>WUUC01135914.1_pt1 | contig 22892 bp, 11 predicted proteins | sample 6278441 | NCBI WGS metagenome assembly WUUC01 (sample SAMN13675441, study PRJNA597444) | soil metagenome | isolation source: soil | place: USA: Washington | collected 2017-10
GTCCACGAACAATAAAGTTGTGAACTGAACTGCCTCTAAGTTGTTGATTCTCCGTCCGAGATTTTCCTCACTCCCAAATTAAAGTTGTGAACTGGAGCCGAGTTGCGGGGCTGAGGTCTCGGAGTTTGAGACAATAAAGTTGTGAACTGGTGTGCCTGTTGGGAAAGCAACCAATTATAATGATACCCTTGTTTTACAAGGTCGGCAATAAATTTCCAACGGTGTTTTGCACCTCAAATCAAACAACTTGATAAATCGAAGTTTGCAACTAGAAGTGGAGAGGAAAAATACGGAGGGCATGAATATAGTTGAGACACCTTGATTAGTGTCTAAGTCAACATTGGTTCATTAACTCTGAAAAAGCACCAAGTGTGAGCGAAGCGTGCGCATTGATTACAATGCGCGGCGACCACATCGGAACTTGCAGCATTAGATACCAGCGCGCTCGTGGCCAAGGTCATTTCTTATCAAAAGGCAGAACTCACGTTAAGATGCACATCAGTTGGAGAGGAGATCAATATCAAAATTCCTTAGTTCGGAATTATAGCCGCCTTATTAATTCATTTACTCTTTCAGTCGAGAATAGCCAAGCAACCTGCTCCGAAACATTCTTAAAATATTTAACCTGCTTTAGATGATTTAAAATTGTGATGAAATGTTCTGCCGTTGCTCGTGCTCCTTTTTTGAGTTTTTCAGGTTTTTCAGTGCTCATTGAAAAACGTGCAAAGAAGGAAAAGTATAACTCAATAAGTGTATATAACTCCGTTGTCAGGACTTCCTTATCTTTCTCTTCAAAATCTTCATCTTCTTTACACTCATTTGCAAAACGTACAACTTTAACAATTCCAGGGTCACAAAGAAATTCAAAAAAATCTTCCCAATCTTCTTCTTGGGTTATCTGTGTTTTGCCGAACTTTAACTGTCCGATTAGAAATATTCTTAAAGCTAGGATATTAAGAATTCTGTAGCAAAATTTCTTTATATCTCCCCATTGTTCAAGTGACCTTGGCTGAACATCCATAGAAAATTGATCTACGAGATTCATCATGTAATCGCTATCAATAACTGTCCATAGGTTTGACGTTTCACCCACATTTCTTAAAATTAATTCTTTCTTCAAATCAAAAATAAAGTCGGGGTTGAAGACAGGCCTTAGCTCGGTAAGAATTTGGAAGTGTCGATTTCTAACATGAGGATGTAATTCGAGATTTTCTCCAAACAAAATCTCTTTGCTGATAACAGGGCGGAATCTATTTTCCAGATCTTCATTTGCTTGCGTCGAAACCAGTAATTTAGTGGGACTATTATCAATCTCCTTTTGTCCTTCGTATTCCCAACCTTGCAGCGCCATAAATTTCGTAATTCTGTTCCAAAAGGTAACTGCTAGTGTTTTGTTAGGCATAGAGCTGGCTAGATCACTGTAGTAGACGCTACACTCAATATCGGAGTCTTCACGCATTTCAAGTCTTCCACAAGAACCGTAGATGCCAATACCGACGTATTGTGATTGTTGCCCTGCCTTCACGTAATATGCAGCCGTTTGTCCTAACTCATTAAGAATGCTGATCGAGCGCTTAATGTTCTCTACAACTTCTTCATGGAATTCATTTGTTCCAGGTCTATACGTCCTTAGGTATGTAGAAATATGATCTATCCATCCGAACGAATCATACTGAGGAACATCTAAAATCGGGCTTGAGTAATCTTTACAACTCTGGAGAATATAAAATAGATTGTCTAGGCAAGTTTCTGTTAACCTGCCGTCTAACCTTTCCTTTTTAATAAATGTCCAGTGTGGCTCTGCCTTGTTTAAAGAAGGCAATGTCCTATGCTCAATAAAAGCTGAGAAAACAATGAAGAAGGTGGTGCGGTCAATCGGCCATAAAATATCTCGGATTGTATTTAATCCCTCATGCTCATCAGGCTCCTTAGATGTATCAAGTACGAGATCTACAATCACTATTTGACTGTGCTGGTTTAACGCTTTGTAGTTATAGAGTTTTTCAGGATCAACAGATGTTAGATGTTCAAGCACATATTCAGATCCTAGTCGAGTTTTGATCTGCTCGACATGCTGAGGATCATCTTCAATCAAAAGAACTGAAATTGGCTCACTTGAGTAGGTCATATATTTGCATCCTTAATTCATTTGGCACCTTAAATGCCGGGAGTTTGGCTTGAGCTACCCATAGGCCGCTGTCTGAATTTTTGCCCGCTATAAAGAGTCCCCCTACTGCTGCTGCTGCTGTTTCACATGCTGACGTGCCGATGTGTGTAGTAGGTGATACCTGCCCTTTAATCTCCGGGTGCATATCGTTGGCAACTGTTAGAGTAATCCAAAGTTTTTCAACTACTGACTCATCTCCAGACCAAAGCTCAAAATTAACTCTCACGCTAATTTTAGCTTCAAAATACGATAAAGCATTGTACAGGCACTCATAGGTAATAAATTTAAGTAATGTCATTGGTAGAGCGCAGAATGTGAATGCTTGCTCTTTTGTCAAAGCGTTTGCTTCAATATTAATAAATGGTCCATCATCTAAATCTCGCCAAAACGCCCTCTCTGAAAGTTCAGAGTGTTGGCTAATCATTGATGCGATGTTCATGTGTAAACGTTTGCATTCTTTCTCAATCTCGTTCTGAATAGCTGGAAGCGTATACACTGGTTCTGATGACATCTGCACGGCCCGGCGTAATAATTCGCCTATGTCTACCTTTGTCATTGCATAACTAATGATTTGTCTCCGAGCATTGACTAATGGTGCACGGCTAGTATCTTCCCATGTGATGGGATGAACTGGCCTAATAGATTGTATGTGGATATTCCAAGCGGTTGCAGATTCAATGTGTCTGCTATGTATTGATGGGAGTATGTCTCTTAAAAGCGACTCACACTTCAGCCAATAAAAATAGGCCGTACTCTGAAGGCCACGAGTGGCCGGGCGTTTTTTGTACCCTAATATAACGTAATAACGAATTCCGCCAGTTTTTATATGAACTGCTCCTCCCATACACCATAGATGTTTTGATCCTAGGGAAAAATCATTGAGTGCACTCGCATATGCAGGACTAGAAGAACTAAAGAAGAGCGACTTGTCCATTCTTTCTCTTAATACATCGGGAAGGTTACGCTCAGTAAGGTCTTCTGCTTTTAAGTCTTTATCAGGTTTTTTATTGTCACGCGTATCGAAACCTCGGAGAATAAATTCCTCATCTGATTCGTTTTTGGCATAGAGCAGAATAGTATCAGCCTTGCAAATACGCAGTAAAATTTTCGATGTGCATGTATAGCCTGGCGCCTCCCTTAAATAATTCAGCATGAAGTTAGGAGTAGCATTTGAGGCTAGGGCCGTAACAGGTTATGCCACAATTCATGTGGCACGACACAGAACAATCCTTTTCTTCTACCTGTTCCTGTGTAAGCATCTAAGACTAAGGCCATTTTCGTTGGCATGGGGTCACTGGACGGTATTGCAGAATCTCATCTAAGGCACAGTAGAGTGTGAGAAGTTACAGCGTTAAAGAAATCTTCTATACCCTTCAAGGCGAAGGGGCCAACTCCGGTAGGGCAGCTGTCTTTTGTCGGTTCGCCGGCTGTAATCTCTGGACGGGCAAGGAAGAGGATCGGGCGAGTGCGATCTGCAAGTTCTGTGACACTGACTTTGTCGGAACAGATGGTCTTGGGGGCGCGCGATTTACATCTGCCGAGTTGTTGGCAGATGCTGTCCGAGTAAATTGGCAGGAAGCAGTCTCAACGGAAGGCCTTCCGTTAGTCGTCTGCACTGGTGGCGAACCACTGTTGCAGCTGGATGAGGAACTTGTGAAGGCGCTACATAATGTTGGCTTCCAGATTGCCGTGGAAACTAACGGAACCCTTCTACCACCTGACGGCATTGATTGGCTTTGCGTCAGCCCCAAAGCGGGTTCAAATCTTGCTTTACACTCTGGACACGAATTAAAACTAGTGTTTCCTCAGGAGGGAGCTGAACCAGCGTGCTACGAAAATCTTGATTTCCAACACTTCTTCCTACAACCTATGGATGGGCTGGAACGCGAACTAAATACCCAACTTGCGATCCAATATTGCTTAAACCATCCTCGATGGCGTTTAAGTTTGCAGATTCACAAGTTGATTGGGATTCCTTAATGTAGGGAACACCTATCAACGCTGCTTCATTGCCCACCGTTCAAGCGTGAGGACGATGCTCATCGCGCCTGTTCCTTGAACGTATTCTAGTTTTTCTCTCACTGTATCGAACGCTCGATACACAGCATGGGTACTACTCGACCACACGAAAAGAATAACATCTGCTAGTTTAGCGCTATTGGTGTCGTTGCCTGCGTGTGTTTCAGTCACGACGATGATATCCGCATCTGTGCGTTGTCGGATTAAGTCGGCGGCCGTATGAGCAGCCTCTTCGCGCAACGAAACGATTGCCACTTTTCGTAGATTCGCTTCAGCAATAAAGTCAAGCGTATCTTCTTCAATCTCTGTCTCGAGGCCTAGAAACTCGCTAATCGTTGCCGCATCAATTCCGATCCGTGTGCCGATGCTCTTCCACAGCGTCCGTTCACCAGAGGTCAAAGAACCTGGGTCAAGACGAATAAACTCGGCACCATCAATCCACAAACTCTCGTACACGGCGCGGTCAGATATGAATTGTGAGAGCATATCGAGCGCGTTCAAAAGGAAAGGTAACATCGCGCGAACTTTGCGCCTTTGCCACCAGCCCCATATTGCTTCAGCGACCTCTGCTTCCGCGCTGCCCGCGTGCTGCAGAATCGCATCAGCAAGGAGTAACAACAGATTCGAATCGGGCGTTGAGGCCGACCCCTTTTTGTGTTCAGCCCAGAATCCTAACAATTGTCTGTAGATGGGCATCAACTCGACCTGAGGGAAATCACGTACAGCGACGAAGTCATTAATAATGATCGGCAGACTCCTCATCACTATCTGGTAGCCGGCCTGACTTTGGTGGATGCCCGGATTGGTGAATAACTCCTCTAGCGCGTTCAACAACTCGTTGACTTCTAAAACATCTGAGGAGTAGGCAGATGGTCTGTCGTCTAGAGTAAGGAATCGGGCCGCAGCGTCCCATTCAGCGCTATTCAAACGCTCAAAAAAATCTGACCACGTTTGCGGGACTCGCGGCGATAGTGGCTCGGATGGAAGTAAATTCGAGTCCGTTAGCTGCTCGAGCCTTTCCAGAAGCATAGCATTAGCCTGAATGTTCAAACTGACGGCGAGCGATGATCGTAGGAAGTCGAACGAAATGGCGGAGGTGAGTCGCATATTGGGTTCCAATAATTTGGCCCCGACTTCTTGTACCGCGCGCCAGTCCCCCTGTTGCAGGGCTCTCATAAATTGTTCGTCGAGTGGTGCGGGAAGGGAATCCGCTAGGCGGAGGGGGGCAAGCAACTGCGTCAGCAGTTTATCATCATACTCGGCAAGGATTTCTTTAGCTTGTAATGCGTCCTTAAGGAACCAAGCTTTATACCCCTTGCTCCTTCGCGCTTCTGGGCTGTCCCTAAGGCGGCAGAGATCAATCAACCCGGCGAGCAGATCATGGACATTCTCAACATAGGACTCTGCGGCCGCGGCAACGTCTCCCCGGTCTTCGTGCGGGGCGATGAAATGCGCATGAAATGCCTGTAGGACGCCGAGGCGGATGAGTTGAGGCATCCGCAGTTGAACCAATTCCGCAATATTCGGATCAGTGACAATACGCTCGTGCTCACGAAACTGGTTCCACACAAGGACCTGCATGAAGCGCGTGTTCACCGCCGTGTCCAGTTGGTGGTGATTGATCGTGTCAATTGCTTCCTGCGCTGCCTCTCGGTCGCCGGTAAGCATCGCGACATCGAATTGATTGCGCAGTTCGACTAGGGACGGGACGCGGACATGTACGTGGACGGGTTGTGTAGCCTCCAGTCGGCGCAACGCTGAGAGTTTCTTGAGCACAGGTGAGAAGTCGCGTCGCGTCGTCCGCCAGCGAAAGTAACCGGCCGGCGAGATCGAGTGAATCAACCCACCAAGCGGTCCAGCACTGTCACCGGGCGTTACTAACGGCTTCTCATCTTCCCAACCGAAATTAGGAAGTATCCACGCCCGCAAGTCGTCAATCGCTGCAATCAATCCCTCGGCATCCCCGGCCGTGGTCAACCACACTACTTCATCGCCGCTGAAGTAGGGGAGGGATGAGCGTGTGCCACTGAACAACGCGGACACTTCGCCGCTCAGCGGATGATTCGCCAAGTTAGTGATCTCATCCGCGCTTAAATAGAGCTTCAGACTGCCCGACCATGTTTCATTCAGTCGGCTTAAAAGTTGTAGTTGATCAGGAGCCGTCGGCATAAGTTGCTGTTACGCTAAGTTGTTCCACCGACGATCATATTCAAGGTAGGCGCTCGCAATCTTACTCGCTCCCTGCGCGTCCGAGTTCGTGTGGTAAGTGATCTTTTCACCGCGCACGTAGACGCCGCTGTAAGTGATGTTCATCGAGCCTTCGATGTAGAAGGACGGTGCGAGAATACCCTTCTCATGGTACTCGCTCTCCGCGTAGCGGCAATGCACTCGCATCACTCCGCGCGCGCGAAGATTGCCGATGAAAGACTCGGAGGTGTCGCTCCGGGTCGTAATAATGCGGACAGGTAATTTGCCCGACAATCGCTCTAGGTAATCGCTAAATCTCAGTTCAGTTTGATCAGCCAGATCGGGGAATAGCGCCTCATATTCGCGGAAATAGTTGTCGAAGAGCACAAAGTCGGACATCCAAGGGCTTGAGAAGTAAGCGGGGTGCCCCTCTTCTCCCATCATCAACAGAGTGCTCAAAGCTGATGAGAGTAGGTCACGCAACTGCCTGCCGCTGCCATGCGACCACACGTCACGACTTGAGTCCCGGAAGATGCGGTTAGCCGACATAACTTGCCTCTTTAAGCCCGAGCATTATCCTCCAGTAAGAACCGACGCGCGTGACCCCGGTGATCGAGGCCGGCAGTAGCAGGAAACTCGCCTCAAGCTCTTCGGCCAATAGTTTCTGAAGATGCCTCGCCACGTTTGCCAGATGGGCCGCGCTCGTCACAACACATACCCGCCCGTCGCTCAAGAGTTGCCGTCTCACCTGGCCGAGCCAATCTGCCGGATGAGCGTCAACCGAAACTTCCGCGACATTGATGTCGAGCCAGTTGAGCGTTAGACTCCTCGAGGGACGTCCAAAATTATTAAAGCGGTTCGGATGATCGAGGCACTCAGGGCAACTGTCATAACAGTCGGAGATTAAGAACTGCTGGAGTACGGCGTACAGTTGTGCGTCCGTCGGATCCTCACCATTGCTTATTTCGCGGAAGATGAGATTCAAGCGGCGGCGCGCGGGGGCATATTGCACGCATAAATAGGCGAAGACGCGCGGGTCAATTGCGATGCCGAGTTCGGTGCTGTGCTGTCGCCACGCCTTATTAAGAAGATGCACTACGCGGTCGGTGTGGGCCGTGCTGCCGGCGCGGAGGAGTTTCGTGACGAGGGCGACAACTATCGAGCGCGAAGAGGCTAAACCGGATCGCTCCAGCGACGTTTGCAGATCGCCTTTGGCCTGCGCGATGGCTTGAAAACCTTTCGCCATTCGTACCTTCGTAAATGCTGCGCCTACGTCCTTCACATCGCTCTTGTACTCTTCGGTTCGCGTATTCACTTCTACTGTATCTTGTGACACCGCGCGCTCCAGAACGCTCAGGACGTTAACGCCCGTATGATGGCGCAGGCAGAAAGAGAGCGCATACCGCAGGCCCTCCTGAAAGAGATCAGGCGATTGTCTCAATTCATGGACGACCATTTCCATCTGCCCCAGACCACCCGACCCCTGCTCAGTTAAATAAACCGCCGCCTCGCCCTGCTCCGACCAGATGACATCGACTGTTAAATCGTCCTCGGAGACGTCGCGTAACCGGCTAACGGCCGCAGTGCGGAACGCTTGAGCCAGCGTCGCCGCATAGCGACGACGTACCCATTCGTTGTATGTGTCTCCCGCATCTTCCCATAAGGCGCTTTCCAGTTCCTCCATGCGGCTGACAACCACCTCGTCCATCCACAAATCTATGATCTTGCCTTTGAGACGGGCCTCTGTTTCCTCTCCGTGCGAGGAGATGTCACGCACTTGGAAGATACTGTCGAGGACCCGACTGGCGGCAGCGGCCCGGCGTCCCGTGAGCAATGATTGTGCTTCGTGCAATGAGCAGTTGTTGCGCAGCGCCGTTGCGGACAACATTGCGACACTCGTTTGCCACAACCATTCGGCGAGAAACGTATTGATGCGCGCCTGCAAAACCTCGCATGATCTGATTTTATTGAGGAAAAAGTCTGGGCGAAAGCGGGCGATACGTGCGCCGTCCTGATCAAGTTGCTGGCTGAGGTGTTCGCCGTTTAAGTGAAAAACGATGCCGTCGGCGCTCAACCGAAATCCGGCAGCCTCCCTATAACCCTCGCCCTCCCCGCCCACGGAATGTAGCACTAGCACGCCGCGCTGCGGGTCAGTCTTTCTGCGCCTAATTTCGTATTCACACGATTCGGCGAACCGTATGACCTCAATGCTTGATTGATCCCGGTGGAGGTGTGCATAGCAGTTAGTGACAACATTAGACCATGGGCGACCTGTGAAAATTGGGAGGGATTGACCCGTAGTTACCGGGCGCAGCTGGCTCTGCCAGTGCCACGAAGCGTTGCTGGTGTCTGAGATGTCGGCCGGGCGATGAGTGAGTTCAGCGACCTGAGGTTGGTAAACCATCACCCCGTTAATGTTCTCGATGAAGATGCGATCAGGAAATACCTCGCCGATTGGCGCACTCGAAAGACCGTGGCGTTGCAACAGTTGATCGGAGAAAGCTAGCCAGTATCCCTCCTCACCAACCCGAGTAGCGTAGCGTTTAGAAACGCGCCCCGGACATGCCTCGAACAATGCCTTCGAGACGCTCAGATATGCGTCATCTTTGTCTACTTGATCGGTAAATGTAAGGCGCGTACCGACCGTGTCGAGGTCGGCAAAGGTAGCTGGGGGTAGGTATTGTGGAAGGGGCCGGTTTACTCCCCTATCTTCAAATTGTCCATCGCGCTGTGGATCGGCGTACTTGCGACTTGTCTCAAGTTTGCGCAGCAGTGTTGGCACGACCTGGCGCAATAAGGGGCGCGGCGCGTTCCATAAGACGGCATCAATTTCGGCCTCACTCAGCGCCCGTCCGCCCGAACCGTATGGGCGCATGAATGCTTGCTTAAAATCATTCCTGAATTTGTGCCATGCTGATCCCTGCCGGATGAAGTCTTTAAGAATACTGATGGCTTTCTTGACCATGGGAGAGTTTGAAGATCCATATGCTAAGTAATTGAATGGACTTCCATGATTAATTTGCCGTCCTAGCCAATCCACCAAGAAGTATGTCGCCTGAATGCGAAGTACATATGGGTTGATGATTGGGAGGAAAATCGTATCAATCTCCGGTTGAAATAACCGCTCAGCATTCTGGAATGCCCATCGGTCGCCGCCATAATCAGAGAGTACGACGACCGTCCAGGGTCGTACTCCGACGCGACGGCCAGCACGACCTTTGCGCTGAATGAATGATGAGATCGAGACGGGCTTCTTGTGATGCAGTACAGCCCCAACCTCTGGATCGTCGTATCCGACTTCGAGACTGGCGCTTGCGACGATCAAATCAGATCCTGCGTTCGCGCCGGGGTCTTGCGAGCTGCACCGCGACACATTAAGGGCTTGTGCTAGGTTATGCCCCGATCTGGATAACAATTCCCAAATCTGACCTTCTTCATCCATTCGGCGAAGAGTTGAGGCGGATACATTGATCGGCGGTTGTCGGCGATTGGGGTGGAGACGCAATTTTGCGAGATGCAAATTTCGCTCGGCATCGGTCATGTCCGAGTACCAGCGGTTGAGGCTGTCGAGATTGTCAGTGAAGCCGAAGACCTTACGACCGTAAAAAGCGGCTTGGGTGGCGTCGTCGTCCCCTGGGCGCGGTACGGATCTTGGGGTCAGCAACCTCGTGAGTAACATCCCACTCTGAATTGAAGTTGCTAAAAGACTCGTGCCGGATGCCGGATCACCTTTAACCGCGAGATTATACTCAACCCCCTCCATCGTTAGCTCTTGTTCGGTTGGCCTGAATTCCTGAATTGATGAAGAGGCTATGCCTGTAACCAGACCTAGATGCTTCGTCGCTTGTTTCAGTGTTGCCGATAAGCCGGCCACATGTAGATTGCGTGCGCCGCTCCAATAGCGCCAACGACGCAGCACCCATGCGACTTGTGCTCCGCTCACGCCTTCGTAGGCGTGCACTTCATCCAATAATAAAAGTCTCGGAGAGTAATCATGCTGTTTTATACCGAACGTGCGAGCCCACTCCGGGTTACCCATCTCGCGGTTAAGCATCTCGGCTGATAGAAAGAGCACATCTGGTGGGTTTGCCTTCAACTGCTTGCGGGTGATGATGAGCGTGCCGTCGGGTACGTCCGGTTCGGTGATATCGCCGCCCGCGCGGTATAAAGCAGTGACACCGCACGCCCGATCTTCATCACGCCAAATAAGGTCTTGATCAGTCGCCACAGGTGATTTCAGGAACGGGATTATGAAGCCGGTTCCGACGCGTCTCCAGTTGTTCTTCTCGGCTTTATACTTACCGTCTTCGCCGCGCTCGAACCATTTGCTCTCAGGCGTTGTCCCCAGTAGCGCGCCGAAAGTCATCGGGCGCAACCCGTAGCGTTCGAGCACAGGGCGAAGTTTGCCTGCCTCCGATAGCGCCTCCCGCAGTTGATCGGCTAATAATACGTTGCGCGGATAGATGGCTATGATCTTTGTGAAAGGAGGTTGCTGCGGAGGAAGTTCCGCCACCGCACCGAGCAGGGCAGGTACGTAAAAGGCTTTTGTCTTACCGGAACCAGTGCCGGCGCTGACGACCGAACCGTTCATCCCCTTGCCGTTGTAATTGGCGAAAATATGCTTGAACGCCCGCCGCTGAAAATTTGCGAAGTTGAACTGACCGCCGTCGCGTTTGTAAGTGAGTGCCTCGAAAGCCGCGCGTTGGAGTTCGGGCTTTTGGCTGAACGGCAGCAAGTCCTGCCAGCACTCTTCTGCCGGAATGTCCCGCTTCGGGTAGCGGCGGGGGGCGAGATGCAATTTGATGTCGGAGACGAGGCTTGGCCCGCCCGCCCAATCCTGCGGTTTGAACATCTGACGCAAACGCGCGAGCAGGCGGACTCCTTCGGCAAAGCGAGTGCGGTAGGTGTCCGCATCTGCGTTTACGCGATAGAGCAGTCCGTTGTGCTCCATCTCATCAAGCAGGCTGGATGTCGTCCACCCTTCCTCTACCAACCCCTCCCAATATTCGACGAGGCGCTGTTCAGCGTCCTGCTCAATCATCGAATTCACTTCCGCCGCATCGAACGACACATCGTAGAAACCCCACGAAAGCAGGCGACTTTCCTGCCGTTCGAGGAAACTCAAAAACTCACCGACGAAAGATTTAAAAGATTCGATTACCATCAATGGTTGTTAACCAAGTCGGACGCTTAAGGAGCCCCACAACTTGTAGCGCTCAATAAGTTCAGCGATTTCAGTATTGCATAAATCTTTGGCGTGACCCTTACCCGCAATCGCGTCTGCGAGAAACTGCCCGGCGGGTCCTTCAAGACCAAGGCTTTGGACAGAGTTCACCACACTCTTCAAGTCATTTAGGATACGCTGAACCGCGTCACTGCTCTGTGGCGGGTTGTTGGTATAGTTACGGAGGCGAAGGAGAGTCTGTTCAAGGGCACGATTGCCAGGTAGATTCGCATCTTTAGCTACTCTAACCAACTTCTCGAACTCTTCTATTCTTCTATTCAGCAGATCGTTCCACCGGGTTTTCAGAGATGTGTTAGCCAACTTTGCCGATTCGCTCAGGGCGCTAAATTGATCTTCCGAAGTTTCCACAGCTTCTATTTTGTTAGTGAGCTTAGTGCGAAGTCGCATAGCATAGCCGATGGCTTTTCGCGTTTGTTCAGCGGTCTTCTGGAAATCTTCGTCGTCAAAGACTTGCCGCGCGTAGCGCTGTGCCTCAGTACATTTAGCCAAAGTTTCGGATGCCGATGCCGCCAGTGTTCCATACCGCTCTAGTTTACCAACGAGGTCTTTCCGTCGCTGCTTGTCTGGAATAGCTTCAAGTTTTGATTTTAGCTCTTGTAGTTTTGACATAATAGTTATGTTTATTCAGATTTGAGTTCGACAATACAATTGAGTGCTTGGATCATTGATTCCTGGAGCGTATCGGGGTCTCCTGTCTGCTCAATGAATGCCAATTGCTTGTTGACCTCCTGCTCGACACGGGTGAGGTACTGTGAGGCTATGACCAGAGATTCTTTTGCTTCGAGAAGGTTCTTCGAATCGAAAAGTAATATCTGGAACGGGTCTTCCCCAGCAGCGATGATTTGGGCATCCTTTACTGCAGTTGCCCACACCCCTTTACGCTCGGCGAAAACCTTCCTCTTGGATAGATCTTCAAACGCCGCGTCAGGGGCTAGAAATCCTTTCAATGTTTTAAGAAGATTCGTCAAATCAGTACAGTAGTTCGACAGCGCTTCGGTCAATTCCTTAGTGTCATATTCCGCAGCGTGCAAAATCATCTTAACCGTGTCAAGAACTTCGCCTATCGCGGAGCGTTCTTTCTCAATAACTGAATGAATGGTGGAGTATCGAGACATCCGCTCGAATGTTTCATACCGGCTGGACCAATATTCCGTGTAGTAATCGGCATTGGGCAACTGTATCTCAAGGCTTTCGGCGTATTTCGCGGCATTCTGAATGATCGGCAGCGCATTTATAAAATTCCGTCCGCCAGTGCGCCCCTGCGCTACATTCAATTCGGAGATCGCAAACAGTTTCACCGCAGGGTGCTTAAGGCGCATGTCTTCGGTAAGTTGTTTCCACTCTTGGCTGATGGCAGTAGGAGGTTCCTGCCAGACATCGCTGAGTAACTCCTTCGTAAGCTCTACCGGGTCGTCAAGATTAAGCCGTTTTCGCAGCCGAACCGATGCTACCGTCGCCAGGAATTGCACGGCGCTGTTGATTGGAGAGATGGTGTCGAGGCTACTATTCGGCTGCAATTGGGTGATAATGCTATCGTGGTTCTTGCGTAACCACCGTGCGACGACACGTTTATGTAATTCACCGTGTGGGAAGTTCCAAGATCTATCACCCGCGTGCTTAAACTGAATTAAGGCTTCGAGTAAATCTCGCGTCTCCTTTGTCCGGTGGAAATCTATGAAGAACTTAGTGCCGACGGGCCTGCTTCGCATACCTTCAATGCGAACGAACTTATAGTTCGTCGCATCGCCGACTAAATTCCTCCATACATCCAGCGGCGGAATCCGCTTGTCGTCCCACGGTATAGACTTGCGCACCAACTCTGCCAGCAATTGTCGGGGTTCGACATCAACGGCCAGATCGCCGCCGTTAGCCCATTCTGTGAGGTTGCGTAATGCCTCGTTCAGCCTGACGTTAACGATCTCCGCGGCTGGCGAAGGTTGAGATTTGGCTTCTCGGGTAGGTTTCGCAGCGGGGGTAACGCTGCGGCTATAAACATTAAAACCCAAGGGCTCTAAGAAGGGTTTTAGCTGCTCGGCAGCGTCATCGGCGTCTTCCGCCCTGATCCATGCTTGGGCGAGAAACTTCAAGCGTTCTATGTCTGCCTTACGCCACCCCCCACAGTATTTCTGCGTGAAACCAGTCCAGTAGGGAAGCTCAGGCATCGAGACCGCGAGTTTCAAACTCGGGAATGTCCTAGCCTCTAGGTCGTCGTAGCCGTTCTCAAGCACCGGTTGAAGAATTTGCATCAGCAGTCCGCGCGGGTTCTTCTGCACGGCCACATGTTCCTTGAGATGGTTGAGCAAAAATGTTGGTGCCTGCTTGGAAAGGGGGAAGGTGCCGATATGCACTCCGCCGACTTCTACTGCGCCAAACGTCCCGTGACACGCTTCGCGCACCGGGCATTGATCACACGCGCTGATGTGAACGTCCCCGCCCTTGCGGCGGTGATCCGCAATCGCTTTGACGGACTCTTCGGTTAGGCGAGTCGTGTTTAGGTAGCGGGCCGTGAACTGTTCGACGGCACCCGCGTCTGCGCGCCATTCTCCCGTGGCAGATCTGCCGACACCAACAGAATAAGTAACGCGGCCCCTTTGGTTATCCCATAATCCGCGCCAGCCCTCGTCGGTGATGCCGAGTACAGCAATCATACGGCACAGATCGCCGCGTGGAACCGGTTCGACGGCGTTGAAGACTTCTTCATCCAGTGCCGACATCACCGACACATCTTCTACGAACAGCGCGAGATTCTTACCTTTTGTTTTCAAGTCGGCGCGGATTCGGTCGAAGATGTCACGCAGTGTCGTTCCTGTTAGACCAGTCATTTCTTTGATGGCATCACGCAATGCTTCGTTAAAGAACGACGCGGCCTGTTCTCGGCGTTCGACTTCATCTTCAAAAACGTCAATCAAATCAAGGACATCAGGAGTGTTGTCAGGCTTGTAACGGGCATCTGCTATCAAGAATTCTTGCTGTGTGAATTTAGGCAGAGACTCGCGCTCATCAACTTCGCTGCTCAGAGTAAGCCGCTTGATAGTTTGATCAATCACCCCGCCGGCACGGCAGAGCCATCGGCGAAACCCTGTAGATGTACATGTCTCCCGTAAGTTGCGCAGGTCTCGCGGTAGGGGTTTACGGCCTCGATCTTCCCGACGCGGACCCAATTCCAGACCTATTTCCCCGGCGAGTTTATCGCGAGCAGTCGCATCTGAAATTTTGCTCAGAGCTTCCTGCACTGGCGTTAAATAGACAGCAAACTCTTCGCCTAGTTGGTGAATCATCTGCTCCAGCGCGTCTTTCAAACTACCGGTTCGGCGTTGAATAAGCACCGGGACTAATTTTTTGAGTTCCCCCTTCTTCAAGGCTGACTCACAACGCAGTTTCAGCCAATGAATCAAGTGGGACTTGCCGGTTCCGGGGTTGCCATGCACCAAAGCCAATACTTCGCGGGGGCTTCCCTTGAGGAACATTTGAAATATTTCTTCTTCAGTCAATCCCTCTTCAGTGCGGTCGTCGCGCACGTGCTCAATAGGGGCATGACTGGCAAGAAAGTAGTGTGTTTGCGACACGTCTACTTTAGCAATCGAGGTGATCGCTTCGGGGACTGTGTCCCGCTTCCAACATGGCTGTCCTAATTCGGATGTAGGCATACGTAATATGATTAGGATTGATCGGCCTTCAGTAATTTTATGGTGGCGATGCGACCTGATTGAAGCAGTTCGTCACTCGGCGGTTCTGCCTGTTCGATACTCCACCCCCGGCTATCGGGGGGACAGAATAGTTGAATGTAACCGTCAAGGTGAAGGTCTACGAGCGCGTGGCTCAACCCGAGCGTGCAGATTCGTACCTCCGCGTTATATTGCTTGTTCGCTTGTTTGAAGATGTTACCGCCGTCGAGTTCCGGGCACGCGTTGGCTAACCGGAACATAAATTCGTCTCCCGTCAGTTGCTTCGCCTTGCTAACGAATATGGCCCGCAGGCGGCGAAGTATGCGCTCGTAAGGGTTCGGCTGAAACACCTCGCTGGAATCGTACCAACCCAGTCCCACGTAACCCATCCATCGATGCAATCCAGTCAACTTTTCCTTGTTAAAAGGATTACTAGGGCGATGTCCGTAAACAGCACGCTCAAAGTCACGAGCCCACTCGTCGTTGGATTTATTAAAAACGCCTTCTTTATTGAGAGATAAAATGTAGCTATAGAACTTAGCAAAGTACGGTTCAACATCTGTACTAGCTAGAACTTCTGAGTCCAGTGCTTCGAGTAAAATCTGCGTTGTAGTACGTGAATCTTTACGATTGAACTTGAGTTTGATGAGCTTGTCATCTGTTTCTTCGATCAACTTAAGCTCAAGAGATGCCTTGACAGTATCTTTAGCTGGGTCTCTCTTCTTCGGGTCAACGTCGGGTAGGCCTTCGGGCTGGAGGAGTTCGTAAAGCATAGCTCTATCTATGTTTTTTTTTGGCGGTAATCCGCGCAGCAGATTCAACAGCGTTTCTACGCGGGTAGGAGTAACCGGACCATCTGTGAACAATTCTCGTTACCTCCTATACCCATAAGTCGGGGGACGGATATATCCGGCACCCACGCGCTTCGTTCGGGTAGCGACCGCTGGCATCAATATAGTTGACGCCGGAACCGATCAGATGCACGACCTCGCTGCCTCGGTCAAAACTCACCGCCCGATGATTCAACTCTTTGAAATGAAAGAATACGATGGGTTCATCGTGGCGCAAGTCGAATGGCAGTTCCTCGTTTAGGGCATCAAGTCGATAGAGTGTCCCTTCGGTCGGAGAAAATGCGCGGGCGAAAACTTTCATCAACGGATCGTGGTATTCGACTGCACATGCAAAGCGACACAGTCGCCTTTGCCCGACCATCTTACGCAGTAGCAGTCGGAAGGGGTTTTCGCCCTTCGGTTGGAATGGGTCGGGACAATCGGTAACGATTTTGCATAGTGGTGAACTAGACGGTTCTATATTGAACTCAAGTTCGACATGACTGGCGGAAGGTCTAGCCTCTTGCCTGCACGCACGACATCCTCCGCATACGCGATGTCTTGCGTGGTAGAGGTTACGTAATATCTTGCAGATGGGACGCTGGCCCCTAAGGTAATTCTGCATCTGCTTCAGTCCCTCGGCGGCAACTTCCATCTCCTGCTCACGTTGCTCGGCAATGCTCGCACCGATGTCATGAGCGGTTGGAGAAAACTTTACTTTTACCGTAACCCACTCGGTCGGATCCGCCGCTTCTTCTTTCCGGTACTCCACATCAAGCACTTCTAGCTTACCGGCGCGTAGCAGTTGTAGAATAAGTCGTTTGTTCCAACGGACGTTTTCGTTATAGGTACGCTGGCCGAGTAACTCAGTGCGTCTCGAACCGGTGTTCAACTTCCACGTGTAGTCGTCTTCAGGTACGGCCTCACGATCTTGCCACATACTCTCCCATCGCTTCTGCACGATGTCTTCGCTCAGCAACCTCGGAGTTAGACCCTTGGCGACTTCAATGTCTTTTTCAGTAGGGATCAATATGCACACTGAAGACGCCCCGTCCCTCCCACCGCGACCCACTTCCTGATAATAGCGGTGTAGGTTTTCGGGCATACAGGCATGCACCACCGCGCGCACATCAGGTTTATCGACGCCTAAACCGAACGCCGAAGTTGCAACCATAATATCAACGTCGTCGGCTCGCCACTTATTGAGAAGCGAACGCCGCGCAGCGGCGGGCGTCTCGCCGTGGAAGCATCCCACCCGCTTAAACCCCTCTTGTCTCAAGAACTGGGCGAAATTTTTGGCTTCCACAACCTCCGTCGTGTAAATAATCGAAGGGCGAGGTAAACGCCAGGCACATTCTCTAACCGCCTGTAAGCGGGCATCCGGGTAACGGAACTTGTGGGAGTAATAAGTCATCTCAGGACGTAAGCGTTGACTAACAAACTCCCGCCATCCGCCTCCACCTGTGCTAAACAATCGTTGCAGGACTTCCCGCGTCCTGGGAGTGAATGTTGCAGATAGCAAGTACGTGCGCAGCGAAGAGCCAGTACTCTCGACCCAATTTCGACGGAGCGTCGCAAGCATCTGAAAATCAACTCGAAAGTATGCCCCCCAACTCTCGATGATGTGGGCTTCGTCGACGACAAGGTTCTCAAACTGGTTACGCCTTGCGGCCTCATCCAAGGCATACCGTAGCCTCCCTGAAACACATGCTTCAGGGGAAGTGAAAAGTAACCTCGTGCGCCCCTCGCGCACATCGCTGATGACTGTTTCGGGATTTAGATTTGAATCGTCGGCTGCAAAATACTGCGGGTTCAGGTCCGGAATCTCCTTAAGAACTTCTTTTGCGCTGCGCCATTGATCCATGGCTAGCGCCACGGTGGGTACGATGACGACGGTCAACCCACTGCCGAAACGCGAGAGTATCTGGAAGCAAAGACTTTTTCCTGAACCGGTTGGCAGTGCGATTAATGTTGTCGAGGCTGGGTTCGCGTTTAGGGCTAGCCAAGTGGCCTCCTTCTGCGCCTGCGATTGCCAATGCCTGTAGCCGAGTGATGAGAGGTACGGTTCGGCTGCCACCTCTTCCTGAAATCGTCGAACAGTCGGGCGCGCGTCGATACCTTCAACGTCGTCAATAAAATCGCCCCGCAACCATTCCGGGGCGAAAGGCACGACCATAAGCTTACCCGCGGGTGTAACTTCAAAACCTGCTTCAAAACCGTATTTTGCGAGCGCGGGCGGCAACTTACCCACGAATAAATTCTGTCCTTGCCATCGTGCCACTTGCCGCAGTGCCACGGCGTGATCCGGTCCTATTTGCGGGTCACTAGCCCACACTCGCAGAAAGCGCCAAATTGCGCCGTCTAGAGTGTAACTTTCGCGCACTTTCCCGAAACACAATCCCGTGGGGTCGCCTAATTCGAGGGCCTGTCTCAGGGCTTCAATAGGTGTCATCACGAAACCTAAACGACAAGTTCGTTAATGGATAGAAATCCTAATCTGTCCAACTTCGTGTTCCAGCCAGCTATGGACAAAGCAAGTAACTGTAGGGACCGCATCTCATCCTGCGCGGAAGCATCAGATTCGCGCTGGAGTTGCCGCATGACCTCCCGGATTCGATTGGCTTCTACTTTGATCATGCCTTCGAGCCGCTCTTGATATAATTGGTGAGCTTTGAGATGTGCCTTTTCCTGAAGATTAAGTAATAACTGCTGCCATTCTTGATTGCCAACAGCTTGAGGCAGCAGACGTGATCTCTCCTTTGTTAAATTCCACCATGTGCGGTTCTTACCCTCCAAGATAAGCGACTGTCGGGCTTGCAGCAATTTCGATTGGTCATCTGCGTATTCACCGTCAACCGAAAAGTATAAATGAATTGGGCGCACGGTAAAGAGACTCCGAGCTTGATTTACGAGGCCGTGATTATCTCCTAATACGTCCACATCTGGGGCAGCATAAAATACGAATTCAAATCCTATCCAAGATTTATGCTTCGGGATGGTACATGCAATGGCATAGTTGCGTCCCGTCGGGTGATGTGAAAGCGATTCGATCACGGAGTCGAATAGCTCATTTCCGACAGTGAAGAAATTTAGTTCGGCCCGTTGTTGAGCTATCTCGCGGCGAAAGGTTCCTTTATAATCATCGAGGGTACCCTCTTGATTCTTATGTAAGTCGGTAAGCTGTCCGTAACGAACGTTATCGGCTTTGAATTTCCAAATGCCGCGCGGGAATGCTTGGTCGTGGACCTCTTTAACTGAGCGTTCGGTTGAGATCATGCGGAAATAATCCACGAAGGCGGATTCCAAGCCTGTTTCTGCACTCTGCGCTTGCGAAACTTTGCGGAACCTATCGGCGGCCTTGAGGTCAAGTGATGCCTCGTCGAGTACCGCTTCGCTAGCATCTTGGGCACGCTCTTGCTCTGCCTTATCTCGCAACTCCTGTGCGTGAGCAAGTAACCCGTCATAGCCCTTATGCAAAGCCACGTCGACGATTGATTGTTCGACCTCTTTAAGGGCGAACTCCAAGCCGCTGATGGATTGGTCGTAGATTCGCAATCCCTCGTGGTAGCAATGTACGAGGCCCGCCTCGACCGAACCGTCGCAGAAGAATACGTTGGAGATCACATCTAGCCGCACCTTGTCGCGACCCAAACGATCGAGTCGTCCGATGCGCTGCTCAATGCGTGCTGCATACCAAGGATTATCGAAGTGAATCAGTTCGTCGGCGAATTGAAAGTTGCGACCCTCGCCGCCGGTTTCATCAGAAACGAGCAACCACGTTCGAGCCTGTGCTTGAAATTGCCTGACGTTTTGCTCCTTCTCCTCCGGCTCCATATCGTAGCGGAACTCTCTGACGGCATCTTTACCAAACTCATTGCGAAGTGCCTCGGCCAGTTCCTCTACAGAATCCGGGAAGCCCGAAAAGACCAGCAACTTGGGTAACGGCGCACCTTGCTTCTTCTGCCTCAAAAACTTGACGAGCGCCTTCAAACGCGCCATCCCACGCGGCGAATGCTGCCAGGCATTCGCTCGGCCAAGTGCATGTTCAATTAAAGTGTCAGGAATAAATTGACGTACACTTTTACATAGTAGTTTGCTGTAAGACTCCCAATCTTCGTACCCAAAGATGTAACCCATCATAAGGAAGTCTTTACCCTTACTATTAAGCAGTTCATATTCGGCGTCTAATAACCTCTGGATAAATTCCCATGCTGTCGAAGGGAGCACCAAGCTTTGGTATGCGGCCCGGGCGAAAGGGATGACAAGGTCAGCCGCATCGTCAACATTGAGCAGTGCTCGGATGATGGCGTCGAAAGCGTCTGCGGTTTCAAGTTCCAGTTGCTCCGGTTGATACGCGTGGGCGGCAAACTTGCGCTCAATAGGTTGTAGTTGTCCTTCATCAATCAAACGTTGTCGGCGGTTGCGTAGGATACGACGGTTTATGCGGTAATGATCCCCCGCGTAATGAAGAATCGCATGCGCGCTTTCGAGGAAATCAATGGCTTGAGGGTCAAGAGCGTCAATCATGACTTTCAATCTTGCGTCATCACTTAACGGGCGCAGATCAAGCAACCGCCGGGCAAAATTGATCACTTCTTCCGGTGTCGAGTCACCGGTTTCAACGTCGGAAGCTTTACGGGATAGACGGCGTAGCCTTCGCCCGATGTCACTTTGGGCCGCGTACAACCTACGGAACTGATCCACAGCACCGGGTTCTCGCGTCGTGTACCGTTTGGGTTCGAGCAACGCCAGTAGGCGTAAAAAATCATCTTCACGGCGTTGCGCTGGAATTGCGCTCAAAAGAAGAAGTGACGGAGCCTGACTTGATAGCTTCTGTACGAAGTCGTATAGCACTGGCGACGCAAGAAGGTGATGTGCTTCATCTACGACCACCATATCCCACCCTACTTCGGCGAGTTCGGTCGGAATGTCGTAAGCGGCGTGAGTGGTTGACACAATCACCTTGCGAACGTTCTGCCACTTGAGTTGTTTTCCTGCATATAGGTCAAGTAGTGAGAAAATTTGTCCTCCGAACTTGGCGTAAATCTCACACAACCACTGTTGGGTCAGCGCGCTGGGACAGAGAACCAAAATCCGTGCCTTTGGTTTCTGCGTCAAAAGATCATGGATGACGATGCCAGCCTCGATCGTTTTGCCTAGCCCCACTTCGTCGGCCAGCAGGTAGCGACGAGACTGGTCTAGCATTACTACGCCGGCGACGAACGCTTGGTGTGGGCGTAGATCGATGCGGCTTGAAAGCAGCGCACGCAGACCACTGCCTTCTCGCAGCGTCCGCGAGAATGCCTCAACCAGTTGCTCGCGGGTTTTGAAGATCGAATAGCTTTGCGGTGAAAGGCTGGCGAGCTGAAGTAAAGGATCGCTCTCTTTCTCGGCAGAAAGGGGGGTTAATTCCAACTCGCTAACGATAGCGCTTAAGCCGTCGTTGTAGATGACCTGATATTGGTAGGGGGAATCGTTGCGGGAGTCCTGAGCCATGCGGATGATTTTACACTCACCATTTACCCCTAAGCAGCGATTGCCGACTTCTAGGCGCGCGTGGGTAATACTGCCGTTACTGAATGCGCCGTGACCGAAAGACAGTTCCTGCCCAGTTATAAATTTGATGAGGACAGTATTTGTCTGCTGACTAATGATCTTGCCGATGCCAAGGTGCGAGTGTTTGATAATATAGCCTATCATTTAGTACATCATACTCCTGTCAGCGTGAGGATTTATGTCATGACTTTAGTATGACTCAGATCATTCAGGTCAGTTTCTCATTGCTGGCAAATTACTTAAGGAGAACAGTAGTAGAATAATTCGGCGCTAGAATACCTAAACGAAAAGAGAACATACGTAAACTCGCGCGCGCGTGTGAGTGCAACGCGAGAAATAGAAGATAGGCCGAGCCACATTAATGTTCTTATAACTAATATAAGTTAGTCAACGTCATCGAAGGCGGGTGACGTGCAATCAGGAGGGGTCGCCATCTGACGCCTCAACCTCGAAGTTAATTTATTCCTCAGTACAACCTCTTCACTTTCAGTGCAGAGTGGTTTGGTTTGAAGATGGGCACAACATGTGTACTTCCACCTTAGAGGGTGCTGTATGTGGTTTTAGACGTACGTGAGATGTAACGATAACGCGGAGAGTTCTAGGAAGGAAGGCGTGATGGTGGCCCAAGGATGGCTTGCTGAATGTTACGGCGAAGAACCGCCGGTTACATAGGCAAGCAACTTACAACTTCTGTTATCGAGCGATAATCTTCTTTAATTAACTGAACATAGCCGGTTGAGAAAGATTTGCAGTGCCCGAGGTACGCGACTCACGATTCCAAACTAAACTTTTGTATTGGACAAGAAGGTGGTTGGCCAGCAATTGAATATCCTTTGTTGTATTTTGAATCTCGTTCCACTTGCGTTGCCTTCCGGGACCGAAATCCCAATATCCATCCGTCCAGCGGCACACATCCTTAAGTGGTTGTAAGTCCTCGATAAACTGTTCCATAGGAACAATACGTATTTTCCGGAGGCGTTCAGAAATTGCATCCATCAAAAAGCCCATCCCGATTATGCCAGCGCCATGCATGAGGCGGGATTGTCGAGGTGGAAGGTTCCACGCATCCGGGAATACCTTGCTTACTGCACCCCAGAAGTTAATTAAGATAGCCATCATGCTATCTACATCACCTAGCCCTTCTTCAACATATCGAAAGCGATAAAGAACTCCGTCGCTCAAGCTGTTTTCCAGCATCTTGAGAATGGAGTTGTCTTTAATAG
>WUUC01080618.1_pt1 | contig 22867 bp, 22 predicted proteins | sample 6278441 | NCBI WGS metagenome assembly WUUC01 (sample SAMN13675441, study PRJNA597444) | soil metagenome | isolation source: soil | place: USA: Washington | collected 2017-10
TCGCGCTCATCCCGCCGGCGCCGCCTGACATCGGGTTCAAAGGATCGACGCCCGTGCCTGCGGTGGGTTGGCCGCCTGCGCCGCCTGCGCCGCCTGCGCCGCCTGCGCCGCCCGCGCCGCCCGCGGGCAGCGTCGCGCCACCTGCGCCGCCGAGCGCTTGGTAGTCGCTGCTCGACGAAGGCGGCCCGGAGACGAAGCTCGTCTTGCCATGGGCTTCGGTGCCATGCGCTTCGATGCAGCTCGCGAGCACGCACGCGCAGGTGGCTGTGAGCCAACGCGATCGGAAGTGGAGTCGGGTCATCGCTGAACCTCCTTCGGGACGTAGAAGCGCGTGGCGTGAGCGCGCCGCCAGGCGAGCGCGACGAGCAAGCAAAGGAGCGCAAGCGCGCTGCGTCGATCGCGCTGCGCGTGCGTCGCGCTGCAACCCTGCGCGATGACGCGCGTCGGGCGCGGCTCGCCGGCGCTCGTGGTGCCCGCGCGAGGCAGCACGTGGCGCGCCATCGTGACGCCGTCGCCTTGAGGCGTCGTGTCTTCGTCGGTCGTGATGAAGCCGACGTGGAACCAAACGCTGTCGGGCGCGATCGCCGGCGCCGTCCATCGAAAGCGCAGCATGCGCGCGCCGCAGTCGATCACGCTTACGAGCTGACGGCCGCTCGTTGCGCCGTGCAGCGCCGACGAAGGTGCCCCGAGCAGCTCGCCGCTGCAGCGCTCGGGCTCCGGCGTCGCGTCCGGCCGCGGCAGCTCGAGCGTGCCGACGCCCATGCGCGCTTCGTCGGTCAGCTCCGCGACGAGCGCGACGTGCTCGGCGCTCGCGGGCCAGGCGATCGCGATCTCGTACGCGGTACCGGGCTCGAAGCCCTCGAGTGGTAAGCCGGTGATCGAGAGGTCCACGACCTCGCCACCTTCGTGGCAGACGTCGCAGCCGAAGCCGTCGGCCGACGAGCCGGTGAAGTAGCGACCGCCGCCACCGCCTGCGAGCGCATCCTCTTGATAGATCGTCGGATCGGAGTACGCGCGCGCGCCGCTCGCAGAGAGCGTGCTCGCGCACAGCACCCCAGCCAGCACGCACGACTGCGCGCTCGCTCGATGCAGGCGCCTTGTGCGCGTGCTGCAACGGTTCAGATCCACCGCGTACCCGAGGCCAATCTAGTCGCTTCATGGCCGCAACGCAGGGGAACCTTGAGGCGCGGGCTTGTCTTCGCGCGTCAAAACGCGTGCGCATCGCAGCGCGCGTAGCCCGAATTGGGATTGATGCAGCGCGCCGCTCTTGATGTTGGCTTTCACTTTCAAGCGCACGCGCAAGCGCGCACGCAGAGAGCGTGGCTCAGCGCAAGACTTGCAGCTGCGAGCGGGCGCGCCGGCCGCCGAGCGCCTCACCGACCTCGCGCAAGAGGGCGCGCGCGTGCGCTTGGGTGCCGCTCAGATCGAACGCACGCACCTGCGCGATGGACACGGGCTCGAAGGCATCGAGCGCTTCGATCGCGCGCGTCAGCTGCGCGCCGAGCTCGGCGTGCGATGGCGGGCAGAGCTTCAGCCCTTCGGTGAGCAAGAAGAGCAGCTCGTGCAGCGTGTTCAGCAGCAGGTACAGCTCGTCGCGATCTGCACCTTGAAAGGTGCGCGTGGCGCGTTGGCCTGCGCCGTAACACTCGAAGCTCACGCAGCCCGGAAAGCCGCGCTCGATGCGCTGCGCGTGGATGGCGCAGCGGTCGTCGTGCTCGAGGTGCTGGCAGCGCGCGCCCGAAGGCTTGTCGACCGCGAAGTCTTCGGAGGCCTCGAACGACGGGGCGACGCAGCACAGCGCGGCGCAGCGCGCGCAGTCGGCGACGAGGTCGGGCCTTCGCATGGCAGCGCTCTCGGTCAAGCCGGCTGCGTGCCGTGGCACTTCTTGAGCTTCTTGCCGCTGCCGCAAAAGCACGGGTCGTTGCGCCCGAGCTTGGGCTCGACGCGGCGCAGCGGCGCTTGGATCTGCTGGCCTTCCGCGAAGTACCACTGGCCGTCCGTGCGCACGAACTTCGAGTGCTCGTGGTGCACGTACTCCTTACCGTCGGCGGTGAAGAGCGCCTTGAACTCGACCTCACCGGTGTCGTCGCCGCGCTCACCGCGCTCGGTCGCGACGATCTCGAGGCCGTGGAACTTGGCGCGCTTGGCCCAGTCGAGCGTCGCGTCGCGATCGGTCTCGCTGCGCGTCGCCGGGTCGTGCGTGGCGAGAATGTAGTCCACCTCGGCGAGCGAGTACGCGATGTAGCGCGAAGCCATCAGCTCCACGGCGGTCTCGGGCTTCTTCTCGCCGCGCAGAAACGGCATGCAAAAGGCTTTGAGCTCGGCTTCGTCGGTCGGGATCGACATGGGCGCGCAATGTATCAGCGCGCGCGCAGCGCGGCGATGAAGCTCTTGAGGCCGGGCGCGGCAAAGCCCGCGGTCTTCTGCGGCGCGAAGGCCCCGAGCACGAGCGAGCCGAGCACGTAGGCCAAGACGGCGCTCGCCTCGTGCGTAGCGAGCGTGTAGCCGGAGCGCTGCTGTATCGCGCCGATCTCGGTGTCGATCAGCCGGCGCATTTGCTTGAACAGCGTAGGGTTTCGCACGGCCTCCGAGAGCACCCCTACCCAGCAGCGCGCGGCGGTGATGTCGGCGCGCTCGTCCAGCTTGAGCGCGCCGTCCACGTAGGCGAGCAGCTTGTCGTCCTGCTCGTAGTCCTGGACGCGCTTGCGAAAGCCCGAGAGCAAAGCCTGCAAGAGGCTCGTAAGCAGCTCTTCTTTGCTCTCGAAGTGGTGGTGAACGAGGCCGGGGGCGATGCCCGCGTCTGCAGCGACGGCGGCGATCGTGGCGCCCGCGTAGCCGTGCGCGGCGAGCACGCGCGCGAAGGCGGCGATGATCTCGGCGCGGCGCTGCTCGCGGTTACTGGGGCGGCCCATAGATTGGTTGTGTAACCAATTTACGGGACGCAGGGTAAAGGAATGATCAGCGAAGCACACATCAAGGTCTGGATCTCGATGGCGGAGCACTACCTCGACACCGAGACGCGCGCGGAGCTGCCGTGGACAGCGCTCGCGTGTGTCGAGGCGGGTTTGAGCGTGGAAGAGGCGAGGGCGATCTGGCGCGAGGAGGTCGAGCCCACGTTGGGCAGTAACCTCTTGTGCGTCGCGGGCGAGTGGGCCGGTTGGGACGAAGCCTGGCTCGTCGAACGGCTCACGGCGCGGCGCGCGCGCAACGCAAGGCGCGGCTGGTTCGCGCGCAGGTTCAAGCTCGACGCGACCGAGCTGAACGCTGCTGCATGGGCTTCGATCGAGCGCTGCATGCGTGCTCTACTCGCGGTCGCGCCCGAAGCGCGCGGTGCGCTGGCGCAAGAGCAATCGCTGCGCATCCGGAGCGAGCTGTCATGACCCCCACGCTTGAACGTCTCGCACTCTCGAGCCCGCTGCCGGAGTCGCTCGTGCCGGCGCTGCGCGCGGCCTACGCTAAACCGCCGCGCGCGTACCACTCGTTCGAGCACGTGCTCGAGGTGCTCGGGCACTTCATGCGCGTGCCCGCTTGGAGCGATCGCGATGCGGTGGCGCTGGCGATCCTCTTCCACGACGCGGTCTACGTGGCCGGCCGCAGCGACAACGAAGTGCTGAGCGCGGAGCTGGCGGTGGCGTTGCTCGAGCCGACCGCGTTTTCGCCGCTGTGCGGCCGCGTCGCGCAGCTCGTGCGGCTCACGGCGCGCCACGGCTCGATCGCGCGCGACGAGGTCGACCAGGACGCAGCGCTCTTCCTCGACTGCGACATGGCGATCCTCGGCGCGGAGCCGGAAGCGTTCGCGGCCTACGAGCGCGCTATCGCAGAGGAGTACGCGTTCGTGCCGAACGAGCTGTACCGCGCCGGTCGTGCGCGCTTCCTCGAGAAGCTGCTCGCGAGCCCGCGCATCTACCTTTCGTCGTTCTTCTTCGCCGAGCGCGAGGCGCAGGCGCGCCGGAACCTGCAAGGCGCGCTCGGCGGCCTCGGCTGAGCCAGGCCCCTCTCGCGCGGCGCGCGCCGATCGGCTATCCCACGCGCGACATGCCCGACGCCTGGCTACGCCGCTTTCACTTCATCGCCTTGATCGAGGGCTTGTCGTACCTCGCGCTGCTCTTCATCGCGATGCCGCTCAAGTACTTGGCCGACATGCCGCTTGCGGTGCGCGTCGTGGGCATGGCGCACGGTGTCCTCTTCGTCGCGTACGTATTGCTGGTGGCCCTCTTGTTTCTTCGCCGCACGTTCACGTTCAAGCAGGGGCTGTGGGCGTTCGTCTTGAGCTTGATCCCGTTCGGGACCTTCGCGATCTACCGCGACCGCGGCTACGGCCACGCCGAATGACGCGCCACCGACCCGCGAAGAGGCTCACGCGCGAGCGCATGGAAGGCGAGCGCCTAGCAAGTGAGCGTAGCGAACCTCGTGAAGGGGTGGGGCCCGATGGGCTTTGCCCAGCGGGCGGGGATTCCAGGCCAACGAACGTAGTGAGTGGGCTGCCGTCGGTCGTGCCCGCGGTATGCGGGTGCGAGCGATGCACGGCGCACGTTTCCCCGATAAGCAAACCCTTCGATTTTGATCGGGTGTTCGCGTCGCGGCCGGTGATCTTGGCGCCGATGGAAGACGTCTCGGACATCGTGTTTCGCAAGCTGTGCCGCGAGCGCGGCGCGGACGTGTGCGTGACCGAGTTCGTGCGCGCCGAGAACCTGGTCATGGATATCGAGCGCGACAAGAAGAAGATCCTGCTGACCGCGGACGAAGCGGCGACGGCGATCCAGATCTACGGCTCGGACCCCAAGCACCTGGCGGAGGCGGCGGTGATCGCCGAGGAAGCGCAGCCGGCGTACGTCGACGTCAACTGCGGCTGCTGGGTGCCGCGCGTCGCGCGCAGCGGCGCGGGCGCGGGCTGGCTGCGCGACCCGGACGCGATGGTCGCGATGGCGCGCATGGTCGTCGAGCGCGTCTCGCTGCCGGTGACGGTGAAGACGCGCATCGGCTGGGGCGGCGAAGAGCAGATGCCGATCGTCGACTTGGCGCGGCGGCTCGAAGACGTGGGCGTGCGCGCCATCGCGATTCACTGCCGCACCGCGAAGATGGGCCACACGGGCAAGGCCGACTGGAGCTGGGCGCAGAAGGTGCGCGAGGTGGTGTCGATCCCGGTGATCGTGAACGGCGACATCCGCACCGCGAACGACGCCAAGCGCGCGCTCGACAGCACCGGCTGCGCGGCGGTGATGATCGGCCGGCGCGCGATGGAGCACCCGTGGGTATTTGCAGAAGCGCGCGACCGCTTGGATCAGAAAGGTCAGCGCGCGGCGCCGTCGCTGCAGGAGCGCTTCGCGCTGTGCCGTGAGCACTTGATCGCGATGTCCGAGCACCGCGGCGCGCGCCAGGGCGTGCGCGCGATGCGCCGCGCGTACCCCGGCTATCTGCACAACGTGAGCGATCTGCGCGAGCTGATCGACGAGCTGAACCGCATCGACGCGCTCGACGGGGTGCTCGAAGCGCTCGAGCGCGCGTACTCGGAGCGGGCGCAGTGCTGACGCCCAAGGCGCTGGCGCTCGCTTTGACCTTGGGGCTGAGCGCGCTCTTCGCCGTACCGGGCGTGCGCAACGCGCTGCCGAAGCGCTACCACGCGCAGGACTCGTTCCCTGTCTCGACGTTCGCGATGTTCTCGACGCCGCGCCCGCCGGAGCACCGCATGACGTGGGTGCGCGCGCTCGACGCAGCGGGTCGGCCGGCCGGGCGCGTGCGCAGCGATGTCTATAACCCCGGCGGCTTGAACCAAGCGATGGCGCATCTGCGCCGCGCGCGGCCCAAGCGCATGGCGCAGCGCGCGGCGATCTGCCGTGAGATCGCGGCGCACGTCGCCGCCGCTCGGGATCTGCGCCACGTCGCGCAGGTTCAAATCGTCGACGCTTGGTACGTGCCCGAGAAGGTGTTTGGGCCGGCGCGCGACGAAGAACCCGAACGCGCGGAAGTGCTCGTTACCTGCGCGGTCGAGCGGTTCAATCGATGAGCGCTGTCGCGCCGCCTTTGCAGGGTCGCGCGGGGCTGCGCGTTCGCCTTGGCCGCGTGCTCGAGCGCGCGCTCTTCCCGCGGAGCGCCGCGACCAACCTCGCCGTCATGCGCGTCTTGATCGGGTGCTTTGCGGTGGACTTCTTGTGGCAGTGGCGCGTGCACACGGTGCGCGTGTGCACGGACATCGGCCACGAGCACTTTGCGCCGCTCGGCGTCTTGGCGTTCATGCCGCAGCCGATGCCCGACGCGCTGTTTCGCGCGCTCTACGACCTGTGCATGGGCACGAGCGCGCTGTTCGTGTTGGGGCTCGCGATGCGCGTCATCGGCCCGCTGTTCGCGGCGCTCTTGCTGGTGGTGCTCACGTACCGGCAGTCGTGGGGCTTCATCTACCACACCGAGAATTTGCTGGTGGTCCACGTGGCGGTGCTGGGGCTTGCGCGCTCGGCCGACGTGCTCTCGCTCGATGCGTGGCTGCGGCCCCGCGTAGGGCGCGCTCGCGCCTTGCTCGCGCGCGCGCCGGCGTTGCCCTCGTGGCGCTACGGCTGGCCCGCGCAGCTGATGGTGCTGATCACCGGCATCACCTACTGGGTCGCCGGCATGGCCAAGCTCGGCACGAGCGGCTTTTCGTGGGTGAGCGATGCACACCTGCTCGCTCACTTGGGCAACAACGCGCTGCGCTACCACTTGTTCGCGGACGGCGCCGCGGCCTTCACGTATCTCGCGTACGGCTGGCCGCTTTGGGTATGGTCGCTGCTCGGGATGACGTCCATCACGCTCGAGCTCGGCGCGCCGCTCGCGGTGCTCAGCCCGCGCCTCGCGCTGCTCATCGCGCTCGGCTTGTGCGGCTTTCACTGGGGTGTGCAGCTGTTCATGGGCATTCCGTTCGCGTACCAGCTCTACGGCTTTGCGTTCGCGCCGTTCGTGCGCTGGGATCGGGCGGCGAGCTTCGTGCGCAAGCGCTTGCGAAGGCGTACGCGTGGGGGCTAACCGCTGCGCGCTCGCGCTCGTGCTGGCCTGCGCGGGCGTGCTGTGCGCGCTCGACGTAGCGCGCGCGCAGGAAGCGCGCGGCACGCTGCCCGGGCTCAACTGGGTGCGCTTAGAGGGCGCGGAAGATTGCTTGTCTGCAGCCGAGCTCGCCGAGCGCGTCGAGCAGCGCGTCGGTCGCAGCTTGTTCGCGGCCCCGAGCGAAGCCGAGATCTTCGTGGATGGTGCGGTGCGTGCGGTGCGCGGGACGCGTGCCAGCGCAGCGCCGGGCGGCGCGCGCGCGTACGAGATCACGCTGCAGGTGAGCCGACGTTCGGGAGAAGTGCTCGGCGAGCGCGTGCTCTCGATCGAAGGTGGAGCGTGCAGCGCGATCGACGACGCGGTGTCGCTCGTGATCGCGGTGACGCTGTATCCGGACAGCTCGCTGCTTGCCGCCGGCATTCCGCTCGCGCCCGAGACAGCGGCGAGCCTGCACGCGCTGTTCGGCGATGAGCCGACGGATCCGGATCCGAGCTCGCTGCCGAGCCCGTTGCACGCAACCACGCAGGCACCGACGCCCGTCGCACGGGCGCAGCGTGCCGAGCCGCCGAAACGGCGCGCGCCCGAGCCGCCGCCTTTCGTGCTCGGCCTCGATGCGGTCGCGCTCGTCGGCGCAGGCCAGCTGCCGGGCGTGCGCTTGGCGGCCGGAGGCAGCCTGCGGTTTGCGCCGCGCGCGCTGTTTCCGATCGAGCTGGGCGCTATGCACTACTTCGCGAGCGCTTCGCGCGCGTCGGGCGCAGCGGGCACGGTCGAGCTCGAGCTCACGGCGCTGCGGCTCGCCGGCTGTCCGTGGACCTTGTTTGCGCCGCAGCTGCGCGCGTGCGTCGGGGTCGAGGTCGGGGTTTTGAGCGCGGACCCCGAGGGCTTTGCGGTCACGGCGCGCGCGAGCCGCGACTTCGTCGTCAACGTGGAGCTCGGGGCGCTGTATCGGCCGCAGCTGCTCGGCGGCCTGCACTTGCGTCTGGGCGTCTTTGCAGGCGTTCCGCTGGCACAGCGCGCGTTCGTCTACGAAGCACCCGACGGCGCGCCCCAGACGCTGTTTCGTACCGCGCCGCTCGAAGGCCGCGCCGAATTCGGCCTCGGCTTCGATTTTTGACCAACAATCGCGGGCGCGGCGGGCGACTCAAGGGCGCGTGGCTTTGCGGCCCGCAGAAGGTGCTGGCTCGGTGACGCGTGCGCTCGACTCGCTCGGCAGCCCCAGCTCGCAAGGCGCGCAGGTGTCCGCGGCGCTCGCGTCCGAAGCGCAGTGCTTCGGCGAGATCTTCGCGCGCTACGCGCCGTACGTGCTCGGGCTCGTGCGGCGCTTGGGTGTGCCCGCGGATGACGTGGAGGACGTGGCGCAAGATGTCTTCGTCGCCGTTCATCGCCAACTGCCGAAGTTCGAGCACCGCTCCGCGCTCAAGACGTGGCTGTGCGGCATCGCGCTGCGAACGGTCGCAAATCACCGTCGCAGGCTGGCGCGGCGGCGCGAGACGCTGCTCGATGAGCACGGCGTCGAGCAGCACGCGCTCAGCGCGCCGCTGCAAGAGCTGGCGCTCGAGCGCGCCGATGACGCGGCGCGCTTGCAGCACGCGCTCGACCAGCTCAGCGACAAGCTGCGCGAGGTGTTCGTGTTGTACGAGATCGAAGAGCTGCCGATGAGCGACGTCGCGCGCGCGATCGGCTGCCCGCGCTTCACGGCGTACACGCGCTTGCGCGCGGCGCGTGCGGCGTTGAAAACGCGGCTCGAACGCGGCGCAGGGAAGGTGAAGCCATGAGCAGCCTCGATCCGATGCGCATTGCCGAAGCCGAAGCTGCGAGCGAGCTCGGGCGCGGCATCCGTGCGATGCGCGCGATCGACGGCGACGCGCAGGCGGTGAGCGCGCTCTCTGCGCGGCTTTCGGCCGAGCTCGCGGCGCCGACAGCGCTCGGTAGCGCAGCGCTGCCGCTGAGCGCGCTCTTGCTGCGCATCGCGCTGCTGAGCGCGGCGCTGCTCGGGCTCGGCGTCGCTGCGCTCAAGCTGAGCGAGTCGCCGACGCAGCCGAGCCGACTTGCGCGGCCGACGCTGGGCTCGACGTCCGCACCGGCGCTCGAGCCGCCGCGTGTGGCGAGCGTGGTCGCACCGACGCTCGCGCCGGAGATCGAAGCGCCGACGCAGCCCGCCGTGCACAAAGCGCCCGCGCGCAAAGACAAGCGCGTCAGCACCAGCGATGCAGAAGCCGAGCTCGCGTTGCTCGGCCGCGCGCAGGCGCTGCTCGGCCGCGATGCACACGGCACGCTCGCGCTGCTCGCCGAGCACACGCGCAGCTATCCGCGCGGCGTCTTTCGCGAAGAGCGCGAGGTGCTGGCGCTCGAAGCGGAGTCGAAGCTCGGCCGCAAAGCCGCCGCGGTCGCGCGTGCCGAGCGCTTCGTCGCCGAGTTTCCGCGCTCGGCGCACGCGCGCCGTGTGCGCTCGCTGCTGGAGCCGTGAGCGGTTTGATGAACAACGCGCGCAGCGACGCGACACACAACCTGCAGGTGACAATCACTCGGAGGTCTTCGATGCGCGGTTCAGCTCCAACTCTCTTTGTGCTCCTGCTCTTGATCCTCACCGCGTGTGGGGACGAGCGCTTCGTCGGCAGCGCGTGCGAGGACGGCGTGTGCCAGCCGCTCGAAGACGACGTCGACCCGATGAACCGCTGCTTGGTGACGACGCTCGATCTCGAGGTCGCGCTCGACGAAGACGGCGACACTTCCGCCGAGCTGTGCCTGTCGCAACCGCTTCAGCGCAAGCTCAGCGGCAAGGTCGCCTGCGAGATGTACTGGGACTTGAGCGACACCACGGCGCGCTGCGCAGACTTCCCGTTCGCGGAGCGCGTGCCCGACGCGACGAACATGATCGGCAACCCCGCGGCGGAAGTGTGCGTCATCGATCAGCTGCCCGTGCACGAGCCAGGCGACTTCGATCCGAGCGCGGCAGGCGGCTGGTATTACGACGACTTTCTCACCAACGCGCTGGACGCCTGCGAAGGGGCAAACCCCGACTATCCGCGCATCGCCTTCGGCGGCAGCGCGCGCGGGCCGCAAGGCACGCACGTCTGGCTCAGCTGCGCGCAGGTCTGGGCCGACACCGAGCAGGCCGCGCCCACGCTCGGCATCACCGCCGACGCGGTGCTTGTCGACGATGACTTTTGTGCGCCGGTGAAAGCGCCGGACGAAGGCACGCCGAGCGATCTCGGAGAGAGCTGCAACATCAGCATCGTCCCCGAGCAGGGCTTCGAGGATCAAAACGTCTACGTGCAGGCCGGCGCGAGCGCGTGCTCGACGGGCGTCTGCCTCGCGTACCACTACAGCTCGCCGCCAGCGGAGGGAAACCCTGCCGAAGGCGAGGGCTTCTGCTCGTGCCGCTGCGACGGCGCGCCCGGCGATGAACCTTCGTGCGACTGCGGCGAGGGCTTTACGTGCGCCGAGGTCGTGAGCGAGCGAGCACCGGAGAGCTTTGCCGGCAGCTATTGCGTGCGCGAACCGATGCAGTGAGCCGCTGCTGCGGCGACACCTACGGCGTGCACACCGCGTAGGTGTTGCTCAGCGTGGTCTGGCAGGTCGCGGTGCCGCCGCAGCTCGCGGCTGTGTGGCACAGGACGGTGCCCGTGCAGGCGGCAAAGTTGCAGAACGCGCTGGTGCCGTCGTGGCAGCACGCGCCGCCCGGGCAGTCTTCGGGGCCGTCGCAGTCGATCCGCGTGCCGACGGGGCACGCACCGCCGCACGCCGTGTTGTCGCAGCAGACCGTCGAGCATGGCTCCCCCCCGCACTCGACGATGCCCTCGGTTTCGTGGCCGGGCGTCGCAGTGTCGTTGGCCGTGAGCGGCATGATGCCGGTTGGCACGACCTCACTGGTACGGGTGCTCACCACCCAGCCGCTGCCGAAGCTCATCTTTTGCGGGAACCGATAGTACTCGTCGCCGCTCAGCACGGGCCATGAGCTGAGGTCGCGCGTAGAGACGACGATCGCCAGCTCCGCCTCGGGGACGGCTGCGAAGCTGAAGCCCGTCAAGTCCACGTCGACGTCCAGCATTCCGGGCAAGGCCGAAGCGACCACCGTGCCGATGCCGCCCGTGTCGATGTGCGACGTGAGGTCGGGAATGCCTTCGGTCGCAAGCCCGTTGGGGAAGAGCCAGACCGTCGCAGAGGTCGGTCGGTTCGCGCCCGCGCTGATCGTCGCGCAGACGTGGCCGAGCGGGCAGGTGGATTCGGTGCCGCATTCGTTCGCGACGCCTTCACTCGCGCAGACCAGCGTGCCAGGGCAGCCGCCGCAATGACGCGCGCCGCCGCAGCCATCGGGCACCGCGTCGCACGCACCGGTCGGGCACGAAGCTTGTGCTTCGCACGTGCAGCGCCCGCCCACGCACGAAAACGGCGCCTCGCACGGGCACGCGTCGGTGGAACAATCGGGATCGCTCGACGCCTCGCCGACCGCCGCCGCGAACACGCGCAGCGAGCTGCGGATGCTCTCGGCGCACATCGATTGCACGACGCCGCGCGCGCCGAACATGTCTGCCAGCTCGACCAAGCGGCGCGCCGGCGCTGCGCCCTGACCCGCCTCGCGCTCGCACGCGTCCTCGACGGTAGCGATCGCGACGCTGGCATCGCCCTCGGTCGAGCGCACTTCCATGCGCGCGTCCTCGAGCGCGCGCCGGTACACGCCCGGCCCGCGATCGGCGACGAGGTCCTCCGGCACGCCCGCGATCGCGCCGAACACGACGTCGCTCGGGCGCTCTTTGAGCGCGCGCAAGCCGTGGAAGTAGCGCGATAGCGGCATCTGCGTCTCGGGCGCGAGCGCGCAGCGCAGGTTGATGGCCAGGTCCTCGAAGCGCGGCGAGTCGATGCGCGCGGCGTCGAGGTCGCGCTGCGAGCAGTCGTCTTCGTCCGAGACGACCAGCACCGCGAGCACGGCGTCGTCGCGGAGAAAGCCGGCGTTGTCGCGATCGCCTTGCGCTTCGGTCCACAAGAAGCGCCACGGATCGGAGCTCTTCGACAGCGCCTTGAGCGCCGCTTCGAGCGGCTGCTCGAAGCCGCAGCCTTCGTCTGGTACCGCGCGGATCATGCACTCGAGATCTTTCGCCGCGACCTCACTCACGCCCGAAGCGGGCACCGCGCTCACGAACGGCGGCGAGTAGCTCTCGGCGCAGCCGATGTCGGTGGAGTTGCCGTAGCCGATCAGCGCAGCGTCGTCGCCCGGGATGTCGCACTGCGGCAAAGGGATGAACGTAGGGTCCGTCGTGCCGGCACCGAGGTCCGAGGTGATCGCGCCGACCTGCACGCTCTCGAAGCCAGCAAACTCGTTGTTGCCATCGCCGTCCACGTCGCCCGAGAGCAGCCCGCGCAGCAAATCTTGGAGCTGCCCGGCCAGCTGCATGCGCTCCTCGGTCATCGAGGCGGAGCGATCGATCACGAGCAGGAGGTCGAGCTTGTCGCGTCCGACGCAGGTCAGGCTGCCGTCGCCGTCGCCATCGCCATCGCCATCGCCATCGCCGTCGCCATCGCCGTCACCGCACCGATTGCCGGCACATGCATCGCCGTCGCCGGGGTTTGCGTCACCGGCGTCCTTTCCTTGGCCCGTCTGCAGGTCGGTGCAGGCTCCGAGCACTCCGACGACGATCGCAACGCCAAGCCAAACAGGTGCTTTCATGATCGGCGCTCCTCTAGCACACGCGCTCCGACTCGGGCCTGCCTTCGCCCGATTTCGCACCGCTGAAGCGCAGCGCTCTGCGAGGCGGCTTCGCTTACGGACTGCACGTGCCGTAGTCGCCGTTGATCGACGTGATGCACATCCCGGTGCCGCAGTGCGCGTTGCTGTGGCACAGCACGCCGTCGATGCAGTCGGAGCCGCAGCGCGCGCTGCCCGCACTGAGGCAGCACTGCTGGGCCGGGCAATCTTCAGGTCCGTCGCAGGCGATGATCGTGCCGACGCCGCAGCCGCCGCAGGTTCCGTCTTCGCAACAGGTGAAGGGGCAGGGTTGGTCGACGCACATGACCATGTTCTCGGTGTCGTGGCCGACGGTCGCCGCATCGTCCGGCGTGATCGGCAAGAGCCGCGTGCTGCTGTTGAATAAGAAGATGAAGGGTTCTTCTTGCGCGACCCAGTCGCCGCCGAAGCTCAGCTCGCGCGGAAACAAGTAGTAGCGATCGCCGCTGCGCACGGGCGTCGTGGCGAGATCATGGTCGGCGATGACGATCGCCAAGTGCGCGCGCGGCGTGATGTTGGTGTCGTAGCCCGTGAGGTCCAAGTCGACGACACGATTGTTCGGTGACCCCTCAGACGCCGCCGGCGTCGAATAGACGCCCGACTCGATGCGGCTGGCGATATCCGGCACGCCCGACTCCGGCAGGTCGCCGACGAAGAACCATGCGGTCGCTGAGGTCGCGACCATGGTGTCCGTGTGGAGCGTCGCGCAGACGTGGCCGAGCGCGCAGGTCGAGGTGTTGGCGCAGACGTTGGCCGTGCCGTCGCCCGCGCATTCGAGCGTGCCGTTGCAGCCGCCGCAGTCGCGCGCGCCGCCGCAGTCGTCCGGGATCGGATCGCAGGCATCGGTCGGGCAGGTGACCTGCGCGCTGCACGTGCAGCGCCCGTCGACGCACGAAAACGGCGCATCGCACGGACACGCATCGCCCGCGCAATCCGGTGCGTTGACGGCATCGCCAATCGCGCTCGCAAAGGCGCGCATCGATGCGCGAATGCTCGGCGCGCACATCGACTGCACGACGCCGCGCGACCCGAACATGGCAGCGAGCTCGACGAGGCGCCGCGCGGGCGTCGCGCCTTGCGAGTTTTCCTGCTCGCACGCGTACCCAATCCCGCCGGCTACGGGGGCCTCGACGATGTCCATGCGCGCATCGTCGAGCGCGCGCGCGTACACGCCTTCACCGCGTTCTGCGACGAGGTCCTCGGGCACGCCCGCGATCGCGCCGAACACGACGTCGCTCGGCCGTTCTTTGAGCCCGCGCAGCCCGTGGAAGTAGCGCGACAACGGCATGAGCGTCTCGGGCAGGAGCGCGCAGCGCTTATCCGGTGACGTCTCGATAAAACGAGGCGAGCTGTCACGCGCAGCGTCGATGTCACGCTGCGAGCAATCGTCCTCGTCGCTGATCACGAGCACGGCCAAGAGCGCGTCGTCGCGCAGAAAGCCTGCGTTTTCGCGATCGCCCTGCGCGTCGGTCCACAAGAAGCGCCACGGCTCGGAGCTCGTCGACAACGCCTTGAGCGACGCTTCGAGCGGGTGCTCGATGCCGCAGCCTTCGTTTGGCACCGCGCGGATCATGCACTCGAGATCTTGTGCGGCGACCTCGCTCACGCCCGACGCCGGCACCGCGCTCACGAACGGCGGCGAGTAGCTATCGGCGCAGCCGATGTCGGCGGAGTTGCCGTAGCCGATCAGCGCGGCGTCGTCGCCCGGGATCTCGCACCCTGCCACGGGCGTGTAGCCAAGGTCGGTCGTGCCGGCGCCGAGATCCGAGGTGATGGCGCCGACCTGCAGGCTCTGAAAGCCTTCGAACTCGTTCACGCCGTCGCCATCCACGTCGCCGGACAAGAGCCCGCGCATCAAATCTTGGAGCTGGCCGGCGAGCTGCATGCGTTCCTCGCGCATCGAACCGGAGCGGTCGATCACGAGCAACAGGTCGAGCTTGTCGCGCCCGACGCAGCTCAGGCCGCCGTCGTCTCCGTCGCCATCTCCATCTCCGTCTCCGTCGCCATCTCCGTCGCCATCTCCATCTCCATCGCCGTCTCCGTCTCCGTCGCCATCTCCGTCGCCGGCATCGCAACGGTTCCCAACACAGGCATCACCGTCGCCGACGTCGCCGCCGTCCTTTCCTTGGCCCGTCTGCAGGTCGGTGCAGGCGTTGAGCACTCCGAAGACGACTAGAAAGCCAAGCCAAACGCGCGATTGCATGATCGGGCCTGCTCTAGCACACGTGGTTTGACACGCGCCGCCAACTGCCCACCTTTGCCCGATTTCGCACTGCTGTGTGCGCTCTGTACCCGGCAAAGGCGGAGGGTTAGAACCGGTGATACTGTGCTGGCGCGGCACCTCAGGGTGGGGGGCTGCCGCGCCGAGGATGGTTGGGATGTCCGGGGCAATCGGCAGTACGACGGACGGAGAGCTGAAGGCGTTGCGCGACGAGATCGCGCGTCTTCGACAAGACAACGCTCAGCTTCGGAACGTGCTGCAGACGGTGCCCGTCGCCGTTCTCATCAAAGATCGCGACAGCCGCTTCCTTTATACGAACCCTTCTGGCGCCGTCGGCTACGGGCTGCCTGCCGATCAAGTGATCGGCCGCTTCGAGCGCGACCTGATGCCGGAGGGCAACCCGACCGCCGAGTACCTCGCGCAGGACCGCGAGGTGATCGACTCCGGTAAGCCCGCCACGATCCCCGAGTTCATGTTTCGTGCGGCCGATGGGCGGACGTTCTGCCTGCACATCATGAAGTACCCGGTGTTCTTCGCGAGCCGTAAGGCGGTGCTTGTGGTCGTCTACGACCTCACGCACGCCAAGCGCTTGATGGAAGAGCGCGCGCTGCTCGACCGCAAGGTGCAAGAAAAGCAGCGGCTCGAGAGCTTGGGCGTGATGGCGGGCGGCATCGCGCACGACTTCAACAACCTCTTGGTCGGCGTGCTCGCGAACGCGGACATGGCGCTCGTGCATACGCCGGCCGAGTCGAGCGCGACGCGCTATCTCGACCGGCTCAAGGCCGCGGCGCACCGCTTGACCGCGCTCAGCCGACAGATGCTCGCGTACTCGGGGCGCGGGCGCTTCGAGACCGAGCTGCTCGACCTTTCGTCGGTGACCGACGAGCTGATGAGCCTGCTCGAGGCGTCGATCGGCAAGAACGTGCGCGTCGAGATGGAGCTGCCGACGGGCTTGCCGCTGGTGCACGTCGACCCGGCGCAGATCCGCCAAGTGATCATGAACTTGATCACCAACGCCGCCGAAGCGATCGGCGAGCGCTCGGGCACCGTGTTCTTGCGCGCGGGCGCCGAGCACTTCGATCCGCAGAATCATCCCAAGCTCACGCTCGGCGCGGAGCTTGTGCCGGGTGACAGCGTGTGCCTCGAGATCCGCGACGACGGTGAAGGCATGAGCCCGCGCACGCTCGAGCGCCTCTTCGATCCGTTCTTCACGACCAAGACTTCGGGCCGGGGCTTGGGCCTTGCGGCGGTGCTCGGCATCGTGCGCTCGCACCGCGGCGCGCTCGAGGTGCGCTCGGTCGAAGGCAAGGGCACGACGTTTCGCGTTTGGCTGCCGGTCGCGCGGGCTTCGGTGCCGCGCAACGAGCCGCTGCCGCCGCCATCGACCGAGCTGCGCGCGCGCGGCTTGCGCGTGCTCGTGGTCGACGACGAGCTGATCGTGCGGCAAGCGGCGACGGCCGTGCTCGAGTCGTTCGGCTTCGTGGTCGAGACCGCAGAGAACGGCGACCGCGCGCTAGAGATGATGGCCCAGAGCGGCGGCAGCCTCGATGCGGTCGTGCTCGACATGTCGATGCCGGGTCGCAGCGTGCGCGACACCTATGCCGGTATTCGCACGCTGCGCCCGAGCCTGCCGGTCGTGCTGACGAGCGGCTTCACCGAGCTGGACGTGATCGACGAGCTGGTGCGCCAGCGCTCGACGGTGTTCGTGCAGAAGCCGTTCTCAGCCCAAGAGCTGATCGACAAGCTGTACGGGCTGATGAGCGACTGAGGGCTGCAAAGAGGCGCATGGCATAGGGCGCGCAACGCGCACCGCACCATCGAAAATCGGCTAGAAGCTGAACAATGGCGCGCCGCCTAACAAGCGTGGCTGTGTATCTGTCTGTATTGGCTGCGGGGTGCGCGGTCGAGTCCGCGCCGCCCTACTCGCCGATAGAGCACGATGCGGCACGGCCCAAACCCGTGATGTGGCGCGAGTGCGGCTGCGACGCTGGCATGCCCGAGGGCGAGCTCATCGCTCTAACGCACGGGCCTCTACTCGGCGCGGTCACTGATCGCTCGATCAAGATATGGGTGCGCGGCGATCGCGCAGGCAGCTTCCACGTGCGGATGTGGTCCAGCGACGATCCCGACGCGGCGCGCTGCAGCGCACCTGTCGACGTCGACCGCAACCAGGATCTCACCGGCGTCGCTCTACTCGTCGATCTCGAACCGAGTACGGTGTATGGCTATCGGCTCGAGCACGCGAGCGACGATGGCTGCTCGATCGCAATCAGCGAAGACGCCGAGTTTCGCACGCTGCCGAAGGAAGGTGAGCCTGCGCAGATTCGCTTCGCCGTGGGCGCCGACGTGCACGGCTCGGTGCTCGTCAACAACGTGGTCGTTGCAAGAATGAGCGTACCGGGCTTCGCAGACGTAGAGGCCGTCGCGCCCGATTTCATGCTGATGATCGGCGACAACGTGTACGCCGACGCCGACGGCTTGGGAGCCGGCGGTTTCGACGCGCACTTTGCGCTCGGCCAGAAGCTCTATCACGACGTCTGGGGCAGCCCTCAGTTTCGCTCGCTGTTCGCACAGGTCCCGGTCTTCATGATCTGGGATGACCACGAGCTGATGGAGAACTATTGGCGAGGGAAGGACGACCTCGTCTACGACGTGGGCCGAACGCTCTACGACAGCTATCAAGGCAACCACAACCCGGATCCGATCGAACCCGCTGAGCTCTACTATAGCTTCCGCGCCGGCGACGTCGGCTTCTTCGTGTTCGACACACGCACGCACCGCGACGGCAACATGGACTCGGACGATGAAGACAAGTCCATGCTCGGCGCGGCGCAGCGCCAGGCGTTCGAAGAGTGGTTGGCCGAGGACAGCAGCAAAGTGCACGTCATCGTATCTTCGGTGTTGGTCGGCAACTTCACCACGACCGGCGCGGATCCCTGGACGTCATTTAGGGTAGAGCGCGACGCGCTGCTTCAGGTGATTGCCGACCACCGGACCCCGAACACGTTCGTGATCTCCGGCGATCAACACTGGTCCGCGATCTTGCACATGGAGCTGGGAGACGACGCGCCGTATTCCCTGTACGAGTTTCAAAGCACGCCCCTCGGCTCCGGTATACGGGGCGCGCCGCAGCGCGCCGACGAGAGCGTGCTAGCGCTCGACAACACTCATCAGGTATTCGGTGTGTTCGACGTCGACACCCAAGTCGATCCGCCGCGCCTCGAATACACGCTCTGTGCGGTCGGCGAGTCATGCACGCCACACATGGAGCGCCCGCCCACGGAGCTAGACGTCACCGTCGCAACGGTCCCTTACAGCGTCTCGTTCAAAGGCAGCGACCGTGGCTTCGTCATGGTCCCCAGCGAGTGACGCGCTGACGCGGCGCAGCTCGATCATGCTGCGCGTACGTCGACGGTCATCTTGATGCTGGCGGCGTTGAGCTGGTCTTGCAGCACCGTGCGCACAAACGTGTGTGCCGGGTAGCCGAGCGCCTTGGCCCACTCCACGGCCTTCTCCGCGCTCGGGACGCGGCGACCGTTCTCGACATCGCTCACGAACGACTTGCCGACGCGAAGGCGGCTCGCGAGCTCGTCCTGCGTGACCTCGTCGGTCTCGCGGATCGAGCGAACCATCTGCCCGAAGGTGAGCGGGCCACTGTTTAGCTTTTCGAGGACTTTGCGTGCGGATTTGGACTTGCCCATGCCCATGCGACTGCTCCAGTTGGAGAGGTGGTCAATACTTGTGCTTGTTAAACTTTAGGTACGTCTGATGGACGTATCACGCAACCTTGAGCCGCGTACGAATGCCGTTCTCAGCCCAAGAGCTGATCGACAAGCTGTACGGGCTGATGAGCGACTGAGGGCGCGCGCTCGAGCAAGCGCCGCCACAAGACGAGGTGGCCGAAGAGCGCCGCGCTGACGAGCACGGCGGGCAGCCACACGAACGGGAAGTACGCGACCCAGGTGTTGAGCCGCGCGGGCTCCGTGCCAAACAGGTGCAGCTGCGGCAGCGAGGCGAGCGCGATGACGATGATGTTCGCGAGCAGCGCGCTACCGAGCGCGTTCCACGCGAGCAAGAGCCAGCGCGGCGCGCGATCGAGCGCAGCGAGCGCTGCGACGCCGATCGCGGTGACGCCGGTGATGATGTCGAAGCTCTGGCCAGCGAACGACATCTGCACCGGCATCACGCCTTCGACCGCGGCTTGATGCATGACGAGCTCGAGCGGAAAGCGAAAGGCTTGAAAGCCGATCAGAAAGGCGATCGGGGCGTTCTTCGCGAGCGCGCTGCCGAGCGCGCTGCGCGAGAGCCAGATCGGTATGGCGAAGATGGGGATGATCAGCACGATGAAGCGCGGCGGCATGGCGTCGAAGCGCGCGAGGAAGCCGCTCGCTGCGAGCGCGCCGCTGAACGCGAGCCATAAGAGCGCGCCGAGCGCGAAGCGGCCCGCGTTGCGCGCGCCTTGCAGCTTGTAGATGCCGAGCGCGAGCGCTGCGAGCGTCGCGAGCGCGACGCAGGGGATGCCGAAGGTGACGAGGGTCGATGCGTGCGGTGCCATGGTGTTTGTCCTCCGGAGGCGCGTTGTCCTCCGGGGCGGCGTTGAGCACGGCACATGCCAGGCGCGAACGCGCGGCTTTCGAGCGCCGCGCGCGCTCGTGCGCTGTCGCTGCGCCGGCAGCTGTCGGCTTTCCGACAGGTGAAAATTGGGCTGCCAAGGGGCGCTAAGACGCCAAGGGAAGAAGAGATGGAGCGGTATGCTCTCTGCAAGCGAACCGCGCATGCAGCACGCGACGACAAGCCTCGAGCTCTTGCAGACGCGTGAACGCTTGCTCGTCGGGCGGCGCTTCTTGATCTTGCGGCCGAAGATCGTCGCGCTCGGCGCGCTCGGCAACGCGGCGATGCTCGCGCTCTCGGGCGCGCCTGTGTTGCAGAAGGCGGTGCTCGCAGGCGCGCTCGGCGCGACGGTGCTGGCGTTCTTCGCTGAAGCGCTCTGGCTCGAGCGGCGCGCGCTGAGCGAGCGCTGGTTGCTCACGTCCTTGGCGCTCACGCTCGTCGTGCTCGCGGTCGGCGCGCTCGCCAGCGGGGGCCTCGGCAGCCCGCTCTTGCCGCTCTTGTTCGCGCCGGTGGTCGTCGGCTTCGCGGCGTTCGCGCGCACCCGACCGAGCGCGCTGCTGTTCGGCATCGCGCTGTGTGCGCTGCTCGTGCTGGCGCTCGCGGCGCCGCTACCGGGCTTTCATGCGCCGCCCGCGCCGTGGTCTTCGCACATGCTCTTGATCAGCGCGGCGATGTCGCTGGCGCTGCTCGCTGTCGGGGTGATCGGTCTCGTCGACGCGCACGCGCGCATCGCCGCGTCGCTCGAGCGCATGCGCGGCGATCTCTTGAAAGAAGCCGAGCGGCGCGCGGCGAGCGTCGAGCACCTGGGCGCGCAGGTCGCGCATGAAGTGAAGAACCCGCTGACTGCAGTGCGCGGGCTCGTGCAGCTCGTCTTGCGCAAGGCCGACGACGAAAAAGATCGGCAGCGGCTCTCGGTCGTGGTGAGCGAGGTCGACCGCGCGCTCGAGGTGTTGCAGGGCTACTTGAGCTTCGCGCGGCCGCTGTCGGAGCTTTCGCTGGGCACGGTCGATGCGCGCGTCTTGCTCGAGGACGTCGCGGGTGTCGTCGAGGCGCGCGCTTACGAGCGCAACGTGCGCGTCGAGCTGAGCGGCGAAGGGATCGCGCTCGTGGTCGATCGCGCGCGCATGCGCGAGGCGCTGCTCAACCTCGCGCTCAACGCCCTCGCCGCCATGCCGGAGGGCGGTGTGCTCGCGCTCTCTTGCGACATGAAGGACGCGATGACCGCGCGGCTGTGCGTGGTGGACACCGGCGCGGGCATGAGCGCCGAGCTGCTCGCGCGCATCGGCCACGCGTTTACGAGCGAAGCCGAGGGCGGTACAGGGCTCGGCGTGCTCATGGCACGCAGCGTCGCGCGCCAGCACGGCGGCGAGCTCTTCTACGCGAGCGAGCTCGGGCGCGGCACCGCGGCCAGCATCGAGCTACCTATTTCCTGAGTTGGAGCGAGGCATGGCCAGCGTCCTGATCGTCGATGATGAGCCGTCCGTTCTGTTCATGCTGCGCGAGCTGCTCGAGGAGCGCGGGCACACCGTGCGCCAAGCACACAGCGGGCTCGAAGCGATCGCGCTCTCCGATCGCGGTGAGCTGGACGAGATCGATCTGGTGCTGACCGACTACTCGATGCCCGAGCTCGATGGCCTTGCGCTCTTGTCGCGCTTGCGCGCGCGCCAGCCCGAGCTTCCGATCGTGCTGCTCACCGCGCGCGGCAGCGAGCGGCTCGCGGCGCGCGCGATTAAAGAGGGCGCGTTCGATTACGTGCCCAAGCCCTTCGACATCGAAGAGCTCGAAGCCGTGGTCGCGCGCGGGGTCGAGCTGTCCGCGCTGCGGAAAACCGTGCGCCGCGCCAGCGCCGAGAGCAGCTTGGGCAGGCCCTTGGTCGGGCGCGCACCCGCTTTTCGACACGTGATCGATCGCGCGCTGCGCCTTGCGACGCGCGAGGTGCCGGTGCTGGTGCGCGGCGAGACGGGCACGGGCAAAGAGCTGCTCGCGGCGCTCCTGCACGCGGGCAGCGCGCGCGCACACAAGCCGTTCGTGCGCTTCAACTGCGCGGCCATCGCGCATGAGCTTGCAGAGAGCGAGCTGTTTGGTCACGTGCGCGGCGCTTTCACCGGCGCGAGCAGCGCGCACCGCGGGTTCTTCGCGCGCGCGCACGGCGGCACGCTGGTGCTGGACGAGGTCGGTGAGCTGCCGCTGTCGCTCCAGCCCAAGCTCTTGCGCGCGCTGCAGTCGGGCGAGATCCAGCCCGTGGGCGGCAGCTCGATCGAGCTGGTCGACGTGCGCATCGTCGCGTGCACGCACCGCGATCTCTTGGCCGACGCGCGCGCCGGGCGCTTCCGCGAAGACCTCTATTACAGGCTGGCGGTGGTCGAGCTGCACATGCCTGCGCTGCGCGAGCGAAGCGATGACATACCGCTCTTGGCCGAGCTGTTCGCGCGCGCCGCGGCCGAGCGCTTCGGGCTCGAAGGCGTGACGCTGACGCCAGCGCTCCACGCGGCGCTCGCGCAGCGCGCCTACCCGGGCAACGTGCGCGAGCTCGAGAACCTCGTGACGCGCTTGGTCGCGCTCGGCGAAGGCGGGCCGATCGACGCTTCAGCGCTCGAAGGCGACACGCCGCACAGCAGCGCGCCGCGCGCAGGGTCGCACGCGAACGCGGGCACGTTTCGCGCGAAGGTCGAGCAGCTCGAGCGCACGTTGCTCGGGGAAGCGCTACAGACCGCGGGCAACAACCAATCCGAGGCCGCGCGCAAGCTCGGCCTTTCGCGCGCGACGTTCCTCGACAAGCTCAAGCGCTACGGCCTTGCATAACGCTTTTGCTTGTCGCGGTTCGACCCGCAGATCATTCTCGCCCGCATGCATGTCGATCCCGTCGCATCCGTCGTGCTCGCGCTCGCGGTGGTGCTCGGCGCTGCAAAGCTCGGTGGTGATCTCGCGACGCGCGTCGGTCAACCGTCGGTGCTCGGCGAGCTCTTGTTCGGCGTGCTGCTCGGCAACATGCCGTTGTTCGGCGTGACGGCGTTCGAGGCGATCAAGACCGACGCGTCGATCGACATGCTGGCGCGCCTGGGCGTCATCATCTTGTTGTTCGAGGTCGGCCTCGAGTCGACCGTCGCGCAGATGATGAAGGTCGGCCTCTCGTCGTTCGCGGTAGCGATAGTCGGCGTGATCGCGCCGTTCGCGCTCGGCTGGGGCGTCTCGATGTGGCTCTTGCCGGAGCACTCGGTGTACGTGCACGCGTTCCTCGGGGCGACGCTCACCGCGACCAGCGTCGGCATCACCGCGCGCGTGCTCAAGGACCTCGGCCGCTC
>WUUC01226795.1_pt1 | contig 22835 bp, 58 predicted proteins | sample 6278441 | NCBI WGS metagenome assembly WUUC01 (sample SAMN13675441, study PRJNA597444) | soil metagenome | isolation source: soil | place: USA: Washington | collected 2017-10
CGGCACGTTCCGACGCGCGCGTGCGGGGGAGGAGCCCGCCCGCCCCCGTGTGCGCGCGCGCGTGTGTGCGCGCGTGAGGGCTGCGAGCTCGTTGTTGTGTGTTGCCGGCCGGCCTCGTTGTCGTCGTGTCGCATCGGACCGGCCGCATGGCGACGAGCTCGCATCGCATCGCGGCCGCGAGCTGGTGCCGTGCTCGTCGTGTCGTCGTGTTCTCGTCGTGCTCGTGAGTCGAGCTCGTGAGTGGCCTAGTCCTTTGTGACTAGTCAAAGATAGTCCGCATGGCTCATGTCGTAGACGTGTCGCACGTCTACGGTTAGGTGCATGACCTACGCAAACCCGCGGCACCGGCGCACGGTGCGAGACATGCTCAAGTCGGGACTGGTCAAGCTCGTCCCGTCAAACGATCCTGCATACTCATTCGCGGCCGACTATGGCCCGGCCGTCGTCTACGGCGACGACCTGCGAGTCGTTCACCACGCGTACGAGTCCGCAACATCGGACATGTTCACGCGCACCTATCGCGGCCGGCACGTCGCATGATACGCCGTATCGCGGCCGTGCTCGCACCCGTCGCGCTATCGATCATCGTGACCAGCGCGCCGGCCGGCGCGCCACCCGTCACGGACGACATGCGCGGGTTCAATCCGGCCGCAAAGCTGGACACGTCACAAGTGACGTTCGCAGACGCGCGTACGGCCGTCGACCCTTGTGGCGGCCGTATCCGATGGAACGGCCGCACGTTCGATTGTGTCGCGCCATGACGCGCGCCGAACGCAAAGCCTTGAACAAACGTGCGCACGCTATCCGGCGCGAGCTGACCAATGCCGATTACCGGCAGGCTAAGGACCGCGGCGACGGTATCGCATGGCGCGATATCGCGGCCGTCTACGACGCGATACCGGCCGTCGACGTTATCGCCATGGCAGACGAGCTCGCACGCGACACGGCGCCTAGCGCGCCGGCCGTGAAGCGTTCGGCGCCGGCGCATATCGTCCGGGCATCGCAGTCGTATGCGCTCGCGCTCGCGGCATGGGAGAACGGGTTAGCGGACGCGTTGCGTGGTGGACGTACCCGCGCGAATGGTGGCCGGCCGGCGCGTGGTGAGTCGTACCCGGACGAGGAGCGCGATTATCGGGAAGCGCACCCTAAACCGTCATGGCTTGACCACGTGCGCGCTGAATCGGCCGCCAACCTGCACGGAGCGAGCTCGTGACGCGCCGTACGCGCGTGCCGAACGTGCCGCCGGCCGATCATGCCGCGGCCGAACGGTTGCGCCGTGCCGCGGCCGATAGTGCCGCATGGTCACTGTTTGCGGCCGATGAAAGCGACGCGGACGAGCTTGCAGCGGCCGCACTAGCGGCGCGTGTTGCCGCGGACGAGCTTGACGGATTCCTGCCATTGGGGATTGAACAATGACGGCGCGCGTAACGCATGCCGGCCGGACCATTCCGGCCGCGCGTGCGAGTCGCACGGCGCGACTCACAAACCGAACGGAGACACGGCCATGACTGTTACCTACGCGGACGCGCTCATCAGCGCGTTGGACGACTCGCGCGAGTTTGCCGAATGGCGCGCGCTGGACAACACGGACGAGCTGGAAAGGATCGACTCATGAGCTTGTATCAGTACACCCGGATTCAAGGATGGATGCACCCGGCAGACGCGGCCGAATGGCGCGCGAACGGACGCCGGCGCGACGCTATGCCACCTGTCACGGCCGCATGGCGCGTGACAGACACCATGTCGAACGTGTCGCCCGGAATCGTCTACCTGGACCAGCGCGCGCCGGCCGGCTCGCGGTCCTATCTCGTCGTGCCGGCCGGGTCGACCATGCCGCGCGAGGACTCGCCCGGATTCCGGCAGCTACGCGATGCCGCGCACGCGCTCGCGCGCTACGCCGACACGGGCGACGACCGTTACCTGTACGGCGTCACGGACGGCGCGCACTCATGAACGCGCGGACCGATACCGGCGCATCGCTGGACGGACGGCGCGAAGTTGAACGCGTCGCGCGTATCGCGGCCGGCGCGCTGGACGCCCATTCTGGCGTGTTCACACTGGCTATCCGTCTAGGCAACGACGCCATGACGACGCGCCACGATATCGCGCGCGCCATGCGCGAGCTCGCTACCGCGCTATCTAACGAGCTCGCAGACGTCGATTCAGGGTCGATCCTTGACGACAACGGGAACACGACCGGACGGTTTGCGCTTGTGCCGGAACCATTCACAAACGGCGCGAGCTCATGAACACGTCGACAGCGCGCATCGGTGACAGACTCACCCGTGACGGCCGCACCTATCAGGTGACCAGGATTACGCCGGCCGGCGCGCATGGCACGCGTGTCAGTGACGGTCCAACCGTGCACGCGACCATTGTCGACCCGGAAACGGACGCGCCGCGCGTGGGCGGGTTCACGGTCGATATCTGGACTGGCAGCATGTCCTACCCGGCCGCGGCGTACGAGCTCGTGAACGGAGCGAGCTCGTGAACGCGCATGCGGTCGCGCCGGCACCTAATCCGGAAGTCACCCGGACCATGCCGGCGCGTGACCTAGCGGCCGTCGTCATGACGGCGCGCGCCGATGAACTCATCACCGTGCTAGGTGCCGACGTCGACGTCTGCGACTACTGCGGCAAGCCCGGCCACGCATGGCCGGCACACCGTGAAGCACGCGCCGACGTCGGCGCGTGGCAACGACACCTAGCGGCCGACGTATGAGCGCGCCGGACACGGCCGCACGCCGGCACGTGAACACTATCTACGCGGACGGCTCCGGTATCTGGCACGCGCACGTCTGGACGGCCGACAACGGCCGGCCGTGGCACGAGCAACGGGGCGAGCTTGAACGTATGGCGCGCGCCGCTATCCGTGACGAACTCAAGGAGCGCGGCGAGCTAGGCCAGGGCTACCGCGTGCGCGTGGAGCTCGCGCCGTATGGCGTCCGCTGGACGACAACGACGACGTACGGCGCGACAATCGAAGCGCATTACATCGAACGCGGCCGCCACGAGAACGGAGACACCTAGCTTGCCTGTAGCCGTGTTACCGTGCTACCATTCACCCCATAAGGCGCGCACGAGCTCGCCACTACCGGAACGGAGAACCCAGAATGTCGAACCGAAACAGCACCCAGGAGCGCATCGATCTACGCCGCGGAGAGTCGCCAACAGCGACCATCGTGACCCTTGGACCCATCACGCTCGTCTACTCATACTCGACCGTTGTCGCGTTCGCCGTTGCCGGCGAAGGATGGACGGCCAGTGAGAACGTGTGGAGCAAGACCACCGGAAAACACTTGAACCAGGAAGTCCCCCGCGGAGTCGAGCGCATCCCGCACGCGGAGTTTTCCGACAAGCTGGACGCCATTCTCACTCGTGTGAGCGTGTCCCGATGAGCTACGACCAAGACAATCGGCCGCGACCTACCGAACGGCGACTACATCGAGATTGAAGCCGTAGAACGCGACGACAGCGGCACTAGCTTGCCCGTAGACGTGCTACCGTGCTACCATTCACCCATGACGAACGGAGAAACCATGACCACCCTCACCGAACTATTGCGCAACCCGCGCGGACTCACCATGGCCATACGCGGTCGAAAGCTCGTCCCGGCCGGCGCGGACCCGGAGTGGCCGAACGAGCACTACACCCAGCGCGTGACGCTCGCATACCGCGGCCACACGATGCGACTTGCCTTTCACCAAGGCGCCGCGCACGTCGACCCGCCCACCCGCCTAGACGTGATCGAATGCGTGCTGGACGACACGAGCGGACTGGACAACGACGGCGCCACGTTCGAGGAATGGGCGGAAGCGTACGGATACGACACGGACAGCCGTTCGGCCGAGCGGACGTACCGGGCGGTCGTCAAGCAGGCTAAGCAGGTGCGCGAGCTGTTCGGCGCCGACTTCGATACGTGGATGGACGCGGACCGATGAGGACGACCATGACCACGGCCGACGTGACCATCGCCGGCACCATGACCCGCGCGTCGCGGTCCGTCACCCGATACACGTACGCCGTCGTCACCCGCGAGCCGGTGCCGGCATGAGCGCGGCCGTGGTCGGTATGCCCGTCGACCTGTACGGCGACGGCAAAGAATCCGGTACGGTTACCGCGTTCAACGACCGCGGAGTCACCGTGGAGAACGCGCGCGGTGTCGTCGTGTCGAACAAGTACAGCGGACTGTACGCGCGCGTCGCGGCCATGAACGACGAGCTCGGCCGAAACGGAGACACACCATGACCACTTACCGAGTCGTCATAGACGATCAGGACCGCGCACACGACCACGCGCAACCGTGGACCTTGAACGTGTATCGCGAGAACGACGCCGGCGAGCCCGACGAGGATTACGAAACGGCGACGAGCACGGGCGCGCTTATCGGCGCGAGTGTTCCCGACGTGCTCGACCAGCTCGCACGCGAATGGCCGCGATGGGCGGGTGCCCGTATCGCTGAGCTGAAAGCCGAATGGAGTCGCTCGACCGAGGCAGAGAACCCCGACGACTACGCGCTATCGCAAGACGACTGGTCCGTGGGCTTGGGTGACGACGGCGCGGCCGAAATCGTGGCCCTACTCGACGGGTCGAACCGATGAGCGCGGCGACAGCGAACCTGACGCCGGCGATGCGCGAGGCAGTCGAACTCATCTTGGAGAACGGGCACGCGTGGACGTACTCGAACGGCCGCATGTCGGCCGGCTACGAGCTCGGACGCGTGCACGCGATCACCGCGCGCCGGCTACTCGACGCCGGTATCTGCGAGTGGCACCTGACGCAACCTGCCGGCCGGGTCATGCCGTATCTGATCCTGGTCGACGTGTGCGCCGTCTGTCACGAGCGCGTGAAGTACCGGCGCGACCCGCGCAAGACGACGGGCGGACGATGGGTGCATGGGCACGCGAACCACGACATAGCGTGCGGCACGGGTGACGGCGCGAGCGCGACCCCGACGCGGCTCCAAGGATGGGTGAGCCGGCCGTATCCGGCGACCGCGGGCAACAACAAGCGCGTGCACCTAATCCGCGAGCAGCACGACGAGCACTACGTCACGGTGTGCGGCACGCGCACACCACGCCGGCCGCAGACGACGCAAGAATCGCTGCCAAAGTGCGGACGGTGCTTCGTATGAGCGCCCACGCGCGCCGCGGTGAGTCCGGCGACTACATGGAATGCGAATGCGGCAACGATCCAACCGCGGACGGATTCTATGCGTCGAGCTCGACCGGCGAGACGATGCACGACGACGACGGCAACCCGCTAGACGGATGGGACAACGAGCACGTGCGGTGCGCCCGTTGTGGCGCGGTGTACTCGGTGCCCGAAGTCGAATACTCCGCCCCCGGCTCACTCGTCGCAGCAGTCGCACAAGCCCGCGTGTAACGCATCGCGCGCCGACCAGCTCGGCGCACGGTGTGAGTCACACGGACTCAAACCTAACGAGAAACGGAAACCTCCATGAGATACATCGTCCGGACGATCATCGTCGTCGCCGCAACTCTCGCGCTGCTTGTCGGCGTACAAGCTGCACCCGCCAACGCCGCCGCCGTCGACGTGCGTGTCGCGTCGTTCAACATCAATGGCGGCTACAGCACCGAGGGAGGAACCTGGAAGAAGCGACTCCCGTACGTCGTCAAGACGATGCTCGCAGGAGGGGCGTCCATCTACGCGCTTCAGGAAGCGCACGAGAGCGCGAGTGAGCACAAGCAAGTTCTGGCCGAAATCAATCGCCAGTCGGCCGCGTCCTGGGCACTCGCAGTCGGCAAGGGTGGCAACCACATCATCTACAAGAACAAGAAGCATTCCGTCGTGTCGAAACGCAACGTGAGCTTGCCGCACAGCCGCTACTACTCTGAGGTTCGGTTCAAGAACCTGTCGACGGGTATCCGGTTCACGGTCTGGAACACACACCTGACCGCGACCATGCTGCCCGACCGTCCAACCGACGTGGCCGACGCGATGCGCCGAGCTCAAGCCGAAGTGGTGGCCGACCAGCTCGCACGGTTGACCGACAACGTTGTCGGTGGGGGCGACCTAAACGACGGCCAGCCCGACGGTGTGCGTGCGATCTTCGATGCCGTCGGACACCACGACGTGCGCACCCTCACCAGTGACGTGACCAACGCACAGTGGGACAGCCACGAGTTGCACTACCAGCCGAATAAGATGCGCGGACGGTGGATCGACTATCTCGGTGCTGGCCCGTCCACTCAGGTGAACAGCGCCGGCCTAGTGGATTCGGTGAACGCGTCCGACCACAACCTGATCTGGGTATCAGCGACGTTCTGACGCCCGCGTGTAACGCATCGCGCGCCGACCAGCTCGGCGCACGGTGTGAGTCACACGGACTCAAACCTGAATCGAACGGAGAAATCCCATGAGCAAGCTGCTGGAATACCACGACAAGAAGTCGTCCACGTACTACGTCGGCCCGCTCGACGCTGGTCGCGTGGTCGCAGCCCGCGTCACATCCGACAGCGAGCCCGACGTGTCGACCCTCGACGCGGGCGGGTACATGGTCGCGACCGAGAACGCCTGGGGGACGGGCCAGACACTCGACGAGGCATGGCGGTACTTTCTCGGCGCTGTTTTCGGACCAGCCGACGACGGGTACAACGAAGCTGACCTGCTCGCAGAACTCGACAAGGCGGCAGACCGATGAGCTGGGCTGGACGCATCGAGCTCGTCGTCACGATCGCCAGCGAGCCACACGACCACGAGTTGATCGCAGACCGAGTGAGCGCGGCCGTACGTGAAGCCGTGACACCGTGGCAGGTTGCCGGCAACGTCGGCACTCTCACCATCGAAAGGAAAACGCCATGAGCAACGCACCCGGCACGTACCACGTGCTCGTCACCCTGCCCGATGTCACCGGCGAGGAATCCGATGTCATTGTGGAGCACCTGGAAGCCCGAGCGCGCTATGTCGCACCTGGGGCGACCGCCGAACACTTGACCCCGGAGACGTTGCCGGACCGTTACGTCGAGCGGCCGCACAAGGTCACGGTCTGGACGTTGAACCACATCGCAGATTGGGAGGGTGGAGCGACGATCTTCACCGACCACGCCGAGCTTGAGAAGCAGGTTGTGTCGGACTTCCAAGACGCGTGCGAGCGGAACGGTGAGGACCACATCACGGCGAAGCTGTACGCCGACGATGCGGAGCCGGCGAACAAGAGCCTGGACAGCATGGCCGCGTACATCCAAGAGCACGGGTGGAAGGTGCACCACTACGACGTGGAGCAGCACGAGGTTGTGCTCGCCGGTGAACGTGAGGCGGTGCCGGCGTGAACACGGCGAGCATCGAGAAACCCGTCAACCGTATGACCCGGTATGCGCTCGCGGGTGTGCTGTTGGCGGGTGGGCTCTACATCGGGACGGCCGAGATAGCGGACTCGTATGCGGCACACAGATGCGACGATCCGCCGGCCGGACTGGTGCGGAACCACTACGTCAGCGAACGCCCGACGTGCGACCACGGAACCTGGAAGATCGTTGCGAGCTCGCTGCGGCCGACGGAGTACGGGTGGAACTGCTACTACGACGGCGACGGCGTGTGTGGTGACGAGGCAGCCGCCTACGCCGACGTGATCGACTTCTGCCGGACCCGCGAGGACGATGGATACACGATGTGCCAAGACGGACGTGTGTTCTACCTCGACTCGACCGGCGCGCGCTTGTGGCCTGTCCTGCGTGACCCGGACGGCAGCGACGACACGTACGAACCACTCGACTACTACATCAGAAACGGAGCACGACCATGACCACGACCACGACCAACACGACCATCGCCCGCCTGCCCGACGACGAACGCGAGCGCGTGCTGTTCAAGATCGCCAACACTGAGCAGCTCGTCAGCGTCGAGCACCATTGGGCGCGACGCCTACGGGACGCGCAACGCATCACCGGGCATCCGCTCGGCGTGGCCGCGACCACCGGCGCAGGCTACGCGAACCCGTTCATCGTGCGCGAGCACTCGACCGGCCGGCTATGGGCTATCTCGGCCGCGCACGTGCTCCGCATCCGGCGTGTCGACCCGCACTCCTACGAGCTCGGTGACGTGCTCGCCGGCCCGCCCGTCAGGACCGAGGGACAATGACGACGACGATCGACGGCATCAAGTACGTGACCGCGACCGAAGCGGCCGTGCTCGTCGGTTGGCAACGTGACAGTTTCACGTCCGCGGTGTCTCGTGGCCGTGCGCCTCAGCCGGCACTCACCATCGCGGACCGCAAGCTCTACAAGCTGACCGAGATTCGGAAGTGGCGGAAGCAGACGCCGCGACGTGCACGTGCGGCGAAGTAGTCGCATCCGGTAGGATTCTCGACGTGTAGCCTGCTGGTCGCACACGTACGGCGCGTCACCCGCGCAAGGCGAGACGGGGTTCTTCTCCGTTCACCGTTCTCGGCTACCGGGTGGCGCGCCGTTCAACGTTCACGTCACCAGCGGATGCGACACTGGCGGCATGACTGCACACACATGCTGCGACGAGCTGTCGTTCGGGACGCGTCTCTGGCACGGCGCGTACTGCCGCTGGTATGACCACGACCGCGCCGGCCACACTCTCCGCGCTGCTGCCTGGGGCTGGTTCGCTGACCGGATCGTGGCCTGGGCATAAGTGGCGGGCCGGGTGGTCGACTTCCCCGTCGACACGAACCCCGGCCCGCTTCCGCCCTTGTGATCCGCACGAAGTGACCCGCCATGCAAGGTTGACGTGTCCTCCTGCTCACGCGGCGCGGCTCCCGCGAGCTCCCCTCCTATCCTGGTCCCCGAGGATTGTCCCCTTTCCGGCTCCCCGAATGAATGCCGAACACGAGAACGAAATAGGTTTCAGTTAGCCGTTTCGCGAACGCTGGACTCTTGACGTGCTTCAACAGCAATCGGTACAGAGTCGTCCACGGGTGCGCGGACGACGCCCACCGTGCCAATCCCGGTCCGCGGGTCCAATACTGCTGGAACCGCCAGCCCTCACCGTCATACGCCGGTGTCGGATCGTGCGACGGACCTTTGTGGGACATGGCTCCATAATGCCACGATGTCTACCGCAACTCGTTCAGCCGGTTCTCGACATCTGACAGGGCATCATCGACGCTCGCCAACAGTCTCCATGCTCGCTGATACTCGCCGCGCTTCATCTGCCTGTTCATGCGGCCGATGCTTTTGTGAAGCGCGTTCATCCGGTCAGCCAGCTTCTTGTCCATCATCGTCGTCCGTCCGTTTTCCGTGGGCGGTGTCCCACGCTTCTTCGATTGTGTGAGTGGCGGTCAGGAACAGTGACAGGTGGTCGACCATGAGCTCCGTTTCCCGCACGAACCGTCGATGCAGCGACGCGTGCTCGTGGTCGTGCATGTAGTCGCGGGCGTCCTCGAACACGTCGTTGATGCGGACATGGAGTAGATGCAATATCTCGTGGACGATGACTTGCCGGCGACGAGCTTCGTCGAACGTCATCCAGTCTTTCGCGAGTCGAATCTCCGCGAAGTAGCGGCCGTCGATCGGCGTGATGGTCGCGTCCGCCTTGTGCTTCTTGCGGACGGGTTCTTCCATGACTGCGATCTGCCACGTCGGAAGTCCGAGCGCGCCAGCCACGTCGGACGCGAATGCGACTATCGCTTCGGCTTCGTCGTCGGTGACGTGCGGGCTCTTGACGGGTTCAACCACGGTGTGCCTGTTCGTGGATGTTGAGGTACGGGTTCGGTGGCGGGTCAGGCAAGTGCGCGCCGTCGAGCTGGGCTTGAGTGACGCCCTGGCAGGACAGGTAGCCGCGTTCCCACGCTTCGGCGAGCTTGTATCGGCGGGTTCCCCATGCGATGAGCCATACAGCGCCGCCGATAGTGCAGAGGGTCAGGATCGCGGCCGCGAGCAGGGTGCCTTGCAGGAAACCGATCATCCGGTGACTCCGATGCTCTTGATCTGCGACCGCAAGCCTGAGACGACCTTGACGGGTGCTTCGAGTGGGATACCGGCTCGTTCGGCTTCCTGAACAAACTCTCCGAGCTCTTGAAACGTCAGGCCGGCGCTTTTGTCGTCGGCGGCGTGTTCGATCGTTGTCTTGGTGCTCATCGTTTCTCCGTTCGGTTGAGTGCGGTGTCGATGTTGACGACGAGGGCGTCGAGGACTTGGCACATGACGTCCAGATCGGTTTCGGGGGTTGCGGGTATGTTGTCGCGGTTCGGGTAGTGGCGGTGGATCACCTTGAGGGCGGCGGCGCGGATGTTCTCACCCATCCACGTCGCGCCGGCTTTCCTGCCCATCACGTAGCACGAGACGTTGCCGACGATGACCGCGGCGATGCTGACCCATTCACTCATCAGAGCCTCCATAGTTGTATCCTCCATCGTCTCGCAGATAGACGGTGCCGACGTAGAGTTTCACGGGCACGTCGGCGGGATTTTGCCACTGTTCCAGCACGAGCCCTTCGTCCTGGGCTTCGGTGATGTGCTTCTCGGCCCACCCGTGACAGCCAGTCGTCCCCGACCCACAGAGTACGACGAGATTCGATGCTCCGTTCGTCACGACAGCTCGTGGACCGGACACACCGCCCATCCCACGCCGCCGGCGATGGTGGACGGACCTGCCGCCCATCGGGAACCGGCCGCACCGTTCACAACGCCCCGAGGCGCGTGCGAGGACAACGTCACGCACCGTCTGACTCACTCCGCTCATCAGAATGATGGTCCTTTCTGCTCGGACTCGGGCTCTGATCCGACGATGACGCGAATCTCGATCACGTCACTGTCGTCGTGGTGGTAGTACGGCTGGGTCATCCTCGGGAACACGCGTTTCACGAGGTCGTCGACCGTCTCACCTGGACGCCAGTCGTAGGCGCGTCGAAGTCGTTCACCGTGGTCGCCCATGTTCGTGTTCTCAACAACCATGATGGACAGGCGGGGACGTGGCAGTTCGTCGTTCATGCGTCCGCTCCGTACATGAGGACGTCGGTGGCGACGAACATGCCGTCGACTTCCTCCACGAGTCCGTTGCGGCGCAACTCCCCGAGGTAGGTGGAGAACGTGCCACCCGTGGTCACGATTTCAGCGCGGTCGCCGAGCTCGTCGCGGGTCAAGCCGTCCGGGTGCGCGTCGATGACGGCTTTCAGCATCTTCGACGCACCAGCACGGAGCACCGACAGGTAGTGCTGCTGCAACTCGTCGGCAGTCATCGGTGCAGGCTTCCCACCGATGTAGTCGAACCCCGCATCAGTCAACGTGAACCCCTGGGCGTTCTCGTCGATCAGCCCGAGTCGGCGTATCTCCCCGAGGTACGTCGACCATGTTCCGCCCGTCGTTTTCAAGCGTGCGACGGTCCCCCACTGGCCCTTCGACAACCTGAGTGGTGCCATGCGGCCGAGAGCTTCGACCATCCTGACCGCGCCCTTCCGCAACCGAACCTCACCACCGTCGTCGTGTGTCAGGGTCGACTGGCGGGGGCTTGGCAGGTCCAGCGGGACAGTCGGTTCACGTCGTCGCCGCGTCGGGACTGGTCCACGAGGGTGTGCTGCTGGCGGGGGTCGTTGACCTGCCTTGTGCAGCGCCGCTTGGATCGTCCGCACCCCTTCGAGCACGTCGTTGGTCAATGCGGCCGATTCTGCGAGCTGTTCCGCCCACTCGGTGTATGCGAGGGAGACACGGTCGAATGTCGCTTCGATCTGACGGACAGTGTCCTGATGCAGCACGGGTACTTCGACCGTCTCTACGACAGGTTCGGGTGCGGCCTTTTCAGCGTGCGCGAGCGCCTTCTCGAGCCGCGCAACCTCCCGCCGTAGATGTTTCGGGTCGTCAGCTTGGGCCTTCTCGATCGTCTCAGCCATAGCGACCTTGATCGAATCCAAGTCGACTTCTGCGAGCGTCGCCGGCGGACGTGGCTTGCCGCCCACCTTCGGGGTCGCGCCCGAGTCGAACGTTCGACGTCGACGGAACTTGATCTTCACCAACGTCGACAACCACTGTGGCGAGAACACCCACGCTTCACCGTCCGCGAGCCCTGGCAGCTCGGCCACCGCCTCCGCGCCGGCTTCGTGGTACTCCACCCACGCGAGCACGGCTTTGCGGTCCTGCGGCGACGGTGTCCGCATCGGGATCAGCGTCTCGATCTGTGTCAGGACGTCCTTGTTCAACGACGCCGACCGTTGCGTGATGAGAGTGATGCCGATGCCGCGGAACCCGCCACGCTTCACCAACGTCTCGAACACGCCGACCATCTTCGTGTTGTCCTTGCCGACACGCTGCGGAATGTACTCGTCGGCTTCCTCACAGAACACGTGCAACGGCTCGGTGTTCTTCCGGTACAGCCGGTCAGCGAACGCAGTGAGAAAACGCCGCTGGTCCGCCTTCGTCATTTCCGACACGTCCAGCACACACGTCAACCGTTGCCCCACGATCAGGTCAGCGACGAGCTCGCCAGCAGTCGGTTCCAACGGCACGTCACCATGCAGACCGCCGAACACGAGGACCGACAGCCCTGGTGCCTTCCCGTCGCCAGCGGCGCGGACACCCCACCAGTCGCCCTTGGGGTCGATCGCCACCCACGGCAACCCGTGGTCGTACATTTCCTCAGCCATGACCACCGCCGCATTCGACTTCCCAGCACGACGCTTCGCGAGGATCGCGAACGTCTCCGTCACCGCATCGAGCGGCAGCGACAGGTCCGGAGAGATTCGCAGCCCTTTCGTCGTCATTCGTCCACCACGATCGGGAAGATGGGCATGTCGGGCCGCATCATCTTGAGTTCACTGATCGGGTCGATGCTGGTGTGATCCTCGGACGGGATTGGCGTCACTGGCCGCAGGGTGTCGCCCCCACACGACGCGATCACGTCAGAGACGAACGCCTTGCACTTCTCCCACGAGTCGAGCCCGTCAGGAACCTCCACGGCCGCGAGGTCAGGGTGCTGCGTTCGCAGATGTGGCTCGCACTCTTCGGCGGCTCGTGGCAACTGGTGGGTAAACAAGGTGTCGCCGGTCAGGTGATCGAGCAGTTCGTGGACCTCATCGAACGGGTGGACCATCTTCCCGCTCGTGACAGTCAGGATCGCGCCAACAGGGAACTCCCGCGTCTCGCTCATCGGACCTTCTCCGATCCGCGTGCGCCGAGCCCGTTCGCGATCGCGCGCGCACGTGCAGCGCGGCGCTTCTCGAGCTTCGCGGCCTGCCGGTCAGCTCGTGACGGCTTGTCGCCGCGCGGACCCCGCCGGAATGGTGTCTTGCCGTCTGACACCCACCTGAGCGGCGGACGCTGAATGTACCTGAGCTCCAAGCTCTTGCCGTGTGCCATGAAATCCTCCTGCTTCTCGCGCGCGTTACGCAACGAGAGGTTCTATGTCTGACGTAAGTGATACGTGCGTTAGTTCGTTCGTACGTTCGTAGGATTCCCCACCCCGAGTCGGTACACCGAGTCGGTCTACCGATCGGTCCCCACTGATCGGTCCGCGGGTCAACCGACGTCGTCTTTCGGGATGACCGGACCTCCCTCGTAGCATCGACACGACGGGTCGTGCCACCGGCGACAGTTCCCTTGTTTTCCCCCGATACTCTGCGATTTTCTGACGGTGTAGACCTGATCGGATAGCTGCTGACGGTCGTCGAAGTTGACGATGTTCCAGCCCTCCACAGCCTCCGTCCAGAGGTTGTATTTCACGAGTAAACGTGCCGCCACGCTGCTGCCGTGGATCGCTTTCAACGCGTAAGTGGGTACGTGTCCGTCCGTTCCCTGGCCCACAGACCACAAGATTCCGAACGTGCACATGGTGACCGCCTGCCACTTTCGAGGCGATTTGTCGCTCAAAAGCGCGAGAATCTTGTCGTGAGAGGGCATGTTTGTGTCCATCCGAGCCCACGGCAGACCAGCCATTCACGAGTCCTCCGTTCCCGGTCCCGGCCTCAACATGGGCGGCACGGCATCGAACAGCTCTCCGTCCATGTCGTCCAGATGCTCACTGACCATGGTGGCGAGCTCGGCCGCTTCCCCTGGCGACGAGAACTCCTTACCCGACCGCATCGTGACGTGACGGGTGAACTCTGACACCTTCCTGGGCTCGACCGCGTACCTGTCGGTGGCCTTCTCGACCACCGTCTCCTGTATCGCGTCGACTTGATCGGCTCGGAGCCACTGGACTCCGTCGAAGATGAACGTCATGTCTTGGCTCCTTGGGATGCTGCGATGCGGATGAGGTCGCCGCCGATGCGTTCGACCACTTGGTCGGCGAGCTTGTGCAGCTCGGGGTCGCGGGTGACTCGCTGTACGCCGTTCATCACCGTCGTGTGGTGCTTCTTCATCTGCTTGCCGAGGTCGACGTAGGTGTAGCCGGCGAGTGAACCGACCCACCACGCGATGTGGCGGGCGTTGACGATGTCGGCGTACTTTTCGTCGCCGTAGAACTCGCGCTGGCTACACCCGGTCACCGAGCACGCGACCTCCACAATCTCCGGTACCGACACGACCGGCGCTTTCCACTGAGCCAACAGCGGGTCGTCCTGGCGCACGGACGCCGCCAGACACACCGCCAACGCGTGCAGGTCGCCCCTGGATGCGTTCTCGAGGATGCGGTGACAGGTCGGGGCGTCGCTGTCGTGTACGGCGCACACAAGCTCGCCAGCGAGCACGCGGATGTCATCGACCATTCTGGATTCTCCGTTCCCGAGGTCGCGACGTTACGCCGACTCGATCGCGTCACGCAACGTCTGGCCCTTGCGGATCGGCTTCACGTCCCACTTCGGAGTCTGCTCGAACGCGAACTCGTACGCGTCGAGCTTCGTCCCGAACACCGCGACGTCCTCGAACTTCGGCGGCTCGGTGCTCGTGCCGTCCGTCAGGTACGCGATGTGTAGCGTCTCTGTGCGCTGCTTCTTCGGCGGCGCGGCCGGGGCACCCGGCAAAGGGTCGTCGTGTTGCGCCAACGTCTCCTTCACGGCGGGGTTCTCGGCTGCGGCCTCGTCAGTCAGCTTCTTTTTCGTGGTCATTCTTGTCTCCGTTCTTCTTGTCGGGGATGCGGACGTCGATAGACAAAGTCATCGACATGTCTGCGTTCGTGCTGGCGCACACACGGGCGTGGTCCGGCGCTCCCAGGTCGCGTGCACGTGCGAGGATTTCTTCAAGTTGGGCGAGATTCCGGATTCGACCGGCGAGACTCATCGCCTCGGCTTCGCTCGTCATCGTTCGAGCTCCTTCGGTTCGACGTCATGGGTGAGTGAGTTGAGAGCGGCGTCGAGTCGGCCGTCCGCGAGAGCCGCCTGGATTGCTTCGGACTGGTCGTCGGTGATGGTGACAGTCGCGTTCGAGCTGCGCCGCTGGAACTCGATACCTGGGAGCACTTCGCCGGTGTCAGGGTGAATCGCTACGCCGGCCGTGGCAACGTAAACGGCGGACTTCAACAGTGCCTCGACGTACGCGGGCCGGACGCGCGGCTCCGGTGCTGGTGGTGTCTCGATGTTGTGCGGCGCGTTCTTCTCGACCCACTCGAACAGCGCCTCCATGTTCACGACCTTCGGCAACCACTTCGGGTCGCTGATGCTGACCGAGCCGATCACGGTGCCGTCGTCGAGCACAGCCTTCTTCCGGTCGCCGGCGTCCATCGCGTCCTTCGCTTCGGTCGCGAGCTCCTTGCGGACGATCTTGAGCCGATCCTCCATCCACTTCGCGAGCGCCGCCTGGACCGCGACACGCTTCGCGCTCACGGAGCTTCCTTGAAGTGCAGCTCACCGAACGGAAACGTGAACGACCCATGCGGGCAGGAGAACGTCAACCACGGATGAACCTCATCCTCACGGACCGTCATCTTGCAGTCGTGGGCGACAGTCACATCTGGGTCGATGTAGGAGACGACGCCGGCATCGAGCTCGAGCTCGGTGTGGAACGTCAGATCGGTGGTGTCAGGCATCGGGCTTCGCCCCTCCCTTGCTGTTCTCGCGGAGCGAGACTTGTGCGGCGAGCGCGTCCTCGATGCGGCGCGCTTCTTCTTCGGTCATGTCGCCGCCCTGGGTCTGCCGTCCGAGGACTTCGGAGAAGAACGCCGTGCGGGGGTCGTCGTCGACGATGCCGAGATCGGAGAGCAGGCCACTGATGTTGCTGATCTGCTGCTGCGTCATCATCGGCACCTTCCCTGGCCCTTTCTCGTACGTCTCGGCGTCGGGGTCGCGGTCGTGTGTCGGGAGGGTGAGCGATTGCAGCAGGGCGGTGCGGAACGCGACGGACATGGCCTTCGGGGTGGCCTTGTCACCGGAGTCTGCGGCCTCTCCTGCGACGGTGGCGCTGACGCTGTCGCCGTCCGGGGCGCGGAACGTGTACTCCACGATCACCCGGCACGACGTCATCAGGGCACCGCCGCGGCTCGTGTAGTCGTGGTAGTCGACCGTGTGCAGGGTCGGGATGACGGTGACGCCGTGCTCGATGAGCGCCGGCGAGACAGCGTTCACGACCGAGTCGATGCCACGGAACAGAAACCCCTGCTGGGTGTTCTCGTCCTTCTTCGTGACGGCACCGACGTCGCGCATGATTTGAGTGAGCAGCGGGACGATCGTGCTTCCGGGTTCGCGTGTCTCGGTCATGCTGCGGCTCGTGTCTGCGACCAGCCGAAGTTCACGGCGTTGACGGCGTCGAACGCGGCCTGCTCACGGTCGATGGTCGACAACTGGATCAGCATGATCGCGGTCGCGAGCTGAGCCTTCTCACGAGTGACGTCGATCGGCTTGGCTCTCGGCCAGCCTTCTTCGTACGGCTCGACCTCGATCGGCTCATCGTCTAACGTCGGCCACTTCTCGGCCGTCATCGTGTCGGTGAAGATGGGAGGGTCGGGGATCACGTCGGTACTCCATTCTTCGCGATCGCACGGAGCACTTCGAGTCCGTGCGTGGTCTTGGTCAGCTCGACCGCGGCGACGAGCTCGGGGAAAGCCATGTCCAGACGTGCGAGTGCACGGTCCTCAAGGTGCGCGGCTGCGACGAGCAGTCCACGGACGCCGGCTGGTGGCGGTTCTCCGACCCCGGTTTTCGGGGTGCGGTAGCTGTCGAACCCGGTCGACCACACGTGGAGCGCCCACTGTGCGGTTTCCTGGCTGACATACGGGACAGTCATGGTCGATCATTCTCCGTTCGGGTAGTGGGTCCGCCCGCACCCGCTCGGGGGTCGGACGGGTGGGGCGGACCCGGTTCGGGTGGTCAGAAAGGCGTGTGCGCGAGCGCCGGTGACAAGGGCTCCGCGACGCGAGGCTCGGCGGGGATGCCGACGAACACGGTCGCGCCCGTCTCACCTAGCGCCTCGGTCACGTCGGCCACGACCCCGTCGAACGCGTCACGGATGACGTCGTCCGGCTTGACCAGCTTGTACGACATGGACAGCCGGCCGGCGTTGATCCGGTAGCGGAAATGCGCTTCGACCTTGTACGGCGGGGAACCCTCGAACGGCTTGAGCGCGAGCTCGATGGTCGTCGGAATGTCGAGCCGGCCCTTGCCGGCCGATGCGGTCTGTTCCTCGCGGTACTCGAACTGCGCCTCACCGGACGACAGCCGCTTCGACGACTCGAACACGGTGTTGATCGTGGCCTGGATCGACTGCGCGACTTCCAGCATGTCCGCTGCGGCGGGGCTGGTGATGTCGGTCAGGTGATCCTCGATGAACTCCGCGAAGTCGACTTGCGCCATTGTCTTGCCGTCGTTGCCGGACCATTCTTTCCACGCCGGCGTGCGTGCGACCGCGAACGAGACACGGTGGTCACCCCACCCGGCCTCTCCGACGGCATCGTCTTCGGCAACGGCTTCGTAGCCGGCGTTGAGGACGGCGACGATCTGATAGTTGAGCATGTCGCAGTAGACCTCGGTCGCGAAGGTGCCGTGCTTCTTCACGTACTCCACGAGCGAATGTCCGTCGTGGACGGAGACGTGGCCCTGCTTGCGGCGCGGCTCGTCACGGTAACGGTCCGTGGTCAGGTCGACGATCGCGAGCGAGTCCTTGCTGCGGATCGCGTAGACCTCGCCGGTGGCGAGCACGTGCGGCTCGGTCGATGAGACTGCCGCGTCGATGATGGGTTGCGGATCGGTGGTCATGTCGTCGTGCCGTCCTTCTTCTTGAGGTCGACCGGCTCGGCATCGTCAACGGCCTTCAACGCCTCAAACGCGAGCTGGTTGGGGTTGTCCTTGGACAGATTGCCGTCCGGCGTCGCGTAGAACAGCGACGTCTTGCGGTCGTGCGTCGGCTTCTTCGTCGAGAACGTGTCGGTGATGACGAGCACTTCGTTGTCGCCCTTCATCGGCTTCACGTCGATCGTGAACGTCAGCTTGCCCCCCTTGCCTGTCTCGGTGACGGCGACGATGAGGTCGCGGAACTCCGCGGACAGCTCGTCGTGGGTGCGGCCGTTCTGGACTTCTTGAAGAAACGACGCGAACGGTCGGACGGGTGCGTCCCCGACCTCCGGTGGGTTTTCCTTGCTGCTGGTCATGTACTGCTCGCTTTCATGGTTGGGGTACTGCCGGTCCGTGGGAGTGGGGACCACCGCCGCGACAAGTCATTCGATGAGTCGACGGATGACGATGGTCCCCAGCCTCGGGGGGAAGTCAGTCGGACAACGCGGCTCGCTTCGCCGTGTTCTCGTCGGCGCGTTGACCGGCCTGCTCGATCATCACGTTCGCCTGCTCGACGGTCAACTCCGATCCGGTCTTGGTGGACAGGAATCGGCCCTGGGCGTCGGACACGGCGACGTTCCAGCCGTCCTCGCTGTCGACCTTCCACGCCTTCGCGGTGGTGCCGTCGGAGAACGTGTACTGGCGCATGGTGAGGCCGTCCTTACGGTCCTCGTCGACGGTCGAGTCGTACTTCGTGGTGATCCTGACGTCCGACACGTCAGGTGTGTCGTCCTCCGGTGTCGCCGCGGCTTTCTTCGCCGCGGCTTTCTTCGCTGGGGGCATGGTGTGTCCTTTCAGGCTGCGGTCAGTTGTCGTGTCTCGAATACATCGTCCCACTCGGGGTGCCGTTCGATCATCAGCCGCACATACCGGCTCCGGTAGTGATCGTTCAGCTTGTAGACGTCACCCTGGGTCTGCCGTCCGTACTGCCACCGGAGAACTTCGTTCAGCATCCCGATCCCGAGCTTTGTGTGACCGCGGGCGAGCCAGTCGACGGTCAGCCGCTCGAACGCGTCCAGCACCCATGGGTTGAGCCGGTGGAACTGCTCGAACCGTTCTTGAATCGTCGCGCCTTCAACGCGAGGCGGCTTCACGTACTCCCCAAGTTCGAGCTCGAGCTGGTCCGGGTTCGGGGCTGGCGGAAGGTGCCTCTTGTGGGCGGGTCCGACTCGCACCTTGTCAAAGTCGAGGGGCATCGGGTTCTCCGTTCGCTAGTGCTTCAAGGTAGGCGGTGTACGGGTAGTCCCCGACGTCAGCTTCGGACAGGTTGCCGGCGCGGACGATCGCGCGGATGCGTTTCGCGCATGGCACCGCCTGAGTGGTCGCTCGTGACGGGTCGACGCCGGCCGCGTGGCAGGGGTCGCCGACGTTCGCGCCGCATCCGAAGCACGCCTCGGACGTGAACCGTGGATCGAGCCACACCATCGACGTCATGCTGGTACCCGGACAGACAGGATGAGAGCCTGGATGGTGGTGTCGAGCACCTTCGCGATCGTTTCGAGCTCGACGGTCGTGAACGGCTGGTCGCCCTTGATCTTGCGGGCGAGCGTCGAATACGCGAGGCCCGTCTGTTCGGACAGGTCGGCCGTGCTCATGTTCCGTCGGCCCATGCGGGCGCGTATCTCGCCGGCGAGCTGGCCGGTGAAGGGCGACGCGACGACCTCTGCGGATTCTCCGTTCATGGGAGAACCGTATCACCATCGGCGAGAGATTCCCGCAACTCGGCCAACTTTCTCTCAACTTCTTCGCGGGTGGTGCCCGAAACCTGTCTGCGGACACGCTTACCATCCTGGTCCCGGCCAACTTCGATGCGCGCGATCCAGCGCGCATCCCATCCGCGTTGAAACACGGTGCCGTCGCCGTATGGCATCGTTCTCCGTTCGCGGATCAGTGTGAGACGAGAACTCCGTGGTCGCCGTGCCAGACGCACCACGGCTCGGGGCTTTCGCAGACCAGTATGCCGTCACGTTCCTCCCACTCGCACGGGTCACCGGACGGCACGATGTGGGCGGTAATCACGAGTCGAGGTCCGCGTCGACCATACGCCGCAACCACTCCGCATAGCCAGGATGGGTCCGCTCGTACAGCTCGGCAAGTTCCAACGCCCACTCTCGGGCAGCGTCCAGATGCGGGGTCAGGTTGGCCTGCGTGAACGGGCGCGCGGCATCGCACGCGATAACCTCGCCGTCCTCGTCGAGAGTCGCGACAATCACCCCCAAGTCGGGGTCTTGCACACTCATCAGATGCACCAGCATGGGTACAGAATATCACTCTGTACCCATTTGCATAGTTTCTATCGCTTCCGTCGGAGCCGACGGTTCGCCTTCGCCTTGATCCGCTTCTCAGCAGACCGGCTCAACTTCCCCTTCTTCCGCATCTGCGTGGCCCGCGCTTTCGCGTTCGCGGCCCGCTTCTTCGTGTCGACCGGGTACTTCCTTGAACCCGGCAAGCCAAACTGCGACTTCTTGAGGGACTTCCGCTTGCGTGCGCTGACCATAGCCACCACCGTCCTTGTCACCAAGATACGGACTCTCGTGCAGTCTCGTGAAGATGTCGACGCACACGTCGCCGCACCACGAGCACACGAACGTCGGGCACCACCAGCCGGACGGGAACTGTTGCGCGCCGCCGTAGAGCCAGTCGTGCGGATGGTGGTACAGCACGACGTGAGTCCCCTCAGGTGGCGGAAGCTGAACCTCATCCACCGCGCACCGCCGCGGCCGCAACCCGAGCGAGCGCGTCGTCACTGACGGCGGCGTAGATGCGGGTTGTCTCCAACGATGAGTGGCCCATGGCGGCAGCGACCGCGAGAGGGTCGCCGGTCACGCCGTACGTGATGGTGCCGAACCGATGCCGTAGCTGGTGGAATGTCGCGTCGACGCCGGCGCGTGCGATCGCACGGTTGATGCGCCGTTGCAGCGTCGCGGCCGACTGGACCTGTTCGGTGCCGGTCACCACGTTGACGTTGTCGGCGTAGACGGGTGCTAGTTCGTCGAGCAGCAGCGACGCCATACCCACGGGCCGCGCCTTGTCGCCTTTGCCGTGGCGGACGTTGATCCGCATGAGCTCGGTGTCGACGTCGCCCCACATCAGTGCTGCCGCCTCAGACACTCGCAGACCAGCCCACGCGCCGAGCAGAGCCGCACGTTTCAGGTCAGGCTCCAACTTCTCACGCAACACGCCGAGCTGGTCCTTCGTGATATAGCGGGGTGCACCCTTCGGTAGTGACGGTGCGTCGAGTCGGCGGGTCGGGTCTTGGAGGATCATGTCGTGCCTCAGCGCCCACTTGTAGAACGACCGCACACACGACAGAGCGCGTGCCCTGGTGCGGACAGCTTGACCGTCGCGAGCATCCCACCAGCGTTGTGCGTCGTCGACGTCGGCTGTGAGGATGCCGTGCCCGCTCTGCATGACTTCGGCGGCGAACGCGTTGATGACGGACTGGTAGGTGCGGATCGTCTCGGGTGAGCGGCCACGCTGCTCGAGGTAGTGCAGCCAGTCGTTCACGAAGTCGGTTGCCACAGTGGTCAGTCCTTGTAGTTGGGGCAGGATCGGTGATGTTCGAGTTTGGTCTTGTGCGCCAGCCACGCCTTGTGCATCGACCCGTACTTCGCGACCAACCCGGCGATGTATTCACGTGCCTCGTACGTGCACATCGGGCATGGTGGCTTCTTTTTCCGGCCGCGTCGCGGGTTATCTTCGCGGTAGCCGCAGAACGCGTAGCCGGGAACGCAACAGTAGGTGTGGCAGACCCGTTCGTCGATCTGCTCGTCGCTGGTCTGTTCTTCGGTGGCGGCGGCGGTCATGTCTCGTCCTGGTGCTTCCACGTATGCCACGTACCGCATCGGCGGCAATACGACGAGCTCGTCGAGTCCTCAGACTCGGCTGGACTGGTGGCGGTGTGTCGGGCGACGATGCGGTCGAGTTCGTCGCCGCGCCCATATACGTCGTCGTCGGCCTGTTGCACCCACTTCTCAGACAGTCCCGAAAGGTCAGCTATCAGTGCCGCGAATCGCTGTTCCGCGGTTTGCGCGCGGACGACAGCACGGTCGAGGCGATAGCGGAAGTCACTCATGGGTGTCTCCGTTCGGGGTGTAGGAGGCGAGACACATCCGCCCTCTGGCCTCGCACGTCTTACAGCGCAGAATGCCGCCGTCCGGGTGCGAAGGTTCCTGCCACCAGTGGCTTTTGCGAGAGTGCTTGCACGCACGGCAAGAGTTCATCGGGTGTCTCCGTTCGTGGTGTGTCGGTCGATCCACCTGTTGACGCGGGGGTGGTCAGCGAACACCCACCATCCGAGGAGGAACCCCCATCCAGCAGTGGTAAGGAACGCGAGCACGAACAGTAGGAAGAGGCTCACGTCTCGTCTCCGTTCGTGGTGTGTCCGAGGGCCGCGCGAAGTCGTGACCTCGCGACCGACCACAGCATCTTGGCCTCGGGGTTGCGCTCTGCCTGCTGCTTCCATTCGTCGGCCAGCGCGAGGGCGGCGGCGTGCTTCGCTTCAAGGTCGTCCACCCGGTCGGCTTTGTCGCGGAAGGTTTTGACTTGCGCGACCTGTGTGAGCGCGGCGTCGAGGTCGGCGGTCGCGCTCTTGTAGAGGCCATAGTTGACCTTGGCTATCTGCTCGGCGGCGTCGAGGTCGGCGCGGAGGCGAGCGTTCTCGGCTTCCAACTTCGAGACGCGCCGCTTGGTGTAGTGGGCGTCGGTGTAGTCCTCGCCGTCGTA
>WUUC01022876.1_pt1 | contig 22832 bp, 17 predicted proteins | sample 6278441 | NCBI WGS metagenome assembly WUUC01 (sample SAMN13675441, study PRJNA597444) | soil metagenome | isolation source: soil | place: USA: Washington | collected 2017-10
CCGTTCTTCAGCCCCGACGCCGAGCACGATCAGATCGCGCTCGGCGAGCGCGTGCTCGACATCTTCCGCAGGCCCGGCGCCGAGATCATCGCCGAAGATCTCGGCACGGTGCCCGATTTCGTACGGGCGTCGCTTGCGCGCCTCGGAGTGCCGGGCTTCCGCGTGTTCCGGTGGGAGCGGCTCTGGCACTCGGATGGCCAGCCCTTTCGAGAGCCGACCGACTACCCGCCGGTCTCGGTCGCGACGTCGGGCACCCACGACACCGAACCCATGATTACGTGGTGGGAGACCGCGCCCGCCGACGAGCGCTCGAAGGTGGGCGATCTGCAGACGGTGCGAAGCGCGGCCAACGGCGCCACCATCGCGGAAGCACCCTATGTGCCTGCCGTGCGAGACACGCTGCTTCAGGCGCTCTATGCATCCGGCTCCGACCTGCTGCTCATCCCGGTGCAGGACGTGTTCGGCTGGCGCGATCGCGTCAACGAGCCGGCTACGGTGGGAGATCAGAACTGGACCTACCGTCTTCCGTGGCCCACCGATCGCCTCGACGAGGTTCCCGAAGCGCGGGAGCGGCAGGCGGCGATTCGGGCGTGGGCCGGTCAGCACCGCCGCAGCTGAGCAAAACCGGCCGATCGCTGTCACACCGGCGCCGTGCGACCGATACAATGGCTGTCCATTGTGATGCGCTCGCGCCTTCATCCCGTGCTGCTCGTCTGTTCTCTTGCGGCCTGCGTCGGCCTGTGCGCGTGCGCGGCGGAGGTCGAAGAGGCTGCCACGATCGTCGATCGTTCGGACGTGAACCTGCCGCGCGATGGCCGCGTGGTGTCGGCGCGCGTGCCGCGGGGCGCGACGCTCGCGGCCGTGCTGCGCGGACACGACCTGGCGGAGATTGACGTCGCCGCAATCGTCGCGCGCGTCGCGTCCGTGTTCGATCCGCGCCTCTTCCGTGTCGATCGTCCCTACCGTCTCGATCAGCGAAGCAACGGAGAGCTGCGCCGGTTCGAATACGAGATCGACGGGGATCGTGTGCTCCGCGTGCAGAAGGTCGAGGAGAGCGACGCGTCGTTCCTTGCCGAAATCGTCCCGATCGCCAAGACATCGCGGCAGGCGGTGGTGCGCGGCGAAATCGACCGCGCCGCGCCATCGCTCTTCAGCTCCGTGGACCGGGCCGGCGAGGAGATTCAGCTCGCCGTCGATATGGCGGCCGTGTTCGCAGGCGAAGTCGATTTCAATACCGAGCTTCAGCCGGGCGATCGATTCGATCTGCTGCTCGAGAAACGGTACCGGCAGGAGGATCACGCCTTCGGAGGCTACGGACCGATTCTCGCCGCGACCCTCGAGAACGACGGTCGCCGTCTGCGCGCGATCCGGTTCGCTCTGGACGGCGCGCCGGCCGGGTACTTCGACGAGAACGGCGCCTCGCTGCGCCGCTTCTTCCTTCGTTCGCCGCTGAAGTTCGAGCCGGTGGTCACCTCGCATTTTTCGCGCAGCCGGCTGCATCCGGTACTGCACGTGCGCCGCGCGCACCTCGGCGTCGATTACCGCGCGCCGACCGGCGCCCCTGTCGTCGCCGTGGCCGACGGCGTAGTCGTCCGTGCCGGCTGGAGCGGCGGCTCGGGCCGCATGGTGCACCTGCGGCATGCATCCGGCTTCGAATCGCAGTATCTGCACCTGTCGGCCATCACGGTGCGCGCGGGCGCGCGCGTCCGCCAGGGCGATCTCATCGGCCGCGTCGGCTCGACCGGTCTGGCCAGCGGCCCGCATCTCGACTACCGCCTCAGAAAGAACGGCACCTACATCAATCCGGTGACGGCGCATCGGGCGATGCCGCCGGGCGAACCGGTTCCCGCCGGGCAGCGCGCCGCTTTCGACGCGGTGCGCGACCGTGCCCTTGCGGCGCTTGCGCCCGAACCGATCGAGACGACCGGCGCACAATTCCAGTAGGTCGTACGCGGTCGGGCCCCCGCAGACCGCGTCTGCACCCCGTCCGCTTTCACGTCACCTCGTGCAATATCGTCCCGGTGTCCCTGACAGGTGCGGTGGAACCAGGACACCTCAACGGCGTACGTCGGCCTGAACGCCGCGTTTTCAACACGCAACCGGCGAACCGGAATGGCGCATCTTTGGCAGTGGTCCGCGCCAAATGTCGATTTCACTAGCAGAGCTGCGCGCACGCGGAATCGAGCTGGCCGCGCACGAAGCGATCGCGGTCGCCCAGAAACTCATCGCCGCGGAGGTGATTTACGCTCCGCACGTACCGTTCGGCGCTCCGAGCGAGTCGAACCTCTATCTCGCGCCTGATGGCACGGTGATTTACCGCGGGGGCGAGGCGACTCCGTCGGTGTTCGAGATCGGCGTGCTGTTGCAGACGCTGTTGCCGGCAGGGGGAAGCCGCACCGCGGGCGCGCTGCGATATGCGATCGCGCGCGCGCTGCTCGACGTGGACGCGCCGCCGTTCGACTCGGTCGACGAGCTCGGACGGACGCTCGGCCGCTTCGAGAGGGGCGAGGCGTCCGAGGTGCTCGCCTCCGTGGCCGCGCGCGCCGGAGCGATCGAACGCCGGCGGACGCTGCCGTCCACGGCGGCCCTGCGGCGCGAGCTGCGTGAGGCGGATCGTCAACTGTACGAGCTTCGGATCGCCGCGGAGCCGGCGCCCCTCTGGTCGGTTCGGGTGAGCGCGTCCATTCTTCCGATGCCCGTCGAGAAGCCGGCCAGGAACAACCGTTTCAAAATGGCGCGCGCGCCGATTGCGGCCGGCCTCGCGGCAGGCATCGCGCTGATGGCGGCGGGCCAGTTCATGCATCTCGGTCGTCCCGTCCTGCGTGGCCCCGCGCCGGCTACGGCCGGCATCGCCCCCGCGGGCGACACGGAGGATCACACAGCCATCGGTCGCGAGTCGCAGGCTCCGAGTCAATCGCCAGTCTCGAGCGAGTCGGAGGTTCCGCCTCAGTCGGCAGTGTCGAGCCAGTCGCCAATTCCGGGCCGGCCGCCAGCCCAGAGCCAGCCGGCAGTCGCCGGCCCGTCAGCACTCGCCAGGCAATCGCAACTTCACCCGGCCGCAGCGGCGACTCCGTCCGATCCGGGTCCGCAGGGCATCGAACAGCCGTCCGGGTCGACGCTCCCCGCAAATCGAGCGATCGTAAGGCCGCAAGCGCCCCGAGCAGGCGGCGACCCGGCCGGGTCGCGCTCCCAGCTGTCCTCACGATTCGCACGGCAAACCGATCATGACGGCGCGCTGGTGCGCGCCCTCGACGATCGCCGCCAGCCGGTGTTTTCGCCGGCTTTCGCGTCGAACGGGACCGGGTTCTTTTTTCATTCCGGCGGCAGCCGCGACGAGCGAAGCGCGCTGCTCGCGGCCGAGGAATCGGGCGGCGAGCTGCGCGTGATGACAATTGTGGACGACGGCGCGAAGAATTATCACGTGCAGCCTTCGCCCGACGGCCGGATGATCGCCTTCGACTCCGATCGTGACGGGGAGCGCGGCGTGTACGTCGCACACGCTGACGGCACGGGAGTCCGCCGCGTGAGCGGCGCCGGCTACGCCGCGGTGCCGACCTGGTCGCCCGACGGGGAGCGGCTGGCGTTCGTCCGCGCCGAGCCGGCGAATGCGCGGATCTGGAATCTATGGCTGCTGCGGCTTGCCTCGGGCGACGTCGAGCGCATCACCAGCTTCCGCTTCGGGCAGACGTGGAGCGCATCGTGGTTTCGGGAGGGGAACCGCATCGCGTTCACGCACGAAGACCGCCTGATCATCAAGGACCTGAGCACCGGCAGCACGCGTGAGTTCGCGTCGCCGGTTGCCCGGCGACTCGTGCGCACGCCCGCCGTCTCGCCCGACGGAACGAAGGTGATCTTCCAGGTCTACCGCAGCGGCGCGTGGATGCTCGATCTGCCGGCCGGCACGATGCGCCGCGTGCTCGCCGACCCGACGGCGGAGGAGTTTGCCTGGTCGCGCGACGGCAGACGCGTCGCCTTTCACAGCCGCCGCGACGGCGAGTGGGGGATCTGGATGCTGGGGGCGCTGTGACATAATTTTTCACCCCCTATGGCGACCCTCGTTCCCTTTCGTGCGCTGCGTCCGAAACCGTCGGCCGCGGCGCGCATCGCGGCCGTTCCCTACGACGTCGTCAGTACCGACGAAGCGCGCGATCTGGCCGAGGGCAATCCCCTGAGCTTCCTGCGCGTGTCGCGCGCCGAGATCGAGCTGCCTCCCAACACCGACCCGTACTCCGACGTCGTGTATCGGCGGGCGTCGGAGAATTTTCAGACGCTGCGATCGAGCTCCCTCGTCGTGGAAGATGAGCCGAGCGTGTACCTGTACCGGCTCCGCATGGGCGTCCACGAGCAGACGGGCCTAGCCGCGTGCTTCTCGCTCGACGAGTACGACCGCGACATCATCAAGAAACACGAGCGGACCCGTCGCGACAAGGAGGACGATCGCACCCGGCACATGATCGCGCTCCGCGCGCAGACCGGTCCGGTGTTCCTCACATACCGCGCCGACCAGGCGGTGGACCAGATGGCCGCGCAGGCCGCCACGCGCGAGCCGCTCTTCGACTTCGAGGCGGCTGACGGCGTGCGCCACACGTTGTGGCAGATCGCCGGCCGGGAGCGCGACGCGCTCGTCGCCGCATTCGATCGCATCGCGGCCTTGTACATTGCAGACGGCCACCACCGCGCCGCGAGCGCCGCCCGGGCGCGGACCGAAGGAGAGTCCGGTGCCGGCTCCGCCTCGCCGCTGAACGACGGCGCGGACGTGAACACGATGCTCGCCGTCGCGTTTCCGCACAACCAGGTTCAGGTGCTGTCGTACAACCGCATCGTCAAGGATCTCGCCGGGCTGTCTCCGCAACAGTTCCTCGCGACGGTGCGCGAGCGTTTCACTCTGGCTCCAGGTCCGGCGACACCGAGGCGCCGCGGCGAGATTGCGATGTACCTGCACGGCACGTGGCACACGCTGCATGCGCGCGTCGCGCCAGACCCCGCCAATGCGATCGCCGCGCTGGATGTGAGCGTGCTGCAGGAGACGCTGCTTGCGCCCGTCCTGAAAATTACGGACGTGCGCACCGACAAGCGCATCGATTTCGTCGGCGGCGTGCGCGGCCCTGCGGAGCTGCAGCGGCTCGTCGACACCGGCAAGGCTGCGGTCGCGTTTTCGCTCTATCCGGTCGGCGTGGACGACTTGATGGCCGTGTCCGACGCGGGCGCCATCATGCCCCCGAAGAGCACCTGGTTCGAGCCGAAACTGCGGGATGGGTTGCTCATACATGTGATCTGATCGTCCCTAGTCCCTGGTCCGTCCCTGGTCCTTGGTCCCAGTCGGTCCATGGTCCCCGGTCTGTCCCTGGTCAACGGGCCGGTCCCTCGTCCCGGGCCGGTCCATGGTCCGCGGTAGGACCAAGGACCGACGGACGACCAAGGACGAACCGAGGACCAGGGGCGGACCAACGACCAAGGACCAAGGACGACGATGAAGGTACTAATAGCCGACACATTCGAACGGAGCGGCCTTGACGGGCTGCAGGCTGCGGGATGTGACGTCGTGTATCAGCCCGAGCTGAAGGATGCGGCGCTCGGCGCGGCGATTCGCGAGAGCCGCGCGGCGGTCCTGGTCGTGCGCGGCACGGCCGTCACGTCGCCGATGCTCGAAGAAGGCTCGCTGGCCCTGATCGTCCGGGCCGGCGCCGGCTACAACACCATCGATGTCGCCGCGGCTTCCCGGCGCGGCATCTACGTGTCGAATTGTCCGGGGCGCAACGCCATTGCCGTCGCCGAGCTGACCTTCGCGCTCATGCTCGCGCTCGACCGGCGAATTCCAGACAACGTCTCTGAGCTGCGCGCGGGACGGTGGAACAAGAAGGAGTTCTCGCGCGCGCGCGGATTGTTCGGCCGCACGATCGGTCTGCTCGGCTTCGGCGCCATCGGCCAGGAGGTCGCCAAACGCGCGCATGGCTTCGGGATGCCGATTACCGTGTGGAGTCGCCGTTTCCACGAACAGGACGGCCCGGCACGCGCCGATTCCCCGGTGCCGATGCGAGTGGCGCGGTCGCCCGAAGAAGTCGTCGAGGAGGCCGACGTCGTGAGCGTTCACCTTGCGCTGACGCCGCAGACCAAAGGCCTCCTGAACGCGACGTTGCTGGAGCGGTTGAAGCCGGGGGCGTACCTGATCAACACGTCGCGTGGCGAGCTGGTGGACCATGCGGCGCTCGAAACCGCGGTGCGCCAGCGCGGGATCCGCGTCGGCCTCGACGTCTTCCCGGGCGAACCGTCGGCCGCGACCGCGGACTTCAGCCCGTCCATCGCGGCGCAGCCCGGTGTGTACGGCACTCATCACATCGGTGCGTCCACCGACCAGGCGCAGGAGGCGATCGCCGCCGAGACGGTGCGCATCGTCGCCACCTACAGGAACACCGGCAAGGTGCCCAACGTCGTCAACCTGGCGAAGACGACGCCGGCGACGCACGTCCTCGTCGTGCGGCATCGCGATCGGCCGGGCGTCCTCGCGCACGTGTTCACGCTGCTGCGTGGAGGCGGCATCAACGTGCAGGAGACGGAAAACATCGTGTTCGAGGGCGCCGAGGCGGCCGTCGCGCGCATCAACGTGGACGCTGCCCCGGGCGCCGCCCTTCTGGACGCGGTCCGCACCGGCAACGCCGACGTCCTCGACATTCAGCTCATCGCGATCGGCGCGCAGCCATGAGGACCGTCGCAGTCCGAGCGCGTCTGCGACACAATGAGAGAACCATGCAGAACATCACCGCCGTTCACCGCGTCCACAACTTCTCGGCCGGTCCGGCCGTCCTGCCCGTTGAGGTGCTCGAAGAGATTCAGCGCGATCTGCTGGCGCTGCCGGGCGTCGGGATGTCGATCCTCGAGATCAGCCACCGCTCGAAAACCTTCGAGGACATCCTCGCGCGCGCCGAGGCCGACATACGTGCCCTTGCCGCGATTCCCTCGAATTACAAGGTGCTGTTTCTCCAGGGCGGCGCAAGCATGCAGTTCTCGATGGTTCCGATGAACCTGCTCGAGCCGGGCACGACAGCCGATTACGTGGACACCGGATCGTGGGCCGAGAAGGCGGTGAAGGAAGCGAGGAAAGTGGGCGCGGTCAACATCGCCGCGACGACCAAAGCGGACGAGTATGCGCGGATTCCGGCGGCCTCCGAATTGAAGCTCACACCGGGAGCCGCCTACGTCCATATCACGTCGAACAACACGATCGAAGGCACACAATACAGGCAGCTGCCGGACGTGGGCGGCGTACCGCTGGTGAACGACACTTCATCGGACATGTACAGCCGGCCGATCGACGTCGCGCGCCACGGGCTGATTTATGCCGGCGCGCAGAAGAACATGGGGCCCGCCGGCCTGACGGTGGTGATCGTCCGGGAAGACCTGCTGCAGCGCTCGCTGCAGAAGAAGGCTACGCTGCCGACGATGCTCAATTATGCGGTCCACGCGGAGAATGGATCGCTCTACAACACGCCGCCGGTCTTCGCCGTGTACGCGCTCGGCCTCGTGATGAAGTGGCTGATCGACAGGGGTGGCCTGCGCACGATGGCGGCCGCCAACGAGCGGAAAGCCGCGAAGCTCTATGCGGAGATCGATCGCACCGGCTTCTACCGCGGCACCGCGCGGAAAGACAGCCGGTCGATGATGAACGTGACGTTCCGCCTCGGCTCGGAAGAGCTGGAGAAGCAGTTCATCAGGGACGCGACCGCTGCCGGGCTCGACGGACTCAAGGGGCACCGCGCGGTCGGCGGGATGCGGGCGTCGATCTACAACGCGTTTCCCGAAGCTGGTGTCGACGCACTTGTGTCGTTCATGCGTGATTTCGAGCAGAAGCGCGGGTAGATTTCGAGCCGACCGGCGACGTGCGACGTGGTACAATTGCATGTTTCCGGCTGTTCAAACCAGGCGTGGAGGTGCGGTTCGTGCTGTTTTCGCTCATTCTGAGTCTCGTCGTCGCCATCGTCCTCATTCAGATTGCCGTCTTCGGAACGACGATTTACCTCCATCGCACTGCGACGCACCGCGCGCTGGTGCTGCACCCGGCAGTGGCTTGGCTCTTCCGTTTCGGCCTTTGGATTACGACCGGCATCTCGACGAAAGAATGGGTCGCCGTGCACCGCAAGCATCACGCGTTCACCGATCAGGAAGGCGATCCGCACAGCCCCGCGCTGATGGGCTTCTGGTCGGTCCAACTCGGGAACGTGTTCCATTACGTGCGGGAGGCCAAGAACAAAGAGGTCGTCGAGCGCTACGCGCGCGACATCCATGAAGACGGGTGGGAGCGGCGTGTGTTCAGGCACGGCGTGGCAGGTGTGACGATCGGCACCATCGCCCTGTGCGGCGTCATGGGGCTCGGCTGGGGCCTGCTGGCCGCCGGCCTCCACGCGTTCATCTACGTGTTCGTTCTGTCATCGTCGATCAACGGGTTGTGCCATCACGTGGGTTACAAGAACTTCGACAATACCGCCACCAACCTTCGGGTGCTGGCGCTCCTCACGGGCGGCGAAGGGCTGCACAACAATCATCACGGATATCCGCGCAGCCCCAAGTTCAGCTTCCGCCCCAGCGAGTTCGATCCTGCGTGGCCGCTGATCAAGCTGCTGATCGCCCTGAAGCTGGCCAAACCGTACAAAACGATCGAAGAAGTCGCAGTCGCCTGAGCGCGGCGGCGGCTCGCATGTTTCGAGCTCGCCGTCCGAGCTTGTCAATTCCCGAACTCGCGAATCCGCGAACTTCGCTTTAATGCGGGGCGGGCCGGAGGCGTCGCCTGCGCCGCCGCCGTCTACGCCGGTACGGCGGCGGCTCGCCCGCCGTGGCCTCTTCCGCCGGCGCCGGTTCGTCCGGGCCGCGCTCCGCGACGATGCCGAGCCAGTGATCGACCACCTCCGGCGAGTCGCCATGAATTTCCAGCCAGGTGAGCGCTTCGCGGAAGATGCCGCGATGTGTGAGGGCGCGCTTCGCGCGAACGCTCGCGCCCACGTCTCTCAAGCGCCGCTGCAAGCCGAGGATCTGCCGGAGCCGTTCGACGTCGCGGCGCGCAAGCGGCAACTCTCCCAGCCGCAGCGCGGGCGGTCGCCGTCCTTCTTCCTCGGGGGTTCCTGCGGCGCCTGGGGAGCCTGGGGCCGGTGTCGCGTGATGCCGCCCTCCCTGCGGCGCCAATCCGAGCGGCACGATGAGCGTTCCGAGAAGGATCGCGTTCGTGAACGTGTCGGGAGGCGTTGCGAAGCGAGCGCGATAGGCATCGAGCGCCGCCATCGACCGCCAGAGAGGATCGATCGCGCCGCGGTGCAGCTCCTCCGAGATCGGTTCGAGCAGGCCCGCCCCGGCGAGGCCGCGGAAGGTGTTCTCAGCGAATCCTCCTCTCAGGATCTTGTAGTACTCCTCGAGGAGGCGCGCGGGGGAGCTGCGCGCGATCTCGCGGCGATGGACGCGTATCGCTTCGAGAACCGGCTGTTCGATGGTGAAATCGAGGCGCGCGGCGAGCGCAATCGCGCGCAGCATCCGCACCGGATCTTCGCGGAAGCGAACCTCGGGATCCCCAATCGACCGGACGAGGCCGTTTCGCAAGTCGTCCATGCCGTTGACGTAATCGATGATCGAGAACGTGGCGATGTCGTAGAAGAGCGCGTTGATCGTGAAGTCGCGGCGGAAGGCGTCCTCTTCCGGTGTGCCGAAAGTGTTGTCGTGATGAATGAGGTGCTGCCCTTCGGGAGTCGAGGGATCGGGAGCCGGCACGCCTTCCTGCACGATCTCTTCGCCGGGCTGCACCTGCCGCCGGAACGTCGCGACCTCGATCACTTTCGGGCCGAACTTCACATGCGCCAGCCGAAAACGCCGGCCGATGATCCAGCAGTTGCGAAACAGCTTCTTGACCTGGTAGGGATGGGCCGAGGTGCCGATATCGAAATCCTTGGGGCGGCGGCCGAGGAGGAGGTCGCGGACGCTCCCGCCAACCAGGTAGGCGACGTGATCGGCCTGCCGCAGCCGATAGAGCACCTTCAAGGCATCGGCGTCGATGTCGCGGCGCGAGATCGTGTGCTCGGCGCGCGGGACGACCCGAGGATCGATCATCGAACGCGCATTGTACCAAATGCGCGACGCCAGTCCCATAACTCGCTGCGCTGCAACCAGTTAGAGGCAGCTGTGCGGTGTGGTAGCATCCGGTATGCGTGCGGCTGTGCTGCTGATGCTGTTCGTCTCCGGAACGGCCGGGCTGTCCGAGGCGCAGTCGGGAGACCGCCGGGATCCGCTCGAACGCGCACGGATCGCGTACAACGAGCGCAAGTTCGTCGAAGCGGTGACCGCCGCGGAAGAAGCTCGCCGCGTGCCGGCGCGGGCCGACACCGCCGACCTGATCGCGTCGCGCGCGTACCTGGAACGGTATCGCGACAGCGGTGCCTCCGACGATCTCACCAACGCGCGCGACCGCCTGCGGCGGATCAACCCCGCCCGGTTCGGTTTCGTCGAGCGCTCCGAGTACATCGTTGGCCTGGGCCAGACTTTGTTCTACGACGGCAATCCGGGCGCGGCCGCCGATGTGTTCGCGTCCGTGCTGGACCTCGGATCGCCGGTCGCCCCAGCGGCTCGCGAACGCGTGCTCGACTGGTGGGCGAGCGCGCTCGATCGCGAAGCGCAGCCGCGCAGCGAGCTCGAACGTCAGGCGGTGTACCAGAAAATCCGGGACCGCATGCGCGACGAGCTCAGCGCAAACCCTGCGAGCGCCACCGCCGGTTACTGGCTGTCTGCCGCGGCGCGGGGCCAGGGCGATCTGCAGGCGGCGTGGGACGCGGCGCAGGCGGCCTGGGTGCGCGCGCCGCTTGCGGCCGATCGCGGAGCGGCGCTGCGCGCCGATCTCGACATGCTGGTGAACCGCGCGATCGCCCCCGAGCGCGCCCGCGTTCTCGCGCAGCCAGCCGATGCGATCCGGCAGGAATGGGAAACGTTCAAGGCAAGGTGGGAGGACAATCAGTAATTTCGATTGTCGATCGGGTGATTGTCGATTTGCCGGACGGTGAATTTGATTCGATCGCAACAGATCGACAATCACCAGATCGTCAATGACCAAATCAACCCTTTGCCTCCTTCCAATTCTCCCCGATGCCGACGTCGACGGTCAGCGGCACCTTGAGCGCGGCCGCCTGTTCCATCTTCTCCCGCACGAGCGCGGCGGTTTCGTCCGCCTGCGTTTTCGGCACCTCGAAGAGCAGCTCGTCGTGAACCGTCAGGATCATTCGTGCCTCCGACCGGCCTGCGAGCGCGTCGTGCACGTCGATCATCGCCCGCTTCATGATGTCGGCGGCGGTGCCCTGAATGGGCAGATTGGTGGCGGCGCGCTCGGCGGCCGATCGGTCCTGGACGTTCTTGCTCGTGAGGTTCGGCATGCGGCGGCGTCGGCCGTAGAGCGTTTTCACGACGCCTGACGCCCTCGCTTCGGCGAGCGTGCGATCGATGAAACCGCGGACCATCGGGAAGCCGGCGAAGTAGGCGTCGATGAACTCCTGTGCCGCCTGCGGTGTGACGCCGATGTCCTTCGCCAGCGTGAACGCCGTCTTCCCGTAGAGCAGTGCGTAGTTGACGATCTTCGCCCGCCGCCTGAGCTCGTGCGGATCCAGCCCGCTCGCCGGCCCGAACACCTTCAGCGCGGTCCGGTCGTGGATGTCGGCTCCCTCGGCGAACGCCTTGATCAGCGTCTCCTCGCCAGCCAGGTGCGCCAGGACGCGGAGCTCGATCTGCGAGTAGTCCGCGGAAATGAGAACGTTGCCCGGCTCGGCGATGAACGCCCGCCGGATTTCGCGGCCCAGCTCCGTGCGGATGGGGATGTTCTGAAGGTTCGGGTCGCTGCTGCTCAGACGTCCGGTCGCCGCGACCGCCTGGTTGAAGCAGGTGTGAACGCGCCCGGTCTCGGGGTTGACCAGCTGCGGCAGCGCGTCGATGTAGGTTCCCTTGAGTTTCTGCAGCGCGCGCCATTCGAGAATGAGCCTCGGCAGCTCGTGCGCCAGCGCCAGCTCCTCGAGCACTTCCACCGCCGTCGATGCCGTCCTGGTCTTCACGTTCCGCTTGAGCGCCGGCAGCTGCAGCTTGTCGAACAGGATCTCCGACAGCTGCTTCGGTGAATTGATGTTGAAGGGCTCCCCGGCCAGCTCGAAGATCTGCTCGCTGCGTCTCGCGAGCTCCCGTTCGATGTGCTGCGACTGAGCTGCGAGGGCGGCTCCGTCGAGGTGAATGCCTGCCAGCTCCATTGACGCGAGCACCGGGATGAGCGGCCGCTCGAGATCCCGATACACCAAGTCGAGGCCGTCGCTCACGAGCATCGGCGCGAGACGGTCGGAAAGCTGCAGCGCAAGGTCGGCCCGCTCGCCCGCGTAGTTGAGAGCGGCGGAGGGCGCGATCGCCGTCAACGTCACGGCTTTCACGCCGCGACCGCAGATGTCCTCCTCCGTGAGCGCCTTGTATCCCAGATGCTCCAGCACCGTCGTTTCGAGCGGATGCCCCGGCCGGCTCGTCGCATCGAGCAGATAGCTCGCGAGCATCGTATCGAGGCCCAGCCCCTGCAGGCGGACGCCGTGCCGTTCGAGCAGAATGGTGTCGAACTTCAGATCGTGGCCGGTCTTTTCAATCGCCGGATCCTCGAGAACCGGCTTCAGCGCCGCAAGCACCTGATCGATCCGCAGACCTTCGGCCCGCCGGCCCGTGCCCTCTTTGACTGCTGGTTCCGATCCGAGCACGTCGGGCGCGGCGAGCAGGCTCGGCGGATCGAGGAGCGCCCGGTCGGTGGCAGGAGCGGCGGCAATCGGCAGGTAGCGCGCGCTCCGCGCGGCCGTGGAAACGGCGACTCCCACGATGCTCGCGCGGACGGCCGCCTGGCCGTCCGACAAGACGCGGAGGGCGAACCGCCCGGCGCGCCGCAATTCTTCGACGACGTCGTCCAGCTCGGCCGCCGTCGTGACGAGCTCGTAATCCTTCCGGGTGGTCTCCGCAGTGGGCGCGTACTCCATCACCAGCGATCGGAATCCGAGCTCCGAAAACAGCTGGAAGCATGCCTCCTGCGAGCTGCCGCGATATTGAAACGACTGGATATCGAACGCGACCGGGACGTTGGTCTGGATCCGCAGCAGCTCGCGGCTGCTCCGTGCGTCGTCGGTGTGGGCGAGGAGCGCTTCGCGGTAGCGCTTTTGCGGCACCTCGGAGGCGCGCGCCAGCAGCGCGTCGAGCGATCCATACGTGGAGATCAGGTCGCGCGCCCCCTTCTCGCCGATGCCCGGGACGCCCTTGACGTTGTCAATCGTGTCGCCCATGAGCGCCAGGACGTCCACCACCTGGTCGGGAGACACCCCGAGTTTCTCCTTCACGCCCGCGGTGTCGTACCAGGTGCCTTCGTCGCGCGGGTTGTAGACGCGGATGCCGTCGCCGACCAGTTGATAGAAGTCCTTGTCGCCGGTGACGATGGCCACACCGTAGCCGGCCGCAGCCGCGCGCATCGCGATGGTGCCGATCACATCGTCGGCCTCGTATCGTTCGTGCGTGATGATCGGCACGCCGAGCGCCTCGCACGCGCGATGCACCAGCGAAATCTGGGCCGCGAGCTCCTCCGGCATCGGCGCGCGGTTGGCCTTGTAGTCGGCCGCGAGATCGTCGCGAAACGTCCGTCCCGGCAGGTCGAACGAAGCGGCGATGTACTGCGGACTGTGCTCTTTCAGGAGCTTTCGCAGCATCGTCACGAAAATGTACACGGCGTTGGTGGGTTGCCCGAGCGCGTTCTGCAGCAGCGTGCCTTCGACCGTCCGAACGGGCGCATGGTAGGCGCGATACATCTGCGAGCTGCCGTCGATCAAGTACAGGAGAGGCATCGTCGATCGCATGCTATATCATTGGCGGAAGATGCGGCTCGGCGTGGCGCTCGTGCTCGTGACGGCCGTGGCGTGCGGCGGGTCCGGCAGCGCGGGTTCCGCCACCGGCGGCGGGCTGTTCCGGCAGTACGAGTACGAAGAAGAGATGTTCCTGTCGCTCGACGGCTCTGCGACGCTCTACGTCAACAGCTCGATCCCCGCGCTCAACGCGCTGCGCGGCACCTCCTTCGACGAGCGGCCGAACGCGCGGGTCGACCGCGACGCCGTGCGCGCGTATTTCACCACACCGGTCGCCCACGCGACGCGCCGGCCGACCAGCACGCGGCGGAGCGGCCGCAATTTCGTTCACGTACGCATCCACGTCGCGGACATCACGAAGCTCGGGGCGGCGCCGCCCTTCACCTGGTCGTCGTACCGGTTCGAGCGGAGCGGCGATTTGTTCGTATATCGCCAGGAAGTGGGCGCTCCTGCGGCACGGCGCGACGCCAGCCGCCCGGTCGCGGACGACGGGCTCGTCGCTTTTCGCATCCATGTCCCGAGCCGGGTCGAATATCACAACGCCGGCGCCGATAACCTGCAGCGCGGCAACATCCTCGTGTGGGAACAGCGTCTGGCCGATCGCCTCCTGGGTATACCGCTAGAGCTCGAGGCGCGCATGCACACCGAGTCGATCCTGTACCGGACGCTCTGGCTGTTCGCCGCCACGGCGCTCGCCGTCGCGGCGATGTTCGCCGCGCTGATCTGGTGGATCGTCAAGCGGGGCCGCGGCGCGAACGTGGCTGTGAGTGCAGGCCGATGAGCCCGATGAAAGACGATCCCTTGGGGATGAGCGACGATGAATTTGGCAAGCCGGCAGTCCTGCGCTGCTCGCGGTGCGGGAAGTTCGTCGACTGGGAGGATGCGCGCCTGCAGATCGTCTGTTCGTGCCGTCCTCACATCGACCTGCCGCCGGTTCTCGTGCGGGAAGCGACCGATGCCGATCGCCCGGCCGTGCGCGAGCTGTTCCGCCGGGATTTCGGACGGACGAAGGTCGTTGCATTCGGCGAGGTGATGGACCTGGACCAGATGCCGTCGCTCGTGGCGATCTACTATCAGGATCCGTCCGGCGCGCTCGCGTACCGACTGCTCGGCGACGCCCTCCACGTTGTCGCCCTGGCGACCGACCCGATGTGGCAGCGAGCCGGTGTGGGCGGCCACCTCGTGGCCGAGGCCGAGCTCTTCGCGCGGCGGCTTTCGCTCTCGAAAGTGATCGTGTCGTCGACCAACGACAATCTGCCGGCCTTGTATTTCTACCAGCGGCGCGGGTATCGCCTCGTCCACATCGCGCCGAACATCGTCGTCGCCTCGACGCACGAGGAGCAGCCCGGCTTTGCCGGCATCCCCGTGCGCGACGAGATCCGCCTGGAAAAGCGCCTGTAATCAGGCGGCGCGGCTGCCGTGGAGACGCGCCCGGCCATCATCGTGCACATGAAAAGGCCGTCGAGCCCGTAATCGCGCACGATGGCAGCGACGACCACGACGAAGGCGCCTGTCGGACCGCCGATCTGAAATCGCGAACCGCCGAGCGCGGAAATCAGAAAACCGGTGACGATCGCGCAGTAGATTCCGGCCTGAGGTTCGACCCCGGAGGAAATGGCAAACGCCATCGCGAGGGGAAGCGCGACGAGGCCGACCGTGACGCCGGCGATCAGGTCGGCCGCCAGCGCGCCACGGTCGTACTTCTGCAACGCACGGACGGAAGCCGGCAACCACATGGACATATTGAGGTTAGCTTGGGGGAGCTATCGGCTATTTTAGCAGACTCCGACGCCAGGCTAAAGCCGGGGACGGCAAGGGTAAAGCCTCGCGTGACGTGTAGCGCAACTCTTTAGAGTTGCGTCGTGCATCCACGCTAGAATCGCCGCACAAGGAGCTGGATATGCACAGCTACCGTTCTCCCCGTATGTGGATGGCCCTCGCGGCCGTTCTTCTCTGGTTCGGCGCTCTGCGGGCCGCGGACAAGTCGCCGGCCGCAATGGCCGATGCCGCGAACAAGTTCGTCGCGTCGTTATCGGCGGAACAGCGGCCGAAAGCGGCGTACCCCTTCGAGTCTCCGGAACGACTGAAGTGGCACTTCATCCCAACCGAGATGTTCGCGCGCAACGGTCTGACGATTGGAGAGATGAACGACGAGCAGCGGAAACTCGCGCACAATCTGCTTCGCTCGGGGCTGAGTCAGCGCGGCTATATGACAGCCACCGCGATCATGGACCTCGAGACAGTGCTGAACGACATCGAATCGGCGGCCCGCACGGCGAATCCCGGACGCGGGCGCGGAAATGTGCTGGTCCGCGATCCCGTCCGTTACTTCTTCTCCGTGTTCGGCACCCCTTCACCAAAAGGGCCCTGGGGCTGGCGGGTCGAAGGGCATCACGTTTCCCTGAACTTCACGGTCCTCAACGGCAGCATGGTCGCGTCTTCACCGGCCTTCTTCGGATCCAATCCGGCGGAGGTCCGCGAGGGGCCGAAGAAGGGCCTGCGGATTCTGGCCGCCGAGGAAGACACCGCTCGTGCCCTGTTGATGTCCCTCGACACGGCGCAGCGCGGGAAGGCGGTCGTCGCGGCCGCGGCGCCGAACGACATCGCAACGATGAACACGCTGGACATCAACCCGCTCACACCCGCCGGCATCTCGGCCGCGGAGCTGACGGCGAACCAGCGGGAGCTGCTGATGAAGATCATCGACGCCTACACGTCGACGATGGCCTCGGACGTGGCTGCCGATCGCCTCGCGCGCCTGAAGAGCGCGGGAATGGAAAAGATTACGTTTGCGTGGGCAGGCGAGGCGGGGCGCGGAAAGCGCCACTACTACCGCGTGCAGGGGCCGACGTTCCTGATCGAGCTCGACAACACGCAGAACGACGCAAACCACATCCACTCGGTGTGGCGGGATTTCGCGGGGGATTTCGGCCGCGATCTCCTGCGGGAGCACTTGAAAAGTTCTGCGCATTGAAAAACGTAGCCACGAAAACACGAAAATAAAGGCTACGTTTCGTGATTTCGTGGCTTCGCCTTCGGCCGCTCTGCGGTCCACGCCGTGGTTAGATTTCGCCGACGATCGCGTCCGCCAGCTGCTTCGTTTTTGCCTGACCTCCGAGATCCGGCGTGCGGTCCTTTCCCGAGGCGATGACGCGCTCCACGGCGCCGAGCACGCGATCGTGGATCTCGCGATGACCCAGGTGGTCGAGCATCATCGCTCCGGCCCAGATCGCGCCGATCGGATTGGCGATGCCCTTCCCCGCAATGTCCGGCGCGGAGCCGTGAATCGGCTCGAACATCGACGGGTACTCCCGTTCCGGGTTGATGTTCGCGCCTGGCGCGATGCCGAGGCTTCCTGAGAGGGCCGACCCGATATCGGTGAGGATGTCGCCGAACAGGTTCGAGCAGACGATGACGTCGAGCGTCTGCGGGTGCGAGATCATCCGGGCTGCCAGCGCATCGACGTGGTACTTGCGCATCGTCACGGACGGGTACCTCGCCGCGATCCCTTCCGCCACTTCGTCCCACAGCACCATCGAGTGGCGGAGCGCGTTGGACTTGGTCGCGCTCGACAGCAGCCGGCGTGGCCGCTTCGAGGCCACTTCGAAACCGTATCGCACGATCCGTTCGATGCCCTGACGCGTGAACAACCCGGTTTGTTCGGCGACTTCGTACGGCATGCCGACGTGCAGGCGGCCGCCGAGGCCGCTGTACTCCCCTTCCGAGTTCTCACGCACGCAGACCATGTCGATATCCGCCGGCGCGCGGTTGGCCAGCGGCGAGACGAGGCCGGGCAGCAGACGCATCGGCCTCAGGTTGACGTACTGCTGAAACTTCTGGCGCAGCGGCAGCAGCAGGTCCCACACCGCTATGTGATCGGCGACGCGGGGATCGCCAATGGCGCCCAGATAGATCGCGTCGAACGCTTTCAGGCGCTCGAAGCCGTCGGCGTCCATCATCCTCCCGTGCTGCAGGTAGTAATCGCATCCCCACGGCAGCTCGTTGAAATCGAGCGAAACGCCCGAGCCGCGTGCCGCCGCCTCGATGGCCGCAATTCCCGCCGGGACGACCTCCCGGCCGATTCCGTCGCCAGCAATCACCGCGATCTTGTAGGTGTGGGTATGTGTCATGTGCTCGCGCCCCGAAATGCTCAGGTGATCGGTTCCCGCGAATCAGTTCTGCGCCTGTAAACCGCCAGGGACACGAGCCAGGCGGCGAGGGCCGCCGCCAGGCCGCCCAGCGCCGGCGTCACCGGCCCCCAGCCTCGGCCTCCGGTGGTGGCCTGCGCCGTCACCATCACGCCGACACCCGCCGCGATCGAGGCGAGCGCGCCGGCATTCGTGGTGCGAGGCACGTACAGGCCGGCCACGATCGGCACGAACAGGCTCACCCCGAGCAGCGTGTAGAAAATGGTGAGCGTCTGAATCACGTCGGAAGACACCAGCGCCAGCGCCGTTCCGAGCAGCCCGCAGAGCAGCGTGGCCCACCGCGCGACGCGCAGCACCTGCCTGTCGTCGGCTACCGGGTTGACGAAGCGCTTGTACAGATCCTGCGACAGGGAGGTCGTCAGCATGAAGAGGACCGCATCGGCGGCGCTCACTTCTGCGGAGAAAACGGCCGCAAGTCCGATCGCGCCCGCGAGCGGCGGCAATCCGTACATCAGGATCGTCGGCAGCGCCAGATCGGCGGCGGGAAGATCCGGAAAGCTGCCGCGCGCGATCACTCCGAGCAGGACCGGAATGGGAGCGTAGAGGAACAGTCCGAGGGCGTTCAGGCCCACGCCGACGGTGACCGCGCGATCGTCGCGGGCGCCGAAAATTTTCTGCAGCAGCCCCGGCGACACGACAAAAGCCGGGCCGAGCAGCGCCAGATACATCAGGCCCGGCGTGTCCGGGCGCCAGAAGGTCCAATACGCAGTATCGCCGGCACGCACGTCTGCAACCGCCCTCCACCCGCCGAACGCGCCGAGCGCAAGCGGCGCCGCGATCGCGAACCCGGCCAGCTTCACCGAGAGCTGCACCACGTTCACCCAGGCCGCCGTCAGCAGGCCGCCTGCCGCGAAGTAGACGGTGATCAACGCGCCGCCGGCGATGCACCCGACGGCGGTCGGGATGCCCGCGACGACGTTCAGAATCCAGCCGAGGGCGATCAGTTGCGACGCGAGGATGAAAATCGATCCGATCCACAGGAGCATCGCGATGATGCCGCGCACGGCCGGGCTGTAACGAAACTCGAGATAGTCGCCGACAGTTCTGAGCCCGCGCGCGGCCGCGATCTGCCGTATCGCGGGACCAATCCAGAACGCGAGCACGAGCGACCCGATGGCCGCCGATCCGACCCACCACCAGGCGGCGATGCCGCTCAGGTACCCGCGCGAGGTGGCTCCGACCGTAGAGCCCGCGCCGATGTTCGCTGCGAGCATCGTCGAGAAGATGAGGCCGGGACCCAGACCGCGGCCGGCCACGAAGAAATCGGCCGCGCCGCGGACCCGCCGCCCGATCCAGAGGCCGAGCGCCATCAGCGCGAGTGAATAGCCCGCCAGCAGGACGACGTGGAGATTCAACGAAGATCGCGCGCGGCGGGAATGCCGGCCACGCCCGTCGCTTGCGTGGCGGCCCGCACTACTGCCTGAGCCACGACGTCGGCAGCCAGCGCGCCGATCGCGCTGATGTCCGCGGCTCCGTCCCACCGCGCGGTCGCGAGCGAGAAGATGATGTCGCCGTCCCCGAGCGTATGCGAGGGAAAAATGGCGCGGGCATACCCATCGTCCGCCATGAGCGCCATCCGGTTCGCTTCAGTCTTGGTGAGTCGGGCGTTGGTCGCGACAACCCCGATTGTGGTGTTCTCTCCCGGCCGAGCGGGCTCGAAATTCGCGCCGCTCCGAAGGACTTTCCTCGCATCGGCAAAGCTGCCGTCGGCACTGCGCGCACCGGCGACGATTCGTCCCGTGTCCGGATCGACGACGTCGCCCACGGCGTTGACGGCGACGAGCGCCGCGACGGCGAGGCCGTTGGGCAGGACGATGGCTGCGCTGCCGACGCCAGCCTTCATCGGGCGGCCGCCGCGGACGAACTTCCCGACCGTGGCGCCTGCGCCGGCGCCGATGCTGCCCTCTGGAACCGCTGCCGTCGACGCAGTCCGTGCGGCCCTGTACCCGCAGTCGGCCGCCGGGCGGATTTTCGGATCGTTGCCGACCCCCAGGTCGAACAGGATCGCCGCGGCCACGATGGGAACCTTCGCGACGCGCGCGTTCCACCCGATGTCCTGCTCCTCGAGCCAGCGTACGGCGCCGCTCGCGGCATCGAGACCGAAGGCGCTGCCGCCGGAGAGCACAATGGCATTGACGCGGTCGACCATGTTTTCGGACCGAAGAAGATCGGTTTCGCGCGTGCCAGGAGCGCCCCCGCGCTGAGAGACGCCGCCGACCGCTTCGCCGTCCACGACGACGACGGTGCATCCGGTCGGGCGCTCGGGAAGAGTGTGATGGCCGACTTTGAGTCCCTGAACCGCGGTCAACGTGCGGTTCGCGCCGGCGGTGCGTTCGTTCTGCGCGGCGAGCGCCGCTTCATCACGAGCCGCATGGGCCGCCAGCGCGGCCACGAGCGCGGCAGCCGCGGCGTGAATGCGCATCGAGAACACTCCTGGTGGGTATTGTAGAACGCAAAACTGAGGTCAGCGGCACGCAAAGGCAGGAGTTTGCGCAAGGCTCGTCTACGGGTGTTCACATCTGCGTTTGGAAAGTTCGCTGCGTTGCTCGTGAATTCGTCTAAAGCGTCGCGCTACCGCCGGCACAGAAGGCCGAAAGGTCGCGCGCGGGAGCGCGGACCTATCGCGAACGCGCCGGGAACAGCGGCAGGATTACAATCGCAGGATGCACAAAAGCGCTCTTATTCTTGTCTTGGCCGCGTTCGTCGGCGCCTGCTCGCAGCCGGCGAATCCGCCCGCGGGCGAGTCGTCGCCCGGCCCGACGCCGGCTGTCCAGCGCACCTCTCTTGGCGAGCTGCCGGACATCGACGCCGACGCGGTACTCGCGCACACGAAGGTGCTCTCGTCCGACGAATACGAAGGACGGGCGCCCGGCGGCAAGGGCGAGCAGCTCACCGTCAACTACCTGGTCGATCAGTTCAAGAAGGTCGGTTTGAAGGCGGGAAACACCGACGGCACCTACATCCAGAAAGTGCCGCTCGTCGGCATCACCACCGCCGGCGCGCCGCTCACGATCGCGAAGGGCGGGCAGCAGACGACGCTCAAGTGGAAAGACGACGTCGTCGGCGGCACCAAGCGCGTGGTGCAGTCGGTCTCGATCGACAACTCGGAGCTGGTGTTCGTCGGCTACGGCGTTGTCGCGCCCGAGTACAACTGGGACGACTACAAAGGCATCGACGTCAAGGGAAAGACGCTCGTCATGCTGGTGAACGATCCTCCGGTCCCGGATCCGTCGAACGCCTCCGAGCTCGACGCGAAGATGTTCGGCGGCCGTGCGATGACCTATTACGGCCGCTGGACGTACAAGTTCGAGATCGCATCCGAAAAAGGCGCGGCGGGCGCGTTCATCGTCCACGAGACAGGGCCGGCCGGCTATCCGTTCGATGTCGTCCAGGGGAGCTGGACCGGCGAGCAGTTCGATCTCGTCGCGCCCGACAAGAACATGGGGCGCGTCGCCATCCAGGGATGGGTGAGCCTCGATCAGGGCAGGAAGATCCTGAAGATGGGCGGACAGGATTTCGACATGCTCAAGAAGCAGGCCGCGACACGCGAGTTCAAGCCCGTGCCGCTCGGCGTCACGGCGTCGATGACCCTCGCCAACAAGCTCCGGACGATCGACTCGCAGAACGTCGTCGCGAAGCTGGAGGGACGCGATGCGCAGTTGAAGAACGAGTACGTGGTGTACACCGCCCACTGGGATCACCTGGGTGTGGGCGAGCCTGTGAACGGCGATCGCATCTACAACGGCGCAGTGGATAACGCCAGCGGCACGGCAGGCGTCATCGAGATCGCGCGCGCGTTCACGAAGCTGCCACAGCCACCGCGACGCTCCATCCTGTTCCTCGCCGTGACGGCTGAGGAGCAGGGATTGCTCGGGTCGCAGTATTACGGCATGCAGCCGATCTACCCGCTCGAGAAGACCGCGGCGGTGATCAACCTCGACGGCCTCAACGTGCACGGCCGCACCCGGGATCTCACGATCGTGGGACTCGGAGCATCGGAGCTCGACAAATACGTGCAGGACGCGGCCGGCGAGCAGGGACGGGTGATCCGGCCTGACGCGGAGCCCGAGAAGGGGTTCTACTACCGGTCGGATCACTTCAACTTCGCGAAGCAGGGAGTGCCTGCGCTCGATCCCGACGAAGGCATCGAGTTCAGCGGAAAGCCGCCGGATTTCGGCCAGAAAGTACGCGCCCAGTACACCGAGCGCGATTACCACAAGCCGTCGGACGTTGTTCGTCCGGACTGGGATCTCAGCGGCGCCCGCGAGGACCTGAAGGTGTTCTTCGCCGTCGGATACCGTGTCGCCGAGGCGGACAGGTTTCCTGAATGGAGCCCCGGAAACGAGTTCAAGGCGAAACGCGACCAGATGCTGAAGAAATAACCTGGCCAATGGAGCGTATACGCTGAACCAGTGCCGCGGACACGACCTGCGACGCGGAGACCGCAGAGCGCGCAGAGATCTTTCCTGTCATTTCACTGCGGGCTGAGCGTGCTCTGCGTCGATCGTCGTTGTCGCAGCATCAGTCGAACATCCGCCGCACGCGCCGCGACACGAGCAGGTACGCGATCCATCCGGCGTGGTAGAGCACCGATGCCGCAATGTAGAACGGCGTATCTCCAGGCACTCTGTTGTTGGGAACGAACGACGTGGTGTAGATGAAAAGATCCATTGATCCGAACAGCGCGAGCGCGGCAAGGGTAAGCGACACCGCGCCGGGGTGCCGCCGGGTGAGGGCGACTCCGGCG
>WUUC01032831.1_pt1 | contig 22827 bp, 6 predicted proteins | sample 6278441 | NCBI WGS metagenome assembly WUUC01 (sample SAMN13675441, study PRJNA597444) | soil metagenome | isolation source: soil | place: USA: Washington | collected 2017-10
CGAGCGCGTCCAGCGCCTCCAGCAGCTCGGCCCGGTCGCCACCGACCGCCGCGGCGCGGTGCGCCAGGGCCGCCCGCGAGGTGGCGAGCGAGTAGCCGACATCGGCGGCCTCGAGGTCGGGGTTCTGGCGCAGGTGCGCGGCGAGCCGGGCCGCCTGCCCGCGCAGGGCCGCCTGGCCGCGGGCCGAGAGCAGCAGCGGCGTGGCCGGCAGCGGGTCGGCCGCCGCAGGCTCGTCCTCGGCGGTGGGCCTTGCCGGAGCCTCCTCGATGATCACGTGGGCGTTGGTGCCGCTGATCCCGAAGGAGGAGACGCCGGCGCGGCGCCGGCGCTCGCCGCGCTCCCACTGCCGCGGCTCGGTCAGCAGCTCAACCGCCCCCGCCGACCAGTCGACGTGCGGGGTCGGCGCGTCGATGTGGAGGGTGCGCGGCAGCTCTTCGTGGCGCAGGGCCAGGACCATCTTGATCACCCCGGCGATGCCGGCGGCGGCCTGGGCGTGGCCGATGTTGGACTTGATCGAGCCCAGCGCCAGCGGCTCCCCTCCCTCGCGCTCGCGGCCGTAGGTGGCAAGCAGCGCCTGCGCCTCGATCGGGTCGCCGAGCGTGGTGGCGGTGCCGTGCGCCTCGACCGCGTCGACCGCGGCGGGGCCGAGCCCGGCGTTGGCCAGCGCCTGGCGGATCACCCGCTCCTGGGCCGGTCCGTTGGGGGCGGTCAGCCCGTTCGAGGCACCGTCCTGGTTGGTCGCCGAGCCGCGGATCAGGGCCAGGACCGGGTGGCCGTTGCGCTCGGCGTCGGCCAGCCGCTCGATCAGGACCAGGCCGACCCCCTCCGCGAACCCGGACCCGTCCGCCGCCGCCGCGAAGGCGCGGCAACGCCCGTCGGCGGCGAGCGCCTGCTGGCGGCCGAACTCGGTGAACAGCCAGGGGGTCGAGTGGACCGCGACGCCGCCGGCCAGGGCCATCCCGCACTCACCCGCGCGCAGCGCTCCGACGGCCAGGTGCAGGGCGACCAGCGAGGAGGAGCAGGCGGTGTCGACCGTGACCGCCGGGCCGGTGAGGCCGAAGCTGTAGGCGATGCGGCCGGAGACGACGCTGCCCGAGCCGCCGCTGATCCGGTTGCCGCCGGCGCCGGCGCCGGAGCCGCGGCCGTAGTCGTGGTTCATCGAGCCGGCGAAAACACCGGTGTCGGCGCCGCTCATCGAGGTCGGGTCGATCCCGGCGTCCTCGAAGGTCTCCCAGGCCGCTTCCAGCAGCAGCCGCTGCTGGGGATCCATCGCCTGCGCGTCGCGCGGGCTGAGGCCGAAGAACTCGGCGTCGAACTCGGCGGCGTCGGCGACGAAGCCGCCCTCGCGGGGAAGGCCGTCGGCGAGGCCGGCGAGGTCCCAGCCGCGGTCCTCGGGAAAGTCGGAGACCGCGTCGGTGCCAGCGCTGACCAGGTCCCAGAGCCGCCGCGGCGAGCTCGCCCCGCCCGGGTAGCGGCAGCCCATGCCGACGATCGCGATCGGCTCGGCGGCGCGCCGCTCCAGCTCCTCGACGCGACGGTTGGCGTCGCGCAGCTCGCCGGTCACCTTGCGCAGGTACCTGCTCAGCGTCGCCTGGTCGGTCATCGCGCCTCCACCGCAAGCCGGACGACGCCGTCGCGCGCTTCGACGGCGAAGCTCTCGGAGATCAGGATCCCGACCTGGCCGCCGCTGACGATCCGGTAGAGCCGGCGGATCGTGCCCGGGGTGGTGGCGCCCGGCTCGGCCCAGTCCGGGGCCGCGTCGTGGCCGAGCCAGAGCAGCTCCCGGTAGCTCTCCAGGGCGACCCGCTGCAGGGACTGGCCGATGCCGTCGGGGGCGCCGTCGAGCAGGCCCATGAAGCCGGGCGGCAGCCGCTCGGGGAGAAGGTGGGACTCGGCCCAGAGGAGCGGCGTGGCGGCGTCGATGCCGATCCGCACGCGGCGGCGGACCGATTCCTCGCCGGCCTCGACCTCGAGATGCTGGGCGGCGTCCGCTGGCACCGGGACCCACTCCTGGCCGACCCGCTCGACCGTAACCGCGGTCAGCATCTGCACCGCGAGCGCCCGGGTCACCGTCCCGTCGGTGAAGAGGAGGCCGCGCAGGAAGGGGTCGAGGGTCTCGATCTCGACCTCGGCGAGCGCGGCCGGACGCTCGTCCTGGGCGAGGAAATGCTGGTCAACGACAGCGCGCGAGTCGGTCTTGATCATCCCCATCGCCGCTCAGTCGCTCCCGAGCTCGCCGTCGATTAGCCGCAGCAGCTCCTCGTCGGAAGCCGAGTCGAGGTCGATCTCCTCGGCCTCCGCGCCGGCGCCGTTGCCGGAGAGCCCCGCCAGCAACGCCCGCAGGCGCCTCGCCGCCGGCTCCCGCTCCGCGGCCGGGATCGAGTCGAGGATGCCGGCGATCGCGTCGAGCTTGCGGTCAGTGTCCGCCGGCGCCTCCCCACCCCCGACCTCAGCCAGCAGGAAGCCCGCGACCGCGACCACGCTCGGGTAGTCGAAGACCAGCGTCGCCGGCAGCCGCAGGCCGCTCGCCTGGCCAAGCCGGTTGCGCAGCTCGACCGCGGTCAGGGAGTCGAAGCCGAGGTCTTTGAAGGGGGCCTCGGGATCGATCTCGGCGGGCGAGGCGTGGCCGAGGACGGCGGCGGCGTGGGCGCGGACCAGCTCGACGACCGTCCCCTCGCGCTCGGCCTCGGGCACCGCGGCGAGGCGCTCGGCCAGCGAGTCGGGACGGGCGCGGCGGGCGGGGGCGCGGACGAGGCCGCGCAGCAGCGGCGCCGACTCCCCGGTCCGGGCCAGCGCCCGCAGCGTCGCCATCTCGAGCTTGGCGGTCACCACCAACGGCTCGGCCAGGGCCCGCGAGCGATCGAAGATCTCGAAGGCCTGTCGGGGCGACATCTCGATGATCCCCTCGCGGCCCAGTCGTGCCAGGTCGGCGGCAGCGAGGGCGTCGTCCTGGGCGACCCGCTCGGCGCCCCAGAGCCCCCAGGCGAGGGAGCGACCCGGCAGCCCTTCAGCCTGGCGGCGCTGGGCGAGCGCGTCGAGGAAGGCGTTGGCGGCGGCGTAGTTGCCCTGGCCGGGATGCTGCAGGGAACCGGCCAGCGAGGAGAAGAAGACGAGCTCGCAGCCCAGCTCCCGGGTCAGCTCGTGCAGATGCCAGGCAGCGTCGGCCTTCGGCCCCAGCACCGTCGCCAGGCGCTCGGGGTCGAGGGCGTCGACGAGGCCGTTGTCGAAGACCGCGGCGGCGTGGAAGACGGCGCCGAGCGGGTGCTCGGCCGGGATCGCGGCGATCAGCTCCGCCAGCTGGGCGCGGTCGGCGACGTCGCAGGCGGCGACCTCGACTTCGGCGCCGAGCTCGGCCAGCGCGGCGACCAGCTCGGTGGCGCCGGGCGCGTCGAGGCCGCGGCGGCTGGTCAGGATCAGCCGGCGGACCCCGTGCTGCTCGATCAGGTGGCGGGCGAAGAGCGAGCCGACGGCGCCGGTGCCGCCGGTCAGCAGGACCGTGCGGGCGGGGTCGAGCGGCGGCGCCGGGTCGGCTGCGACCGCGGCGGGCGCCAGCCGCGGCGCCGTGGTGACGCCCTCGCGCAGGGCCAGCTGCGGCTCCCCCTCGATCTCCAGGGCGGCGACGAGCGCGGCCCGCGAGGCCTCGCTGCCGTCGCTGTCGACAAGCAGGAAGCGGCCGGGGTGCTCGCCCTGGGCGGAGCGGACCAGGCCCCAGACGGCAGCCGCGGCGGGGTCGGCGACCTCGCCCTCCGCCACCGCCATCGCACCGTCGGTGATGAAAGCGACGCGGACCGGCTCGGGGTCGGCGATCGCCTCCTGGAGGGCGGCGAGGACCTCGGCGCAGAGCGCCTGGGCAGCGGCGGGCGCCTCCAGCTCGGTGTCCGGCACGCACTCGAAGTGGCGCACCGCCTCGGCTTCCCCCGCCTCGGCGGACAGCGCCACCTCGGCCCAGCGCAGGACGAAGAGGGAGTCGGCGGAGTCGGCGGCCAGGGCCCGCAGCTGCGCCGCCTCGATCGGCCGGATCGCCAGCGAGTGGACCGAGGCGACCGCGGCCCCGGCGGCGTCGAAGGCGGCGATGCGGACCGCATCGGGACCGGCGGGAGACTGGCGCAGCCGCAGCAGCGCGGCGCCACGGCGGTGCAGGCGGAGGCCGCTGCAGGCGAAGGGGCCGCGCGGGGCGCCGTCCGGGGCCTGGTTGAGGAAGTCGCTGTGCAGGGCGGCGTCGAGCAGAGCCGGGTGGACGCCGAAGCGCTCGGCTTCGGCCGCCTGCTCGGGGTCAAGCTCGGCCTCGGTGAAGAGCTCGTCGCCGCGTCGCCAGACCGCGCGCACGCCCTGGAAGGCGGGGCCATAGTCGACGCCGAGCGCGGCCGTGAGCTCATAGAAGGAGTCGACCGCGACCGGCTCCGCGCCCGGCGGCGGCCACTCGCCGAGGGCCTCGGGCTCCTCCCCCGCCTCGGCTCCGAGCAGGCCGGAGGCGTTCCTCACCCACTCCGCGCCGTCCCCCGCGGGGTCCTCGGGGCGGGAATGGATCGCGAGCGGGCGGCGGCCGGACTCGTCGGCCTCGCCGACGCTGACCTGCAGCTGCACCGCTCCCCGCTCGCCCAGGATCAGCGGCGCCTCGATCGTCAGCTCCTCGACCGCCTCGGCGCCCGCCTGCTCGGCGGCCCGCAGGGCCAGCTCGAAGAAACCGGTGCCGGGCAGGATCGCGGTGCCGAAGACGGCGTGGTCGGCGAGCCAGGGATGGGTCTGGCGGGAGAGCCGGCCGGTCAGCAGCCAGCCGCTGCCGGCGGGCAGCGGCACGACCGCCCCGATCAGCGGGTGGTCGGCCCCGTCGAGCCCGATCGCCGCCGGGCTGCCGCCCTCCTCGGCCCCGGCCTCGAGCCAGTAGCGCTGGCGCTGGAAGGGGTAGGTGGGAAGCGCGGCCAGCTCGCCGTCGGCGCCGGTGAAGAGCGCCTCCCACTCGACCTCGACGCCGGCGACGTGGGCGCTGGCGAGGGCAGTGGCGAAGCGGTCGAGGCCGCCGTCCTCGCGGGCGAGGGTCCCGACCGCGGCGATCGCCCCGTCATCGACCCCAGCCCGCGCCGCGACGGTCTCCAGCACCGCCGGAATCAGCACCGGATGGGTGCTGGGCTCGACGAAGGCCTCAAAGCCGTCCCCGAGCAGGGTCTCGACCGCCTGGCCGAAGCGGACCGGCGAACGCATCGACTGGTACCAGTACTCGGCGTCGAGCTCGGCCCCGTCGAGCCGTTCCCCGGTCATCGCCGAGTAGAAGGCGACGGCGCCGGTGTCGCGCGGCTCGACCGGCGCCAGGTCGGTCAGCAGCCGCTCGCGGATCCGCTCGACCTGGCTCGAGTGCGAGGCGCACTTGACGAGCTCCATCCGGCGGGCCCGCACGCCCGCGGCCTCGCAGGCCCGGACCAGCTCCTCCAGCGCCTCCGGGTCGCCGGCGACGACGGTCGAGGTCGGGCTGTTGATGGCGGCGGGCGAGAGGCGCTCGCCCCAGGGCGCGATCCGCTCCAGCACCTGCTCGACCGGCAGGTGCAGGGAGACCATCCCACCCTTGCCCGACAGCTCCTCCAGCAGTGCCTGGCCGCGCAGGGCGATGACGCGGGCGGCGTCCTCGAGCGAGAGGGCGCCGGCGACGTAGGCGGCGGCGACCTCGCCCTGGGAGTGGCCGACAACGGCGGCGGGCTCGACGCCGTGGGCCCGCCAGAGCCCGGCGAGCGAGACCGTCATCGTGAAGACCGCCACCTGCATGATGTCGACGCGCTCATCGTGGGCGTCGCCGCGCAGCACGTCCTCCAGCGAGAAGTCGATGTAGGGGTCGAAGGCGGCGGTGCAGGCGGCGACTTGCGCGGCGAAGACCGGCGAGCTGTCGAGCAGCTCGCGTCCCATGCCGACCCACTGCGTGCCAAAGCCGGAGAAAACAAAGACCGGCCGGCCGGCGCCGGCGCGGCCGCGCACCAGCGCCGCGTGCGGCTCGCCGGCGGCCAGCGCGTCGAGCGCCGCCAGCAGCTCTTGCGGGTCGGACCCGATCGCGGCGGCGCGGTGGGGCAGCCGCGCCCGGGCGGCCAGCGCGCGGGCGACCGCGGCAGCGGGCGGCGTCGGGTCGGCGCGCAGATGCGAGGCAAGCCGAAGCGCGCTTGCGCGTAGCGCCCCCTCGCTCTTGGCCGAGAGCAGCCAGGGCGTGGCGGCGGGCGGCTCCGGGTCGGCGGCGGGTGCCCCGGCATCCTCGCGCGGCGCTTCCTCGAGGATCAGGTGGGCGTTGGTGCCGCTGATCCCGAAAGAGGAGACGCCGGCGCGGCGCGGATGGCCGTTGGGCTCCCAGGGCCGCGGCTCGCGCAGCAGCTCGACCGCGCCCGCCGACCAGTCGACGTGCGGGGTTGGCTCCTCCAGGTGCAGGCTGCGCGGCAGCTCGCCGTGGCGCAGGGCCAGCGTCATCTTGATCGCCCCGGCGACCCCGGCCGCCGCCATCGTGTGGCCGATGTTGGACTTGATCGAGCCCAGCGCCAGCGGCTCGCCCTCGCGCCCCTGGCCGTAGGTGGCGAGGATCGCGCCGGCCTCGATCGGGTCGCCGAGGGTGGTGCCGGTGCCGTGTGCCTCGACCGCGTCGACCTCCGCCGGCGCCAGCCCGGAGCGCTCTAGCGCACGCCGGATCACCCGCTCCTGGGCGGGGCCGTTGGGCGCAGTCAGGCCGTTGGAAGCGCCGTCCTGGTTGACCGCCGACCCCCGCAGCAGGGCCAGCACCCGGTGGCCGTTGGCGCGGGCGTCGGCGAGTCGCTCCAGGACCATCAGGCCGACCCCCTCGGAGAAGCCGGTGCCGTCGGCGGCGGCGGCGAAGGGCTTGCAGCGCCCGTCCGGGGCGAGGGCGCGCTGGCGGCTGAACTCGACGAACTGCTCCGGCGTCGCCCGCACCGTGACGCCGCCGGCCAGGGCGAGGTCGCACTCGCCACCGTGCAGCGACTGCGCCGCCAGGTGCAGGGCGACCAGCGAGGAGGAGCAGGCGGTGTCGACCGTGACCGCCGGCCCCTCCAGCCCGAAGCTGTAGGCGACGCGGCCGGAGAGGACGCTGCCCGCGGTGCCGATGCCCTGGTAGCCGTCGATCCCGGCCGGCTCGGAGCCGAGCTGGGCGTAGTCGTGGTGCATGACCCCGGCGAAGACCCCGGTCTCGCTGCCAGCCAGGGAGGCGGGGTCGATCCCGGCGTCCTCCCAGGCCTCCCAAGCGGCTTCCAGCAGGACCCGCTGCTGCGGGTCCATGGCCCGTGCCTCGCGCGGCCCGATGCCGAAGAACTCGGCGTCGAACTCGGCCGCGTCGGCGAGGAAGCCGCCCTCGCGGACATAGCTGGTGCCGGGGTGGTCGGGGTCGGGGTCGAAGAGGCGCTCGAGGTCCCAGTCGCGGTCGGCGGGGAAGGCGGTGATCCCGTCGCCGCCGCCCTCGAGCAGGCGCCAGAGGTCCGCGGGCGAGGCGACGCCGCCGGGGTAGCGGCAGCTCATGCCGACGATCGCGATCGGCTCGCCGGCGTCGAGCGGCGCCCGCGCCGGGGCGGGCGCCGGGGCGGCGCCCCCTTCCACCTCGGTCAGCAGGAAGGCCGCCACCGCCGTCGTGTTCGGGTGGTCGAAGACCAGCGTCGAGGGCAGCCGCAGCCCGCTCGCCTGGCCGAGCCGGTTGCGCAGCTCGACCGTGGCGAGGGAGTCGAAGCCGAGTTGCTTGAAGGCGGCGTCGGGGTCGATCGCCGCCGCCGAGGCGTGGCCGAGGACGGCGGCGACGTGGGTGCGGACCAGCTCCGTCACCGCCCCCTGCCGCTGGGCCTGCGGGACCCCGGCGAGGCGCCCGACGAGCGAGCCGGAGCGGGCCGGGCGGGCGGGGGCGCGAACCAGCCCGGACAGCAGCGGCGCCAGCTCCCCGGCGCGGGCGGCGGCGCGCAGGGCGGCACGGTCGAGGCGCACCGGCAGCAGCCGCGGCAGGCCGAGCCCGCGGGCGCGGTCGAAGGCGCGCAGGCCGTCCTCGTCGCTGAGCGGCTCGATGCCGCCGCGGGCGATCCGCGCCCGGTCGGCCTCGCCGAGCCGGCTGGTCATCTCGCTCTCGCGCTCCCACGCCCCCCAAGCGAGCGCGAGCGCCGGCAGGCCGGCGGCGGCGCGGCGCTGGGCGAGCGCGTCGAGGAAGGCGTTGGCGGCGGCGTAATTGCCCTGGCCGGGGCTCTGGAAGGTGCCGGCGACGGAGGAGAAGAGGACCAGCTCGCAGTCCTCCATCGCCGCGGTCAGCTCGTGCAGATGCCAGGCGGCGCCGGCCTTAGGGGCGATCGCGGTTGCCAGGCGCTCGGGGTCGAGGGCGGTGACGACGCCGTCGTCGGTGACCCCGGCGCAGTGGATCACGGCGGTGAGCCGGCGCTCGGCGGTGATCGAGTCGACCAGCGCCGCCAGCTGGGCGGGGTCGGTGATGTCGCAGGCCACCGCCTCGGCCTCGGCCCCGAGCGCGGCCAGCTCGGTCCGCAGCTCGGCGGCGCCGGGCGCCTCGGGGCCACGGCGACTGGCCAGGACCAGCCGGCGGGCGCCGTAGCGGGCCACCAGGTGACGGGCGAAGAGGGCGCCGAGGGCGCCGGTCCCACCGGTAACCAGGACCGCTCCCGCGGGGTCCAGCGGCCTCGTCTCGACCTCGGTCCGCGGCGCCGGCGCCAGACGCGGCGCCGAAAGCGAGCCCTCGCGCAGGGCGAGCTGGGGCTCGGCGTCCACCGTCAGGGCGGCCTCCAGGGCCGCCTCGGAGGCCTCACTGCCGTCGCTGTCGAGGAGGAGGAAGCGGCCGGGGTGCTCGGCCTGGGCGGCGCGCACCAGGCCCCAGACCGAAGCGGCGGCGGGGTCGGGGGACTCCCCCGCCGCGACCGCGACGGCGCTGCGGGTGACGAAGACGGTGCGCTCCTCGCCCTCCTCCTCGGCGCCGGCGATCGCCGTTTGGAGGACGCCGAGGACCTCGGCGCAGAGGGCCTGGGCGGCGGTCGGCGGGTCGAGGCCGACGAGCGGCGCGCACTCGAAGCGGCGCGGCGCGGTCGGCGGCGCCTCCATCGCGGGGAGAGGCAGCTCGGCCCAGCGGATCTCGAAGAGCGACGCCAGCGCCTGGCCCTCGCCGCGCAGCTGCGAGCGATCAATCGGGCGCAGCGCCAGCGAATCGACCGAGATGACGGGGGCGCCGGCGGCGTCGGTTGCCAGTAGCGAGACGTCGTCGCCCCGGGCGCGCAGGCTGACCCGCAGCGCGGTCGCGCCCGTCCCCAGCAGGCGGACGCCGGCGCCGGCGAAGGGGACGCGGGGCGCACCGGGGTCCTGCGGGGCCAGCAGCTGCGAGTGGAAGGCGGCGTCGAGCAACGCCGGATGGATGCCGAAGCGCCCGGCCTCGGCCTCCTGCTCGGCGCCCAGCTCGGCCTCGGCGAAGAGATCCTCGCCGCGGCGCCAGACCGCTTTCAGCCCCTGGAAGGCGGGGCCGTAGTCGATGCCGAGCTCGGCGGCGCGCTCATAGAAGGAGCCGATCGCCAGCGGCTCGGCGCCGGCGGGGGGCCACTCGGTGGGCTCGGCGGGAGCCGCCGGCGCCTCCTGCGTGAGCGAGCCGGAGGCGTTGCGCGACCACTCGGCGTCGGGGTCGCCGGGGCGCTCGGGCCGGGAGTGGATCGCGAGCGCGCGCGTGCCGGACTCGTCAGCGGCGCCGACGCTGACCCGGATCTGCACCGCGCCCCCCTCGAGCAGCAGCAGCGGCGCCTCCAGGGCCAGCTCCCCGACCGCCGCGGCGCCAGCCTGCTCGGCGGCCTTGAGGGCCAGCTCGACAAAGGCGGTGGCGGGCAACATCACGGTGCCGAGCACCGCGTGGTCGGCCAGCCAGGGGTGGGTCTGCAGGGAGAGGCGGCCGGTCAGCAGCCAGCCGTCCTCCTCCCCCGGCATCGAGATCGCGGCTCCGAGCAGCGGGTGGTCGGCGGCGCTTTGGCCGATCGCGGCGGGCTCCGCGGCCGCCGAGCCCGCCGGCTCCACCCAGTGGCGCCGGCGCCGGAAGGGGTAGGTGGGCAGGGGGACGCGCTGCGCCCCGGCGGCGGCGAAGAGTCGCTCCCACTCGACCTCGACGCCGCCGACGTGGGCGCCGGCGAGGGCGCCGAGCAGCGCCTGCGGCTCGGGCCGGCCGCGCCGCAGCAGCGGTGCCGCCGTCGCCTCACTCGCCGCCGCGGTCAGGCCCTCGCCCGCCATGGCGCTGAGCACGGCATCGGGGCCGAGCTCGAGGAAGGCACCGGCGCCGTGGCTCGCGAGCCAGCCGATCCCGGCCCCGAAGCGGACCGGCTCGCGCACCTGGGCAACCCAGTAGGCGGGGTCGGTTGCCTGTTCGGCGCTCAGCGGCTCACCGCTGAGGTTGGAGACGATCGGGATTTGCGGCTCGCCGTAGGTGAGGCCTTCGGCGACCGCGGCGAAGGGCGCCAGCATCGGCTCCATCAGGGCTGAGTGGAAGGCGTGGCTGACCCGCAGCCGGGTCGCCTTGCGTCCCTTCGCCTGCCAACGCTCGGCCAGCTCCAGAGCCGCGTCCTCGGCGCCGGAGACGACCAGCGAGGTCGGCGAGTTGATCGCGGCGATCGAGAGCTCCTCCCCCAGCTCGGCCCCGATCTCGCCCTCCTCGGCCTCGATCGCGACCATTGCCCCGAGCTTCGGCAGCGCCCCCATCAGGGCGCCGCGGGCGGCGATCAGCTTGCAGGCGTCGGGCAGGTCGAGGACCCCGGCGACGTGGGCGGCGGCGAGCTCGCCGATCGAGTGGCCGATCAGGAAGTCGGGCCGCACCCCCCAGCTCTCCAGCAGCCGGAACAGCGCCACCTCGATCGCGAACAGGGCGGGCTGGGTGAACTCGGTGTGTTCGAGCAGCTCCGCCTCAGCCGAGCCCTCGGGGGCGAAGAGGAACTCCCGCAACGGCCGCCAGATCAGCGGGTCGAGCTCGGCGCAGATCTCGTCCAGGGCCGCCGCGAAGGCCGGGAACGTCTCGTAGAGCTCGCGGCCCATCGCCGCCCGCTGGGCGCCCTGGCCGCTGAAGAGGAAGGCGAGCTTGCCGCTGCCCGCCCGGCCCTGAAGCAGGGCCGCGTGCGGCTCGTCCGCCGCCAGCGCCGCCAGCGCCACCGCCAGCTCAGCCGGGTCGGCCGCGACCGCGGCGGCACGGTGGCCGAGGCGCGAGCGGTTGAGCAGCGAGCGGCCGACGTCGGCGGGATCAAGCCCAGGGTTGGCGCGCAGGTGCGAGGCGAGCCCGGCGGCGCGCTCGCGCAGGGCCTCCTCGCTGCGGGCCGAGAGCAGCCAGGGGAGCGGCGTTGCCGGTGCCGGCGCGGCGGGCTCCGCCGCGACCGCGGGCGGCTCCTCGAGGATCAGGTGCGCGTTGGTGCCGCTGAGGCCGAAGGAGGAGATGCCGGCGCGGCGGGGGCGCTCGCCGCGCTCCCACCCGACCGGCTCACGCAGCAGCTCAACCGCGCCCCCGGGCCACTCGACGTGCGGTGTCGGCTGCTCCAGGTGGAGGCTGCGCGGCAGCTCTTCGTGGCGCAGCGCCAGCGCCATCTTGATTACCCCGGCGACGCCCGCCGCGGCCTGGGCGTGGCCGATGTTGGACTTGACCGAGCCGAGCCGCAGCGGCGCCCCCGGCTCGCGGCCCTGGCCATAGGTGGCGATGATCGCCGCCGCCTCGATCGGGTCGCCGAGCGTGGTGCCGGTGCCGTGGGCCTCGACCGCGTCGACCTCGGCCGCGTCCAGCCCGGCGTTGGCCAGGGCCTGGCGGATGACCCGCTCCTGCGAGGGCCCGTGCGGGGCGGTCAGGCCGTTGGAGGCGCCGTCCTGGTTGGTCGCCGAGGCGCGGATCAAGGCGATCGGGCGGCGGCCGGCGGCGCGCGCGTCATCCAGCCGCTCCAGCAGCAGCAGGCCGACCCCCTCGGCGAAGCCGGTGCCGTCGGCGCCCGCGCCGAAGGACTTGCAGCGCCCGTCGGCGGCGAGGCCGCGCTGACGGCTGAACTCGATGAACGGCCAAGGGGTCGACATCGCCGTGACGCCGCCGGCCAGGGCGAGGTCGCACTCGCCGCCGCGCAACGCCTGCGCCGCCAGGTGCAGGGCGACCAGCGAGGAGGAGCAGGCGGTGTCGATGGTCAGCGCCGGCCCCTCCAGCCCGAAGCTGTAGGCGACGCGGCCAGAGACGATGCTGGCCGCCGAGCCGACCCCCTGGTAAGGCTCGAGCTCCGCCTCGGCGGCGCCCCGCTGCCAGTAGTCCTGGCGCATCACCCCGGTGAAGACGCCGGTCGCGCTGCCCGCCAGCGCCGCCGGGTCGAGGCCGGCGTCTTCGATCGCCTCCCAGCTTGCTTCCAGCGCCAGCCGCTGCTGCGGGTCCATCGCCAGCGCCTCGCGCGGGCCGATCCCGAAGTGCTCGGCGTCGAAGCCGGCGATGTCAGCGAGGAAGCCGCCCTCCCGGCCGTAGCTGCAGCCGCTGCGCCCAGGGTCGGGGTCGTAGAGGCGCTCCAGGTCCCAGCCGCGGTCGGCCGGGAAGGGCGAGATCGCGTCGGTGCCGGCGGCAAGCAGCCGCCAGAGGTCCTGCGGGGACTCGACCCCGCCCGGGTAGCGGCAGGCCATGCCGACGATCGCGATCGGTTCCTCGGCCCGGGCCCGGGCGGCGATGGCCGCGGCCGGGCGGGGCTCGGTCCCCGCCTCCAGGTCGGCCAGGAAGGCGGCCAGCGCGGCCGGGGTCGGGTGGTCGAAGGCCAGCGTCGCCGCCAGCTCCAGCCCGGTCGCCGCGGCCAGCCGGTTGCACAGCTCAACCGCGGCCAGCGAGTCAAAGCCGAGGTCCTTGAAGGAGACGCCGGGGTCGATAGCCGCCGGGGTCGCGTGGCCGAGCACGGTCGCCGCCGCCTCGCCACGGACCAGCTCCAGCAGGTCCTCGCTCCACCCCCCGGCGGCGGGGGCGAAGGCGGCGATCAGCTCGCCGCGGCGGACCTTGCCGGTCAGCGTCCGCGGGATGCTCTCGACCCGCACGAAGTGGCGCGGCAGCTTGTACGGGGAGAGCCGGCTCGCCAGCTGCGAGCGCAGCTCGCCGTCGGAGACGGTGGCGCCGTCCGCCGCCACGACAAAGGCCGCGACCCGTTCCCCGTCGGGTCCGTCGATGCCCGCCACCGCGCAGTCGGCGACCCCGGCGCAGGCGAGTAGGGCCTGCTCCACCTCCTCCGGGTCGATCTTCTTGCCGGCGAAGTTGATCCGCCCGTCGGCGCGGCCGGTGACGTGGAGGTGGCCGTCCTCGTCGAGGTGACCGATGTCGCCGGTCGCGCACCAGCCCTCGGGGTCTGGCGCCGCCCCGATCACCCGGTAGGGCAGCTGCGGCGCCTGCCGCCGCAGCTCGATCGCGCCGCCCTCCCCGATCCTCAGCTCGACGTCGGCGAGCGGCCGGCCGACGCCTTCCTCGGCGTCGCCGCCGGCGAGGGTGATGTGCCCGCCCTCGGTGAGGCCGTAGTGGGAGCGCAGGCCGACGCCGCTGAGCCGGCGCCAGGACTCGATCAGGTCCGCCGGCACCGGCTCGCCGGCGGCGACGCAGCAGCGCACGCTCCAGGCCGCGGCCAGCCCCGGGTCCGCCTCGAAGGCGGCCTGGTAGCGGCGGAACAGGAAGGGGACCGAGAGCAGGACCGTGGGCCGCTCGGCCAGCGCCGTGGCGGCGAACTCGGCCGGGCCGAGGATGCCGCTGCTGAGCAGCACCGTGGCGCCGCTCAGCAGCCCGGCCAGGACGCCAGCGCCGAAGCAGTAGAGGTGGGCCAGGGGCGTCGTGCACCAGATCACGTCGCCGGCGCCGTAGCCGGCCGCGGCGGCGAAGGCGCCGGCGTTGCGCTGCAGGCTCTCCCAGTCCAGCTCGACCACCTTGGGCAGGCCGCTGCTGCCCGAAGTGGTGAGGCCGATGCAGGGCCTCGCCGCTTCGCCGTCGCCGCCGTGCGCGGCGAAGATCGCCCCGACCCGCTCCAGCTCGGCCGCCGTCGTGCGCCCGTCGGCCAGCAGCAGGTCGGCGCCGCCGAGGCTCTCGCTCAGCACCGTCTCGACGGCGGCGACGGTGGGGTCGACGGCGAGCGCCCGGCGCCTTGGCGGCCCCACCTCCAACCCTCCGAACAGGGCCGCCAGCTCGCCGTAGCTGCGGCGCTCGCCGGCGCCGATCAGGGCCGGGCGCTGGGGGTCCTCCCGCGCCACGGCCGCGACCGCCGCACGCAGAAGCGCTTGCGGATGGGGTGGCATTAGCCCACCGCCTCCGCCCGCACCCGCGGTTGCGGTTGCGACTGCCCAGGCAGGATCCGGTCGAGCCAGCCCGGGATCCACCAGCAGCGATCGCCCAGCGCCCGCATGATCGCCGGCAGCAGGACGAACCTGATGATGAAGGCGTCGATGAAGACACCGATCGCCTGGGAGACGCCGAGGTTGCGCAGGTTTGCCAGCGGCGAGACCGCGAAGGCGAGGAAGACGGCGATCATGATCACGGCGGCGCCGCTGATTACGTGCGCGGTCTGGCCGAGCCCGTTCTCAATCGCCAGTTTGGTCGAGCCGGTGCGCAGATACTCCTCCCTGATGCGGGCGAAGATGAAGACCTCGTAGTCGATCGCGAGGCCGAAAGTGAGGATCACCGAGGCCGGGATCACCCCCGTGTCGACGAAGCCGGGGCCGCCCAGGAACGAGTTGTTGAAGAGCAGCGAGAGCAGCCCGAAGGTGGCGCTGACGGTGAGCAGGTTGAGCACCGCCGCGACCAGCGAGAGCGCCAGCGAGCGGGTCACCGGCAGCAGGATCAGAATCGTCACCAGCGAGAGCAGGAGGCGGGCGGACGGAGCCTTGTCGCGCATCGTCTCGTTGAGTTCGACGAGGCCCGGCGAGAGGCCGCCGACGACCACCTCGGCACCGGTCTCACGGGCCAGGTCATCGGCGGACACGGCCAGGCGCTCTTCCATCTCGGCGGCCTCCGGGGTCGCCGGCACGTCGCTGGGGATGATCAGCATCCGCGCCGCCGAGCCGCCGTTGGAGACGTTGACCAGGAAGCCGGCCTGGTTGCGCTGCTCGGGCGGGCTGCCGTCGAGGCCGGCGAGGTAGAAGTAGCCAGAGCTGAAGAGGCCCGGCGACTGCTCGTTGAGCTGGTCGAGCTGAGAGCCACCGGATCCCGATCCCTGCTGTTTCTGCAGGCCCGAGTGCATCTGCCCGAGCGCCCCCGTCAGCCGCTGGGATTTCTGCGCGCCCCCGGCCAGCCCCCCGGCGAGGCCGCCGGCGCCGTCGCTCAGCCGGCCCAGGCCCAAGGTCAGCCTTTCGGCTCCGGCCGTCAGCTCCCGCAGGCCGGGCGGCAGCTGCTCGCTGCCCTGGGAGAGCTCGGTAATCCCGGCGCTCATCTTGCCGCTGCTCTCGGCCAGCCGCTTCAGCCCATGGTCGAGCCGGACCGTGGCTTTGGCCAGCCGGTTGACGCCGTCGCGCGAGCGTTCGCCGCTCTTGCCCTGGCGTTCGGCCAGGTAGATGCCGAGGTCGAACTGGCCCTGGGCCTGTTCGACCCCGCCGACAACCCCAGCGGAGTCCGCTTCGGCTTCGGGGGCGGCGCCGGTCAGCTCCTCGCTGGCCTCGCGCACGGCTTCGACGGCGGTCAGGTACCGCGGGTCGCTGCGCCCGGCGGTCATCTCCTGCAGGGCCTGCCAGGCCACCGCCAGTTGCGCTTCGGTCGCGGTCAGCGGCGCGTCGACCGCGGTCAGCGCGTCTTCGCCCGAGCGCAGCGCGTTCATCAGCACGCGGGCGCCGTTGACCGCTTCGCCGGACTGCTCGCGCGCTTCCTTGACTTTGGTCGCCAGCTCCTCGGCCCCACCGCTCGCCTTCACCGTCGCCTCGGTCAGCCGCCCACTGCCTTCGCTGGCCCGGCCGAGACCGCCGCTGAGCTGGGTCGAGCCGTTGACGCTGCGCTCCAGAGCGCCCGTGAGGGCGTCCGAGCCGCCCGCGGCCTGGGCCGCCGCCGAGCCGAGTTCGCCCGCGCCGCCGGAGCCTTCGCTGAAGCCCGTGACGGTCGCAGCGGCGCCGTCGCGAGCCTGGAGCAGACCGCGGTCGAGCTTGGTCAGGCCGCGCTGCTGAGAGGTGAGGGCGGACTCGACCTCGCCGAGCCGGTTGGTGGCGGGCTCGAGGCTGGAGAAGCCCGCCATCGCCACCACCCCGGGGTCAGCTTCGACCTCGTCCTGGAAGGCGGCGAGGGCGTCGAGGCGCGGCGACGTCGTGATCGGGCTGTTGCCGCCGTCGACGACGACTTCGAAGGGGGCCACCCAGCCGGGGCCGAGTTCGTCTTCGATCGCTTCCTGCTGGATCCGCCCCGGGTCATCGGGCGGCAGCTCGGAGGCGCGGCCGGTGTCCGTCTGCAGCGTGAAGGACCAGGCGCCGCAGAGCATCAGGAAGAAGATCAGGGCGAGCACGACGCCGGGCCGGCGCGAGAGCCGCTGCGACCAGCTCATCGCCATCGAGCCGCCCTCGCGCCGGCGCGGCAGCGACCAGCGGTCGAGATGGGAGCCGAGCAGCATCAGCGCCGCCGGCGCCAGCAGCAGGGCCGAGATCACGCTCAGCACCGAGCAGGCGATCACGGCCAGCGCCACCGAGGCGATGAAGGTGCCGGGGATCAACCAGATCGAGGCGACCATCGCCAGCACCAGGCCACAGCCCGCCGGGAGGATCGAGCGCCCGGTGCTCAGCACCGTGGTCCGCACCGCCCGCTCGACGTCGTCGCGCTCCGCCATCTCCTCGCGGAAGCGCGAGACGATCAGCAGCGAGTAGTCGACGCCGAGGGCGAGGCCCATCATCCCGGCGGTGCCGAGCGCGATCGAGTCGATCGTCACCGTGCCGGCAAGCAGGTCGAGCACCCCCCGCGTGGCGGCAACCACGATGCCGCCGATCACCACCGGCATCGCCGCCGCCAGCAGCGAGCGGCAGACGATCAGGAGGACGATCAGCAGGATCGGGATCGCCAGCCGCTCACCGTTCACCGCCGCGCGCTCGATCGAGGCGCGCAGGGAATCGATGATCGCCGGGCCGCCAGCGAGGTCGGCCCGGACCGGGCTTTTGATGGTTTCGTCGAGCCGCCGTTCGACCGTGGGGACGACGTCGGAGCTGGCCTCTTCGGAGGCCTGGCCGACGCTGACCAGGATCGCCGCCACCCTGGGCCGCGGCCGCAGGCCGTCGATCGAGCCGCTTGCGTTCCAGGGCGAGATCAGCAGCGTCTGCGGCATCTCCTTCAGCCGTTCGACAAGTTCCAGGCCCTGGCGGTCGATCGCCCGGCGCGGACCGCGCAGCATCACGACCAGGGCGTCTTCGCCACCGAACTCGCGGACCGCGATCCGGTGGGCGCGCTCGGTCTCGCCGCCCTTGACGTAAATCGGCTTGGTCGAGAGCTTCTCGTCGAGCCCGGTGCCGAACATCGCCAAAACGAGCATGATCAGTAGCCAGATGGTGACGACCAGGCGCGGGCGCCGGGTCGTCAGCTTGGCGACCGGCCTCAGCAGGGAGCGGCGGCCGAGCTCCTCGGGGGAGCGGTTGCTAGCCATCGCGGCGACAGCCTCCCGGCACCCGCAGCGCCACCCGGCGCTGCTGCTGGACGCCGCTTTGAGCGGTCAGATCCAGCGGGGCGACGAGCGGTCCGCAGGGAGCGGCGGCGAGCTCGAAGATCCCGTGCTTACCGCCCCCGAGCCGAATCGCGAAGGAGGCCAGCGGGAAGTCCGGCAGGTCGACCAGTTCGGTCCGCACCCGCCGTTTGACGATCGTCGTCTCGGCCCTGAGGTTGAAGCGGATGCCGGCGCTGTCGAGGCTGGTCCAGAGGTCGGGCGTGCCGCTGCCGCGCGGCTGCACCACGTAGACGGCACCCCGCAGTGGCCCCTTCAGCAGCGGCGTCCGCGCGAAGCCGGTGCCGACCCGGGCCCCCGGCGGGCAATTGCCGGCGGCGGCCGCGCGGCGGGCGCAGATCTCCCGCAGCCCGGACGAGTCGAAGCGCAGCAGCCCCGGCAGGGCGACGCCGACCGTGCGCAGGTTGGCGTCGCCGCGCGGCACCCGCGCCCCGATCCGCAGGCCGGGCCGGCCCCCTTTGCGCAGCTGCGAGGGGGTGGTCAGGGCCACCGACATGCGGGGGCGGAACGGCAGGTTGACGCACCCGCGCACCCGGAACGGACTCGAGAGCGCGGCCGCGGTGCCGGCCACCGAGCGCAGGGTGGCGGCGGCGACGCCGGGGGCGCAGGAGGTCGGGTTGCGCAGGAAGCCGGGCCGGTCGATATCGAGGCCGATCGTCTGGAAACGCACCGAGATGCCTTCGAAGACGGTCGGCAGCGGGTCCGTCTCGACCCGGACCTGACCCGACTGCGGGTCGACGCGCATCGTCCCGCGAACGACGAGCCGGCCGAGGTCGAAGGGCCCGACCTTCGCCCTGAAGACCAGCGCCAGCCCGAACGGCGCCCCGCGGTAGCGCTCGGTGAGGTAGACGTCCCCCCGCATCGGCGTCGGGTTGGCGCCGGGCCCGAGCTCCGCCACGGTGCCGCCGATCCGACTCGAGGCCGGGCAGGAGCCCGTCCCCACAGCGGCCGCCGAGCACTGCGCGACGGCACCGACCGCGGCGCTCATCCCCAGCGGCAGAGCGACGGCAAGGCGCTGCGGCAGCTGTTCGCCGTCCTGGCGCCGAATCGTCGCCGTGAACGTGGTCGGACGCCCGGCCCGGCGGTTGGTGCTGCCGCCGCTGAAGCTGGGCCGGAACGGGGCCGCGGCATTGCAGTCGACCCCGGCCGCGCCGACGACGTTGACGGTCGTCGTCGTCGCGATCGTCGCGCCGCCGCTGTAGGGGGTGAACCTGGCCTCGGCCCTGGCCGGGCCGCAGGCCTGCGGGGTCGCGAGCAGCGACCCAGGGCCACCGTCGAACTGCAGGCTGAGCCTTTCGAGCGCCGCCTGCGGCAGGTCGCGCATGCTCGCCCTCAGCCGCCCGCTCGCGGGGTCGGCCTGCAGCGATCCGGCGAACTTGATGTCGGTCCCCACCCCCTGGGCGGTGAGGAAGAGGCGGAAGCGGTCACCCGGTCGTTCCTCGCCGAGGTAAATCCCTCCCGAAAGCGGCTTGTCCAGCGTCGCGACCCCCATCGAGACGGTCCCGACCCGCGAGGCGGCGGGGCAGGCGGGGGGCGCGGAGGTGCCGAGGCCGAGCTGCGCGTCGCTGCAGGGGCGCAGCCCGGCGGCGCCGGAGAGTGAGAGGGTGGTCCCGCTTGGAAGCTCGACGCCGATGTCTTTGATCTGCGCGGTGGCGCGGTCGTCGGGCCCCTCGTTCTGCGGCACCTCGAGGTCGATCCGGGCGCCGCTGGGGGCATCGGCCCGCGGGTTGTCGAGGGCGAAACCGAGCCGCGGCGCGAAGCTGAGGTCGCCGCAGCCCCGCAGCGCCGGGCCCTGGCCGCCGTGGCCGCTGACCCAGCGATCCGGATGCTCCCAGGTGCGGATCCTGACCGTGACCGAGAGGGGGTCCGGCTGGCAGTGCGTCGGCAGCGTCAGCAATGGCTTGCGCGCGATCGCGGTGTCGACTTGATGGTCGGCCGGGACGCCCCAGAGTTCGATCGTCCCTCCCGTAAGCCCTTCGCTGGTCCGGGTCAGGTCGGTCGCGTAGAGCGAGAGCCCCTGGTCGGACGGCCGCAGGCGCCCGCTAAAGGTATCGCCACAAAGGGGCCGACGATGGCGACGAAGGTGGCGGCTTCGTCGGGGCCCGCTTCGGTGACGTAGAACGGACTCGAGCTGGAGCCCGAGCCCAGGGTCCCCACCTGCGACTCGGCCGGACAGCCCCAGACGGCGCCGAGCACACCGAGGATGCTTTTCCGCGAGCAGGGCGGCACCGCGCCCGGGTCGCCGCCAAACCCGGCCGGGAGGTCGACCGCCATGTCCTTGACGTGTTCGGTCTCCCCTCCCGTGTCGGTGAACCTGAAGCTCTGCAGGACGCTGTCGGGGTGGGCGCCGGCGCGGGCCTCCGGCCCCCCGGCCGCGTCGAGCGCTTCCAGGGTCACGTCAGCGGGCGCGAGGGAGAGTCCGGCCTGCGCCGCCGCCGGCGCCAGGCAGAGGGCGAGCAGGGCGATCGCGAACAGGCGGCCGGCGACAGCCCCAGGGCTCATCGCGGCGCCTCGAGCGCGATGCCGAGGCGGCGCACCGCGCCCTGCTGGGGCGCGCGCAGCAGCACCCGCAGGTTGAGGCGATGACCCTGGGCGAGGCTGCGTCTGGCGGCCTTGGCCAGGCGCAGCCGTAGCTCCACCGGCCCCGCCTCGGCGGCGAGCGCCGAGGCCGCCGCGACGGTCCGCCGCTGCGACCCGATCCGGGCCCTGACCGCGGCGCTCAGCCGTCCCGGCCCCGGCGCTTCGACGAGCAGGACGAGCCGGCCGGTGGCGGCGGCGCGGCGGCGCTCGGCGGCGCCGAGCCGCCGCACCTGGATGCCGCGGGCGGTCGTCTCGGCACTGGCCGGCGCGACCCTCCGCAACCGCTCCTGGGCCGGCGCCGGACAGACCATGCGATCGCATTCCGGTGCCGGCGAGGCGAAGCCGCCGCCGACCCGCGCCACGTAGTAGTCGACCAAGCCGCCGTCGCGGTCCTGCGCCAGCAGCGTGTCGTTGGTCGCGAAGAAGACACTGCTGCCGTCGGGGGTGACACCGAGAAAGGCCGAGGGGCCGGCGCCCGTCCCCGAGCTGATCAGGGTGAGGTTGCCGTCGGCCCACTCGTAGACGTCGTCGACTCCGTTGCGGTCCTGCGCCAGCAGGCTCTCCGCGGTGGTGAAGAAGATCCGCCCGCCGTCGCTGGAGATGAACCGGAACGGGCGTCCGATGACACGGCCGCCGGCCATGTTGTCGCGCTTGAGAGCGGCGGCGATCGGGCCGTTGCCGCCGGCCGGACCGATCGAGATCAGGGTGACCTTGTCGGTCTCGGCGTCGTAGCGGTAGATGTCAGCAACCGTGTCGGTGTCGCTCCCGACCAGGGCTTCCTCCGTCGCGTAGACGAGGTAGCGAGCGTCGTCGGAGGCATCGAAGGACGGCCCTTCGGGCGAAGGAAACTCGGCGCCCGGAACCCGCCGCGGGTCACCGTTCCCGGTGACGTAGATTTCGTCATCGGCGAACGTACCTTCCGGGACCGCGCTGAAATAGGAGCGTGACCCGTCCCTCGCGATTTTCAGAAACCCCGTGCTGGCGTCCATCCCCGGCAGGGGTCCCGAGAGCAGCGTCAGACTGCGATCGGCGACGTCGTACTGATAGAGGTCGAGCTGGTCATCGAGATCCTCGTTCGTCAGCCTCGCGTAGGTGCGCAGAACGGCGCTCGAGCCGCTCGGCGTAATACCCGCCAGCATCAGTTCTCCGCCGGAGTCGCAATCGGCCGGATCGCACTGCGAAGCCGATATCTCGGTCGTCTCGCCGCCCTCCCGCAGGTAGGCGCGGGAGGGACCACCATTGGCACAGGGCCGCATCCCGAAGAAGATCCGCCCGCCGTCGCTTGAGATTGCGACTTGGCGTGCGAGCTCGTCGTCCAGACCACAGTTCGAGATCAGGGCACCGTCATCGTCGACGTCGACGAGCCGCAGCTCCGATCCGTCGATCTCGTACAGGGACTGCCCTTCGGTGCGCTCGGCGTCGGCGGGGAGGTAGTGCTTGGCGCTGCGGAAGACGACGTGTCCGAGGTCGGCGGAGGTGGCGAGGAGGTGCGGGCCCTCCCCCTCCAGCTCGACCAGGGGTTCGAACGGCCCCTCGGGGCGGCCCCGGTGCAGGATTGTCTCGAACTCGTCCGGTTGGATCGATCTCGTCAGGTTGGCGTCGAAGGCCAACGGCCAGGCGACGTCCACGACCAGCTCCGGGTTGGGAACCGGGGTCTGGATGCTGGTCCAGCCATTGGCGCCGCGCACGGCGATGGCGGGCGGCAGCCTCGGCGCACCGGACGAACCGGGCAGCTGGCCGGAGACGGCGTAGCCGACCCGATCGCCGTCCTCGGCCACGGCGTGAAACCCCCACATCACCGCCGAGCCCATCGGTCCTGGGGTGACCAACTCCCAGGCCCTGCCGTGGCCGGGCACGCCCGACGTGGTCGGGACCAGCGGGCCGGGTTCGGGCGCCGCCGTGGCGGGGGCGGCGAGGGTCGTCGCGGCGGCGAGCGCTACGGCGAGCGCCATCAGGCGCCGACGACCCCTGAGGAGGCAGGCAAAACGACTATCGGCGCGTCCCGAACTGCGGATCCAGAGATCCAAGAATCACTCCCTGCGTCCCTTGTAACAGCGTCTCGCCGGCGACCGTCCCTGTTGCCGGCCGTCAACCATTTGTCCCTGGGCTGACCGGGGGCAAGCTACGCAGGGGTGCCTAGCCCCGCAACGATTTGGCACAAAGCTGTAACTAACTGCGAGCGACCGCAGCGGTCAAAGTCGCTGCACGCTTCAGGCGGGGAACCCATCGCGGACGTCGGCGAGCGCCCAGTCGGCGCCGGCCTCGCGCAGTTCCGCGACGCTGTAGCTGCCGGTGGCGACGCCGACCAGCTTGATGCCGGCGCCGTGGCAGGCAACGACGTCACGCGGGGTGTCGCCGACCCCGATCGTCGTCTCCAGGTCGAGCGGGGAGCCGGCGACGGTGCCGCCGCGCTCCAGCGCCCTCTTGGTTAGCTCGGTGCGGTCGCTGGAGTCGGAGCCGTAGCCGCCGAAGGCGAAGAAGTGGTTGAGGTTGGCACGGGCGAGCTTGATGTGGGCGGCCGCTTCGATGTTGCCGGTGACGAGGCCAAGCAGCACCCCGCGCTCGACCAGCCGCGGCAGCAGCTCCTCGATCCCCGCCATCACCCGGTAGCCATCCGACTCGTTGA
>WUUC01216105.1_pt1 | contig 22813 bp, 24 predicted proteins | sample 6278441 | NCBI WGS metagenome assembly WUUC01 (sample SAMN13675441, study PRJNA597444) | soil metagenome | isolation source: soil | place: USA: Washington | collected 2017-10
AAAAACAGCCGCGTTTCCATCTTTAGGAACCGGAACTTTGAAAAACCGCTTTGTTCAGCGCTTCCTTAACACGACTCCTTCGCGCGCTACGCTGGATCGCTTACCAAGTGCTCTGCACTTACTGGAGCGATCGAATCGGCCTAACGAGCGGCGAGGGGCCCTTTCACTGCGGTCTTTTAGTCCTGCACCCGCGCTTGAATGCTGGCATTGGTGGAACCGTCGAGAGTTCCGACAAGTAATCGTAGATGCTCACGTCCTCCGTTACGAGCACCTCAGGAACGGCGGCTGGCGCAGCTGCCTTCCTCTCGCAGTCACTTAGCACAACACCGCTGCAACAAAGATCGCGAAATCAATGAACTTGCCCGAAGCGCTCTCCATTCGTGTCCGCTTCTCGATTTCCTAAATTTACCCGAACGCGATCGAGCTGTAGCCAATGACCGTACACTCCGTGTAAGGGAAGGCGGACTTACTGTCGGAAATCTCGGCGAAAAGTAACGAGCCGTTGCCCGTGTCTCGGGATTGATTTTTGGTCCCGCACCTCGATTGGAAGGAAGCTTTGAGGTCCGGACAAGCTCCGTAGCGCCTTCCACGCTCCGTCTCGGGAACGGGACGGAGCGCACTCAAATTTCTTCGAGAAGGTGCGATGCCGGTTATATTACCACTGCGAAATAGGGGGTTGGCTGCACGAAATTTACTGACAGGAAAAGGCCCACGCAAACACCAACCTGCGGTTTGAGATTCGCAGCCTAATCGACCTCAGAGTTCATACTGGTCAGCACCACGCCGGGTCTTGTGATCGGTATTGCCGTTTGAGAGTCCGGGTATTCAGTAAATCTGTGACTAACTAAGTGTTACCCGACAATAGTTGTAATTTCCTACCGCTAAACGGCTTCGGGCTCCCTTCGCACAATAAATAGTACAAACGTTACCTTGGGTAAACCGCCAAATCTGTGCATCAAACTGCAATTTCATGCATCGGAATGCAGTTCCGTAAAATCAAACGATTTTATTGCCTACTTTTGCATGATATTGTGTATCAATGAAATCAGGTAACAAAAGTTTTATGCTACAACTGCGAGTCTCGCACGATGTTGCAGAAAAACTGCAAAATATCGCCGGTGCGGCCAATATGGACCGCAACGAATACCTCCGGGCTTGGCTCGGAGTGATCGCGAACGTGAAACGTCAGTACGCGATCAAAGCGATGGGGAGCATCCCCGAAGAATACATGAAAGGCACGGCCGGACGGCCTAACGACGCGACCTTAGACGCTTGAGCACCAGCGGCGCCTTGGCCCCCAGAACCCTCTCCAAACGCTCCCACGCTGCGAAATGATTCTGGCGGGATGCGTTCCAAGCCGAGTACTGGGAAATCCACGCATTGAGCAAAAGAAGGGCATCGGCGTCGACGGGCTCTCCGTCGATTTCAAGGGACGCGAGTTCCAGGCCAAACTTCATCGCCGCGTGCCACTCGCGGAGCATCGAGGGCACCGAAACGCGTTCGCGCACCAAGGGCGATGTGAAGGTATAACGCCAGACCGGCGTCTTCGGTCGATCATCTCGATCCGCTGGGGATGGGGTTGGCATGGCTACTTTTTGGCGTCGCTGGCCGGATTCGTCGGCCCGCTTCGGTCCGCATTGCGGACCTGCCTCCTCACCGTTTGAACGCGTCCGCCAAGGTCTCCGTCTGCTTTAACCGAGATACGCCATCTGAGGCCATTTCCCACGAAGATTCCGGAACTGCGGGGGGCAAGGGCAGGGCAGGGGTCTGCGCCCCCGGCAAATCGGCCGCAACAGCCGGTTGCGATGAACGCTCCGGCCTATCTTTCGCTTCAGCGAGCCACAGAGTCTCACCATCGATCTCAACCGAATTTCTCGACACGCGGCTGAGCCCGTCCCGCTCGGTCACCGTCCGCCCATCGGTCAAAAGGACGTTCACTTTTCCGCCTTTGACGATGTATCCACGAACGCGGACCTGATCGCGATCGCTCCTGGACTCCGATCGCTCAACTCTCAAATGAGGATTTTCGCCGACGGGATCATGGAAGGTGTTTTTTGGCGTATCCACGACGAGCGTTTTTTCAGGAACTTTCTCGACCAATTTTTGCGTCGCGAATGCGTTCGCGCCTTTGATCAGCGCGCCGAGAAAAAGCGCGGCGGAAACGACCATCACCACGAACCAAGCCGGATGAAGGCCACGCGGCTTGCGGCCAGTGTCGGCACCATTAGCCATGACGCCGGCGGCGGCAGCGGTGTTGTAACAGGCAGCGACACCCTTCGCATCGAGGCTGAACGTTGTCCGCTCAAAAGGGGTCTGCTTTATCCCGCCGGTCGGCTGTGTCGTGTAGACCGCGCGAGTGAAACGCGGGAGCGCCCGAAACCAGCCGAGTTTTTGCGTGTATCCATTTTTAATGACAGACCAGTCTTCGACAAGGCGGCGAAACTGGCCGTCGACATTGTCAGCATGCTGCGTAACTAAAATTACATCGTCGGAAAAATGACGATGCTGGGATAGGTAGCGCAGCCCTTCCTCGCCGGTTTCCTGCCACTTGCGGGCATTGAAATACAGGTGAACCTCATCGAGGACGAAGAGGGTGCCGACGGCCTCATCAAAGCGTTTCTTCCGGGGGTTACGATACTCCCAAAACTTTGCGGTCTGCACAGGCACCTGGAGTTTTCCGATCTCTTTTTCCATCCCGAAGTAAATGGCTTCGAGAACTTCGAGCGAGGCATGCGAACGGCGCGCCTGCTCATACTCGTCACGGTAGCGTTTATAAATCGTACGGACTTCGCGGCCTTCGTCGAGAAGCGTGAGCCGGTTGTCGGGACCGAGCAGCGGAATGTGCTTTTTAGGATACGTGCGTTGCAGGTACTCCGAGAGAACTTCCCGGCGGATCGGCAGGTTGGTGACGATGTCCCGCTCGGAATTGAGCAGCTCGCGGATGACCTGCATCATCGCGAACATCGATTTACCGCCGCCGGGCTTGCCAGTGATGAAATGGATCATGTGTCAGAATCGATGCGTTTAACCCACCGAATGCCCGCGCGGACGATGCGGACACCGGCAGCGAGACCCACGCCCAGGAAAAATGCTTTGTATTCGTCCGAATCGGACGTACCCATGACGGCGTTGATGAAATCAGTCCAATTCATGGGACGATGAAACGAATGACCGCAGCCGCACCGATATAGCTGAGCGTCGCGACCGATTTGAACGTGATGCGTGCGAGGATCGCCGCGAGGAAGGTCGTAATCGGCCAGACCTGGTCAATCATCCAGACGCAGGCGGCAGGCGCGGACGCAAAGGGATCAAATCCAAGAACGCTGATGATCGAACCACCTGAGCCGGTGAGCGCGGTATCCTTCCACGCCGCCATGGCCACAACAACGCCGAGGACTACAAGCGAGATCAATCCGGCGGCTATCAAAGCAGTCGCCTGCGCGCCTGTTCCAGCGACTACCGAGTTGCCTTTGGCCTGCTGCGAGCTGGCGACATCACGGATTGTGTCTCCTGCTACGTGGACGGCGTAAATGGCGAACGCAGCAACGATCAGCCAAACGGCGAGAGACCGCAGCCACGACGCAACTCCTCCCAAGCGGTCAGAGCGAAAGGGGTTCATGTCGAAAACCTTTCCCGTGAAAGGTTCGTTGATCAGAAAAACAGGCGGAGAACCGGTCACGGTGGGCGCAGTGAGAGCAACAGTACCCCAACTGGATTTCTCGGCAGTAGAGGCGGCGGCACCGGCAGCAGACATTGCCGAACTATCAGGATTTGCAGCCTTTGCCGCCATCTCCTCAGTTTTACGCCGGTTCATCTCCTCCAGGACCGCTTCGTTGTGTTCATCCAGCGCTTTTTGCGCCGTATCCATCTTCTGAACGATCTTATCCACGCCCTGCCGGTAGGTCGCATTTGTGAAGAGATCGGTCTGAGTCGCCCCCTGCGTTCCATTCTCGCCATCCGTCTCCTTTTTCCAGACCGGCAATCCAGATTGATTCGTACCAGTCGGCGATGGCTCTGTCGGCATTTCCGTGGGTGTGTTCGGCTGCCCAACGTCCTTTGTGTCCGTATCCGGATTTAACGGCGCAATTTTCGGCTCAATACCTCCCGCGACGGGAGCTTCAAACACCGCCCCTTCCTGCAAAACCCAGCTCCCACCTTCAGCGTCATACAACAACCCATCAACCTTCGCGATCACAGACACCACAGCAGTCGATGGAACCGTGATCTCCCGAATCTGCCCGGACCTCGCCGCTTGTGTTATCGTTTCGATTACGTTTCCATCCTGCAAAACTTGATAGGTCACCGGATAGTTTTTGTCGTTAAAAATCCGGAGGCGAACCTTTCTAGTGACTTGGTTCAAATCGACCGGCACCAACGGACTACTACCATGGGTCAACACCACTTGGATATTAAACTGCGTCGAGCCTTTGGCCACACCGCCACTGCGCGTCGTGTTTCCAGTAACAAGACCCGCCCCGGAGCCCGCAGTATACGCGCCGATGACGTAATAATACCCGGAAAGCGGCTGATCACCAAACAAGCCCTTAAGCCCAACATCGGAAACCGCTCGGTAGCTGTAAGCGTAGGAAATCGTATAGAAATCCGAGTAGTCATCGGAGCCTGTCTTCGTCACGCCAGTCACCTCGATGCGTCCATAATAACCACCGGGCGAACCATAGGACGCATATTGCGCCTTCAGAGCTCCAGCGGCGAGAAACAAAACCAGCCAACCAAGAAGCCCCCTGCAAAGATTAGAAATAACATGGCGAGTTACAAAGCGCATTGTGAAAGTGAATACCGGGGCAGGGGATGAACCCGGCCCCGGCGAATCCAACAGAGTTAGATTTGCTTCATCCAGGAGCGGCCCTTGAAGAAGCCGACGACGGTTACAGCGAGGACAACCACGACGCCGAAAAGAGTCGTGAGCGTACCGAGTGCAGTGGTGATTTCAGCCATGTTACAGTCCGGGGATTAGGTGTGTTTGGTTTCCGCTAGGCGTCACCCGGTGGACACGTCGCGGTTTCGAGCGGTTGCTCTGAAAGTATTTTAGACGCCGCGCAGCGAGTGACCGCCCTGCATCATTTCGCCCCAAACTTGAACTTCCGCAGGCTGACCGGGCTTGAACTTAGCGATCTTCTCGACGCATTCCTTTTCAGTGGGAGCGGTGATACGCACAGAGGCTTGGCGTCCGTCCTGCGCAACACCCATCAAAACGGCTTCGTATTGCGGGATGACTTGACCAGTTTTAGCGCCTTTTTTGGCGGTGTAAGAGGCGTCGCGTGGCTTGGTGATAGCGCCAATGGTGGCAAGGTGGAGAACTAGCATTGTGTTTTATCCTTTGATACCGTTCAGGGTTGTTTGAACCGGGACAGACGGCGGAACGGTGAGCGCAGCCGGTTCGGTGTTGTCCTCCGGTGAGGACAGAAATTCTTCGTAATGTTCGGCATCCATCCAGAGACGGCCGAGATCGTTGATTTGAAGCCAGAGTTCGACAGCCTCAGTCCCGGCCTGAATCTCGCGGAGGAGTTCATGCTCAAGTTTGCGGGACCAAATCGCCCGCCACTGCCAGGGCGAAAGAGCGCCGAGGAGCTCATCGGATGGAGTCACCTCTTCCTTAGCGGCATCGATGTCTTTTTCTTCGGCCTCTGCTTCGGTTTCTTCGTCGAGTCCGAAGACGGATTTCAGACCGCGAGACCAGCGAAGGACGCTAATTTTGCGCTTCGCAACCGTAGCGACGGCCTCCAGCCATTGAGGACAGGCCGCGCCAGTCTCCGCAGCTGCAGCAAGCATGGATAGCGGGGTATTGGATTCCTTCGTACTACCCATGGCGATTTCAGCACCGATTTTGGAGCAGTACATCGCGAGCGTACCGAGCACAACCGGCTCGCATGAGAAGGCGCGTTGCTCGGCAGCTGGAGACCAACGTTCGCCGAGCTGCGACAACCACCGGCGACGGTGCGCTTCAACGTCGAGTCCGTGGCGGTGAAAAAAGAGGAGGTGCCGGTGGACGTGCCAGCCGTTCAGCTCGCTCCATGTCGCTTCGAATCCGTTGACGTACCCAGCTCGCTGAGCGCGGAGGGCAACAGAAGCTTTTCCATTGATAAACGCCTTCGTCCAGATCTGGGACCACCACTCGACTTCGTCAGCGAGCGGAGAGCCCTTTTTGTGAGGCGCAGTGAGCGTGATATGGGCGAGCGCACCACCCGACATAAGCCACTTTTCAGCCGCCTCCCTGACCTCGTTGGCTGGACGCATCGCAACGCGAGGAGAGCACACAGCGCAAACGAGTGATTGACCGCAGACGCAGAGATTTCCAAGGCGACCGGTGGCGCGATCAGGACGACGATAAAGGGCGACGCCGCGCACGTTGAAACCCACGCGCTGGCCACACCAGCCGACGCGGTGTTTTGATTTAACCCGATTTAGCTCACTTCGGCCATGAGCCCGCACGCGGTAACACTTAAGGACGAACATCTCAGATCGTGCATGCGCATCATCTTCGGCCTGTTGCTCAGGCGTGTAGGGTGAAGAAAAATCCGTGGTATTTCCTAGAAGAGGGCCGGAACCGTCCGACGCGCTGACGCGCGTCTGAACGGTTTCCAGCCCTAGTTTTGCGGTATCATCGCAAAGGCTCAGGCCACTCATGCGAAAACCAGCACGAGCTGGCGGTTCTGTGGCAGAGTGACGAAAAACGCCGAAATCTCCTGTTGGATTTCGGCGGAAAGGCGCAAACCGGGGAGCAGTTGCGAGTTGAGGTCGTCAAAAACCTCGGGTGTATTTTCGGTGATATCCATGATACGGAGTACGAATTGATGGTTGATGTAATTTCCTGCCGCTAAACGGCTTCGGGCTCCTTTCGCACAATAAATATTATGTCCAATCGTTAGCTTGATAATTTGAATAACGTAATTCACGCGTTTCGGGCGGTTCCCCCATCCTTCTTTGGTGGGAACCCCTAAAACGAATGACGACATTAGTATCTGGGAATACGAGGGTTAAGGCTACCTCGCACGCAGCGCAATCAGCGCTGCTTTGTCTGATCAAAACAAACGTCCAGCACGTGGAAGATTTTCTACGTCATGGGTGTCCGAAGGCGGCGGCGTCACTGATGCCCGATATCGCAGCTGCGGCTGCGGAATATCATCGATTGGCTACACAGCCGATTCACGAGCAAACGCTTATCGATCTTCTGGCACCGGCACCCGATCAGGCGGAAATAATCAGTTTTTCCGATGATGCGTGTCATTCCGCCTCATTAGGAGTTCAGGCCGCACACCGTTAATCCGGGAGCGGCCTGCAACATTTTAACCGTTCAACATCAACAGATAAAACCATGATTAAGCTTGAATCCAAAACATCCCTACCGTCCGCAGTGGCGGTTCTCGAACTCAAATCCCACACCGAAACGCCCTCTGTCTCCCTATCGACTGAGGATTTTCGCGCTCCAGACGCTCAGGGCAATTGGGGCGTTTCTGCGACTCATCGCACGCAGGTAATCACGTTCATCGGCGCAGATGGTCAGCCGTGCTCAATCCAGGGCAAAGTTGCTGAGGACGCCGCGATTGAGATCAGCGGTGCGTTCAAGGTGGTCGTCGAGATCACCGTCGCGAACGAGCTCAAGGCGGCTTACTCCGCTGGTCGCGTTTCCAAGGCCTATACGTCGCTGGAAATCGTTCGGGTCACCGAAGTGTGGGAATCCGAGAAGAAGTGCCTCTGGCGGGCAAAGGACGCCGGTTCTCAGGCGCCCAACGGCCCGACCCTCGGCGCTGATGGCAAAATCGTTCGCGCTGCCTGAACATGAGCGGCGTTCAAGCACAGGAAAAGAGCCCGGTTGGTCCACGCGCGCAGCGCGTGGCCAGCCGGGCCTTTTTCTGTGCCGCGCCCTTTAGTATATGGCGCATATCCCACCAAACCCCGAATCTGGGGGCGGGTTGGAATCGCGTCGGGACCGTCGCCCTTTGGGTGTTTGCAGGCGTTACCAGTCACCGCATCTGGTCATTCTTTCGCGGGCTTCAAAGCCGCCTGTCCCGCAGTTGGTCGAGAGGGATGAGCAAGAAAAAGCCGACGACGTTGTCGCGTCAGTCGGCGGTGGAATCAAACGAGAGATTCGCGGGATGTCCTCCCAAAGCTCTCTCAACCTTGCTCGCCTCCTGTCAATTCTGGACTGGTCGAAGCACGGTCAATGCGTCCACATCACGCTCACCTACGCGAAGGTTTTTCCTCTCACCAAGGAAGAGCTCGCGGACGCGAAAGCAGCAATGGTGCGGGATATCGGACGCCATGTGGAGTGTGGTATTTGGCGACTGGAATTTCAGAAACGCGGAGCTCCGCATTGGCATTTACTCCTCTGGATTGGCGACCGCGACGCGGCGGAATTCGAGCGCTGGGTACGCGGCTGGTGGGCTAAGTTCAGCGGTAATACATCAGAGCATGGAAGCATGGTCACCTCTGGTGACCAGACCCGCGCTCGCTGGTATATCGCCATGCATGCGGCCAAGCGGGAGCAGTCCATTCCGTTCCCTGTTGGCCGCTGGTGGGGATACGTTCAGAGGGACAAACTTCTCAGCGCGTCGGACATCGACAGTCCGCAGGAAATCACCGAGCGGGAGCGCGTTTGGTGGGCACGCCTGTACCGTCGATTTTCGGGCGCCAAAACCCGACACGAAGCCGGCTTTAGCTGGTTTCTGCCACGGGCTGCGCAGTGCGCAGTCACCGTGTGGATTAGCGATCACGTCGACTGGGAGCGCGCAACGCGTCACCACGGGAAAAAACCTTTCTAGGCAAAAGCCTGAAATCGATGCGCTGGCCGGTAGCGTATTCGAAAATTAACTCCGGCAATCAACATGGAAGATATATTCACCTTGGCCGGTGCGATTCTGGGAGCGGGTTTTACCGTTGGTTTGGCTGCATGGGCAGCCGTCAGCGTAGCCAACTTCTTTTTCCGCATCATCTCGGCTGAATAAATGGAAAGCTGAAACTATGATCCTTGGAGCAATCGACCTCAGTGGTATCACCGCAGAATTCGCCCTCACCGCGACGGCCATCGTCGCCGGTATGGGTTTGGCCATCACGGCAGCAATGTCCGTGAAGAGCCTCAAGATCGCCGCACTCGCGACGCTCGGATTCTTCCAACGTATGGTTGGTCGTTAATCGATCAAACCTCGGGGGCAGGTGAACCCTGCCCCCTCTAAATTTTATGCCCACCGAAGACTGTATTTTCGCGCTCCTCATTGCGTGGTTCCTCGCGTGGTGCATTGCGAAAGGTTTGGAGCTCGCCGGTCGAAAATGACGAATCGAGTTCTATTCATCGTCCTCGCTGTGCTGTTCCTTTTTGGGGGCGTTCGTCTGCGCGCGCAGCAAGCTCAGCATCAGTACACGACGTCCTACGACGATTCTGTCGTCGCAAAGGTTTATTTGATCAGCGTGGACCCCGCCACCAACGGTCTCGCGGGTTATTTTAACGTCCGTGCGGGCTTCGTCTGTGAGGGCAAATTCACGCCTCAGTCTCAGAACACGTGGCTGGGTGGATACAACGCTTACGTGTTGGTCGTTGATAACACGATGATGGTAGGTTCATTTCAGCCGACGCGCACCCAGACCAAGTACACGACAGCGCGGACGATTGAGAACGTTCCTTTTGCGTTGGATGCTGGTACTGGCAAGCGTGTGGCGAACCTGATTCTTGATCGCGCTGGCGTTTACACGACCGTGCAAATTTTCGGGGATGGCATGTATAAAATCGTTGTCTCGCTCACCAACAACGACGCGGTTGGGACGGAGTACATCATCAAGCAGGGGAACAACGAGCTTGGCCGTGTTTACCTCGGTCCCGGCGAGAGCCGTATCGCGAAATTCACGACGTCTAGCGATCAACCGGCAACAGTGTTGAATCAGCCCTACGGCGGGTACCAAGTTGACGGTGGATGGAACATTCAGCCTATCGGAAACCCCTCGCCGATTGGTTCCCCGATCAATCCGGCTCCGTCTGGTGGTACCGACACTCCGGTGCCGATTACGCCCAACGCTGCGGGCTCTGGCAGTACTGGGACGACGAGTGGCCCAGGACAAAAGACCGGAGATGTCGTCTGGAAATCGGGTGACGGGCAGAGCTTGGACGCGTCCACGTTTAAGCAGGGTGTGGAGACGATCACGAAAGCCATTGCAGCGAATTCTGGGGGCGGTGGCGGTGCAACGGATATGTCGGGGGTGCATAGCCGTTTGGATACCGCTAACTCGAAGCTTACCGACTTAAACGGCAAACTGGAGACGACGACGCCGACTGCTCACGAGTTTGATTCTGAGACCGACGTGGTGACGCCTTTCGCTTCCACTGGTCCGCTCGGAATTCTGAACAAACTTCCCTCCGCACCGAACATCACCGCGCCGGGCATGGCGGACCCGAATTTCCAAGTGACGCTCCCGCTGATTGGCGGCCAGTCCGCAACGTTTGTCGTTAATTTCACGCAGTTCGCGGGGCCGATTTCCGTCGTGCGGACAATTATCGGCGGCCTCTGCTCTATCGGTTTTTTCCTCCTCGTACTTCGAACCCTCAAGGAAGCATTCGCATGACCTCTCTGACGAACATGGTGAAGATGGTGTACACGCTCCTTTGGAGTGTGAACCCGTCGATCAAACTGGCTGTTGCATTCGGAAGCCTGATACTCGGCGTCAATACCTACGCCAAGGAGATGTGGGATGCGCTTTTCGCCCGTATCGACGCGTTGGCGGTCGGTGTGGTTCAAGGGCTGGATCTGTCGCCGCTCGCGACCATGAATTACTTCCTGCCGCTGGATTTGATTTGCTCGTACCTCGTCGCTTACCTCGCGCTGCGATTGGCCTGCGTCGCGATTCGCGTCATCAAGTCGTTCATTCCGACGGTCGCATGAACGGCTCCATTGAAATCACCTCTGGGACCCTCGGTGGCGGCAAAACGTACTTTGAGGTGGACCGGATGTACCAGCACATCGCGGCGGGCGGTTGGGCGTACACCAACATCGAAGTCTATCCTCACAAGTTCGCGGAAGCGCTCGCGCGTGACGGTCTCGAGTTCGATCCGCGTCGTCTCGTGTTTCTCGAGGGTGATCCGGACAGATTCCACGAGCGCATTTCCCGCGGGACCGCCGATTCTCAGGTGATGGTGGTCATCGACGAGGCCGGGCTTGCGTTCAATGCACGCGACTGGGCGAAAACGGACCGGGCGCTCCTCACGTTCAACACGCTGGCGCGAAAACTGGACATCAACCTCCATTACATTTCGCAGGATATCGAGGACATCGATAAGCAGTTTCGCAGGAAGGCGTCGAAGCTGTGGATTTGCCGCAATCTCCGACACTATCGGATCGGTAGCGTGATCCCCTTCCCTATCCCGATCATGGTCCGTATTTGCATGGATAATACGGTGAAAACGGGGAAGGCGGTCCGGGAGTTCGCGGAACCCGTGATCCGTCGCCAGTGGATCTGCGACCTCTACAACTCCGATGCGTTGCACGGCTCGCATGCCGGTGCGTTCTCCGGAATGGCTGCGGTTAAGGGTGAGCCGCTGAAACGAATTCCCCGGGTCCGTCCCGCCAGCAAACCAGCAACCTCCAGACTCAACTACGTCACACTATGCGCGGCTTCTTTCGCCTCTTATTTTCTGCATCGCTTGGGATAGCTCTCGCCACGGTGGCGGCTAAGATTTTCCCGGGCAAAAAAGTGGAGCCGGTGGTCGAAAATCGGCAAATCGTGGATACGCCGAAAATCGAAGAAAAGCCGCAAATCGATTCAAAACCTCCTCTGAAAGAAATGCCGGCATCGCCTGGTCCCGATCGTGAGCAAGTGCGAATTCGTGGATACGTCGTCAGGGGCGCAAAAGTGAATGTTCTGATGGGCGACGGCCGGACGATCACGGAGCGGGACGGACTCACGCGAGTTTCCCGGAATTCGGTCGAGATCCACGGCGAAACGTTTTTCTTGGCGCAAGCAAAGGACAAGCCGCCTGTTCCTCTCCAGCCCGCCGCGTTGTCCGACCTCCTTCCGGCTGATTCTACCGCGGAAAAATCGACTCCCCTATCCGACCCACCCGCTCCCGCGGAATCTTCGTGGGAAAGGCATTCAGACGGCGTTTCCCGGCTGAAAGCGACGGAGACCTTGGCTGACGCATTCAAGCGTTGATCAGCGCGGCGATGTCTTCGCGTATGCGGTTCTCGTCGTAGCTGGTGGACCAACGGATTCGCAGTAGCTTTAGTCCTGCCGACGCTGCCGCGCGGTTTTTCGTGTCGTCGCTATTTTTTGTCCGTTGGTTTCGCGAGTGTGAAGAGTCGTCGAGTTCTAAGGCGACGAGGGGTAAAAATGACTTCGGTTCGCATAACACCCAGTCGAAATGTTTTTGGGAAATTCGGAGGAAGTCCCCATTGGCGTGCCTCTTTGCTGAAATCACGTCCGCGACGCGAACCTTCGGGCACACTGTGAGTTCAGGCACGGCACGGCGTAGAATTGTGTCCAGTTCGATTTCCGCCGGTGAAAGCAGTGCCGGGCGAAGGCTGTATTGCCATGATCCTGACGCTTTTTTTGCTTTAAACGCCGCGCCGATCGTAGCGCAGAAAATCATGAGGCCGACAACCACCGCCAGAATCAGAACGTTCATGTCTCAATATCGACACGCGCTTTTTTATTTTGAGCACCGCCCGGTGAGGAGGCAGCACCGGGGGCCGGTGCGAAGCGGGCCGACGAATCCGTCCAGCGGCATAAAGCACGGCGGACACCCTCCCCCTTCCCAGCAACCTGCCCGTCGCAGGTTTTTGGCGTTTTCGCCGATAGGCGCGAAAAAGCTTTAGAAATACGCGGTTTTCTCCGTATCCCCCATTCTATGACGTGGGAGAAACTGCAGTATCTCGGAAGTTCCTCGTTTAAGGCGCAGAAGCGGGCGCTGGATCTGACGCGACACGCGTACTTGAATTCTGATGGTCTGCACCAGATTCGGGAAGCTCAGGTTCAACTACGCCACGCGGTGGCCTTCCTCGACGCCTTGGAGTCAGATTTACAGCTGTTACTGCACCGAGCAACTGCCTACCGTCCGGTCCGCGGAAAGCTTCGTCGTGACGACGTTGATGCTTTGCGTTCACCCAGGCTTGAAGCTCCATCTGGTCGCCAGCGGGCAGCATAGCGATTTGAGTCGCCCAATGCGCCGCATAACCGGCGATTGTTCCGCCCGTCCATTGTATCGACTCGGCAATCCGTTTCGCTATTTCGTCGTTCAGTGTGAGAGTGGTTTGCATGGTCTAGCTTTAATCATGATAATTCCCATGAATCATGTAAGAAAATTAATCTCCGCAAGTCGTTGTTTCGCACAATGTTAAATATTATGTCTAATAGTGGAAAGCCATTGTTTTCGTGGATAAGTAGCCGAAGCTCGGGACTGCTGCTGCATCCTACTTGTTTTCCTAGTTCGCAAGGAATCGGAGTGTTGAATAGCGCGGTAGATGATTGGTTGGAGCTGTTGGCAGTGGCGGGGATTCGTTACTGGCAGGTCTGTCCTCTTGGTCCGACAGGTTATGGTGATTCACCCTACCAGTGTTTCTCGGCATTCGCTGGCAATCCGTACCTGATCGATCTCAAAGCGCTCGTGCGGGCCGAGCTTCTTTCTGACGTCGATTTAGCGCCGCTTACAGACTTACCTCACGATCATGTCGATTTCGGCTGGCTTTATGTGGCCAAGTGGCCTGCCCTTTTTCGGGCGTTTTCGAATTTCAAAGAGAAACCATCCCGGCCTCTTCCGTATGGAGATTTCGAGCAGTTTCGCGCTGAACATAAAGAGTGGCTGGAGTCGTTTTCGCTCTTTCAGGCGCTTAAAGATCATTATCACCCCAAGCCTTGGTGGGAATGGCCGGAGAGCGTTCGCTTTTTTTCCAAAGCGTGTGAAAGCGACCTTCCTTCCGAAGTTGTTGCGCGCGCCGAGGCTCATGCGTTTTTTCAGTACTTATTTTTCGGGCAATGGCGTGAGGTACGTCAAAAAGCGGCGCGGCTCGGCGTCGAGATTATCGGCGATGCGCCTATTTTCGTGGCTCGCGACAGCGCTGACGTCTGGTCGAATCCCTCCCTGTTTCAGATTGATCAAATGACAGGGCAGCCAATATTTGTCGCGGGCGTGCCCCCGGATTATTTTTCCGCCGACGGTCAACTTTGGGGTAATCCGCTTTATGCGTGGGACGCGCATGCGGTCGATGGATACCGTTGGTGGCTAAGTCGGCTTAGAACGAATTTCCAAGTGTGCGACGTGCTGCGTATCGATCATTTCAGAGCGTTCGATACGTATTGGTCCATTCCAGCGATCGCAAAGACCGCCAAAACGGGATCATGGCAGCCAGGACCGGGGCTGGCATTCTTTGAGGCTTTGAAAACAGCCATGCCGGACGCGCGCCTCATTGCCGAAGATCTCGGCGAGCTGATGCCGTCCGTGGTTGATTTGCGCGAGGCAACGGGACTTCCAGGAATGGCGATTCTGCAGTTCGCATTCGGTGGCGACGCGCACAACTCCTACCTGCCTCACAATCAACGTGCAAATAGCGTAGTCTATCCAGGCACTCACGACAACGACACTAGTCTGGGCTGGTATTATTCCGCTGATGAAAAAACGCGTGATCATGTCCGGCGTTATTTCCGAGTGAGTGGTTCGGAGGCAGGCTGGGACTTTATACGATCTGCTTACGCTTCGGTCGCTAATCTGGCTGTTTTTTCGCTGCCCGATTTATTGAGTCTGGGAACCGAGGCTCGTTTCAATACGCCAGGCGTCGCCGCCGGGAACTGGCAATGGCGTTATCGCGCTGAGCAATTATCCGCACTTCGTGGGCAAGCCGCTGGCTATCTATACGAGCTGGGTTCTCTATACGCGCGGGTTACCGAAAAAAAAATCTGAGACAACATCCTTAGCGGTACAAAGCTGTGATGGGTGCGGCAGTGAGCACGTTATACTGACGCACCGCGAGTCGCCACCACTCCGCGAGTGCCTGGCTCGGAAGGCACCACAGTTCCCGATGAAGCCAAATCATCGATTCGGCATCGAGCAACAGCGCCATCTTTTCTTTTGTCGTAAATCCTCCAGGTCCTTCCCGAAGCATGCGTGTGCGCAGTTGCGAGAAATAGTCCCGGGATTCCTCGCTGGGCCGACGGTTCCTCAACAGCGAAACATGCACTGCGTTTACGTAAGGATCGAGGACGGCTTGGAGCATGCCGTAGTCTGAGCGGAGCGCTTCGATCGGCCTCATGTGTTTGTAGCATTCGGCAAGATTCTGACGAAGCCGGCGCAACTCGTAAGGCGGCTGCGTTTCTTCCGGCGTCAGGAATATCTTCCATTGTCGCGCGCGGTGACCCCAGCTGATTTTGCTTAGAGCGATCGAGATGGGGATGGAGAGAACCAGACCCGTGAGCACCGGGCTCAACCACCAGAAAAATGCGGGCGAAATAATGTACGAAGAAACACCCCAAACGACGCCGAAGATTATATGCGGTGAATGTGTAAGAATGGCTTCACGCCAGTCGGTGTCGTCGTCGTCGGAACCACGTTTCTGGGTGATCCAGGAAACGCCCTGCCCCAGCAATGTGTAGACGACGAATTTGCTGTTGAAGAGCATGTTGATCGGAGCGAGCAGCGCTGAAAAAATATTTTCGAGAAGCGCGCTGAGGATCACGGCTGCTGGGCCGCCGAAACGTTCCGCCTGTTTTTTATCCTGCACTGTCAGGATGACGCCGATGATTTTTGGCAGGAATAGGAGAAGCATCGTGAAGACGAACAATGTGAATGCCTCCGGGACTGCGATGAGGTATCCAAAAAGCGAAGTCTGAATTTCCGGGCTGACAGTATGCAGCGGCCTCTGGACGAGATCGAAAACGTGGATCGTGCTGAGGACGAGAAAGAGCAACCAAAGCGGCGACGAGACATAGGCCATCACACCCATCAGGAGATGAAAACGATTGATTGGCCGGAAACCTTTTGCGGCCAACAACCAGCTGTGTTGCATGTTTCCCTGACACCAGCGGCGGTCACGCTTGGCGCTTTCGATCAAGGTCGGCGGTCCTTCCTCGTACGTTCCGTCGATGTCGCTCGCGAGCCAGACGGCCCAACCCGCTTTCCGCATCAGGGCCGCTTCCACAAAATCATGGCTAAGGATTCGTCCGCCGAACGGTTCGCTTCCAGGCAGATCGGGCAACGCGCAATGATCGATGAACGGCTGCACGCGGATGACGGCGTTGTGACCCCAGTAATTTCCGTCGTATTGCTGCCAGTAGTTAAGACCGGCGAGAAAGATCGGGCTGTAGAGACGGTTGGCGAACTGTTGCAATCGGGAATAAAGCGTGTCGCCGTTCACCAGTCGCGGCGCGGTCTGGATAATACCCACATTGGCATTTTTCTCCATGGTCGCCACAAGCCTCACGAGAGCCTCCCCCGTCATGATGCTATCCGCATCGAGGACGACCATGTAACGGTAGCTGCGCCCCCAGCGTCGCAGAAAATCCGCTACGTTGCCGGCCTTCTTGTTGATCTGCTGGCGTCGTTTGCGATAGAAAATTTTCCCGAAGCCGCCGACTTGTTTGCACAGCTCCACCCAAGCAACCTCCTCTTGAATCCATTGGTTCGGCTGATTGGAATCGCTCAGCATGAAGAAGTCGAAGTGCTCGAGTTTCTTCGTTTCCTCGAGTGATCTGAAAATAACGCGCATACCCTCGAACACGCGGCTGACGTCTTCGTTGAAGACGGGCATGATCACCGCCGTGGACGCCAGTGGGACATCTTCCCCGGGATTGACGGTGCTCGTGATCTGGCGGCTGTCGCCGCCACGATTGACGACGTAGAAGCCGAGCAATGCCGTTACGAAACCGATCGCGATGTGGGTAAACAGCAGCACGAAAACACCGAGCAGCGTCCACTCGAGCGCGCTTAAACGACCACCGTCCTGCCACAGAAGATCAGCCATGAACCAAGTCGCGAGGCTGGTCAGAAAGAAGACCGCAGAAAAAAAGGTACGGCGGCGGCGAGCCAGGCGTGGACGGTCAATGAAATCGTTCGAAACGATGCGCATGAAATATCGAGTGTGTCTGGATCAGCGCGTGGCGCGGAAAATTGCGAGCAACGTAACCAAAAATATTCCCCACAGAGCGAGCGTCCGCAGAACTGGCCACTTTTCGAAACGTTCGAGGGTTTCACCGGCAGCTTCGCTGATCGTGCCGAGGTCGATCGGGCGAGGAGCCATGTTTGAGAACGCCATATCCGGCCCGGCTTGCATGGAGCTTTCACGCATCGCGCGAGAAAAATCTTCGGGGATCGTCTGGCTATCCAGAAATGCGTAGGGCCATTTCTGCGGACCATCCGATAAAAGCATCGCGACGCGTCCGGCCGTGGCGACGCGTTCTAACGGATGATTCTTATTATCGAGCACTTCACCGAACCATTCGTCCATTAACGCTTCGATTTCCTCCGCCGCGAGCGTAGTTGGATCCAGCGCTGGGTTTGCTTGATGGCGACGAGCGGCGCGCTCGAGCACCGTCTGGATGAGACGGCTCTGATGAAGACGGTTGTGGATACGGTGGGCCCGCAGATAGTCCTCAACCCGAACGTAGGCGGCGTTCCACGCCTCCATCGTCCCGGTGCGAGGACGAAAGCGCGAGAGCGGCGCGTCTACGGGTTCCAGAGGTAACTCCATGTTTCGCTCAGGATATGAGGCTCCCGTTTTAGGAAGCAACGGAGTTCCACGGGCTTTCCGGATCCATCGGGTTTGATGGCAAAAGCGAGGCGCCAGGTGCCGTTGTATTGGTTTTTCTGAACGTCTTGATGCACGAGAGTCCCGCCCTCGCCTACGGTTACGACTCCCTCGATCTTCGAGCTAGCGGCGTTCCTTAGATAAGCTCCGTCGAAATCCACCCAGAACCGTCGCAGATCGGATTCGTGGGTTTTGGAATATCCTTGTCGTGTCGCCGTGACGAACCCGGCTGGCGGACTTTTGCCTCCTTCTTGCTGATCGAGAAACCAATGAAGTTTATATTCGAATACCAGCGGCTCTCCCGCCGGAGGGAGTTGATTGGGCGTCCAGAATGCGACGATATTGTCGTTAGTCTCGTCTGGTGTCGGAATTTCCACGAGGCGCACTGAGCCGCGACCCCATTTTCCGATTGGCTCTACCCAAGTGCTGGGACGCAGGTGGTAAGCAGCCTCCATATCTTCGTAGCTGGCGAACGCGCGGTCGCGCTGCACAAGACCGAAGCCCTTTGGATTTTCATCGCTGAAGGCAACGACGCGGATTGCGCTTGGGTTGGTGAGCGGGCGCCATACCCATTCTCCCGTGCCGCGTTCCATCATCAGTCCGTCCGAGTCGTGCACTTCGGGGCGGAGGTCGCCTTCTCGAGAGGAGGAGTTTTCGGCGAACCAGAACATGCTAGTTAACGGCGCTAGCCCCAGGGTTTTCACGTCAGCGCCTTCACGAAGATAGAGAGCTGCTTTCACCTGCATCACGGTCGACACGCCGGGTGCGATCGTGAACCGATAAGCCCCTGCAACGCTCGGACTGTCGAGCAAGGCGTAGACGACGATTTCCTTCGAGTCCGCAGTTGGCGTCTGCACCCAGAATTCTTCGAAGATCGGGAATTCTTCACCGCCGGGCTCGGCGGTATTTAGCGCAAGGCCGCGCGCGGATAGTCCATAACGCATTTTCTGGCCGAGCGCGCGGAAGTAGCTCGCTCCTTGAAACACCGCCAGCTCGTCGAGGTGGGCAGGATTGTTTAACGCATAATGAACGCGAAGTCCCGTGAAGCCCACGTCTCCGGGTACGCGGCCGAAGTCCGTATTTTTTCCGTACAAGAAAAGACGCGGCGAAAATTCCACCGGGCTTTCCCTGCCCCGATCCAGCGTCGAGACCTGAACGGTTTTGTTATAAATGAACCCGGGGTGAAAAAATTGGAGCTGGAAGGGCAAGCGTTCACGCAACCACCACGCGCGAGCCGGATCGAAGCGGATTTGCCGATACTGGTCGTACGTGAGATTTTTCAGCGAATCGGGCACGCCGCTCTCGTGCACCGTGTAGGGTTTCGATGCGAGCGCCTTGGCCCGGAATTGGAGGACCTCGAAATCAAAAGGCATCTCGTCGGCTTGAGCGGCGCGAGCGCCGGTCGACAGTGTGAGGAGTGTGAGAGCAATCAGGAGTCGTTTCATTTATCCAAAAAATAGGCCCGTTGCCTATCCGAGATAGGCAGTGAGACGCGTTCCATCACTTTGAGGAGATCTTCCCAGATTGCTCGTTTCGAGCGGTTCGTGGGATTGCGAAGGATGTAGGAGGGATGGTAGGTCACCATGACCGGCTTTTCGGCAAACGGTTTCCAGCGTCCGCGAATTTCTCCCAGCGTCTTGAAACTTCCGTAGCCAAAAAGTCCTTGGGCTGCGGTCGATCCAAGCGCCACGATGAAATCGGGATTCACGATTTCTAGCTGCGCGCGCAAATACGGCAGGCAATAGGTGATTTCTTCCTCTGTTGGCGGACGATTTCCTGTCTGCGCCTGTCCCGGCGGCGTCGGAAGGTCGGGCCGCCAGTTCATGATATTGCCGATGTAGACGTCGCTTCGCTTAAGACCCATCGCCTGAATCATCTTGGTCAGAAGCTGGCCGGCCGGACCGACGAAGGGCTCGCCTTGCGCTTCCTCCTCCGCGCCGGGCGCCTCTCCGCAGAAAAATATCTTCGCATCCAAGTGGCCTACGCCCAGCACCACTTTTTTTCCCGGTCGCACGTGCTGCGCGCACACCGGATCTTGGGTGACGATTTCAAGCAGCGCATTCCAGCGCGTTTGCTTGTCTCCATCCGGCAATGACACCACTGGCGGCGGCGGGAGCTTCGGCTTGGAAGCGGTGACCGGTGGAGTGACGGCCACGCGAACGGGCGCCGATGAAATGTCCGTCCGGGCGCGCTCAGCACCGGCTCCGCTGCGTACAGCTGTGCTCGTCGTCAGCGCGGAACTTGAGATGTCCCTACTCGGCGCCGTGACGGCGGATGGCGAAGTGATACCCGTTCCGCGGGAAGCGACGCTCTTTCTCAAACCTGCCAGCGCCTCCTCTGAAATAGAGACGTTTCTCAGGCCACCGGCTTTGAGGCGCTTCAATTCTTCAATCAGGGCGGTAAGCGCGGCGCGCATGGAATCAGGCGGTTCTAGACTGCGGGTGGGTCAGCAGCTTCTCGACGTACTTACCTAACAAGTCGAATTCCAAGTTCACAGGATCGCCCGCGCGTTTCGCATGCAAGTTCGTCACTACCACGGTGTGCGGAATCAGCCAAACGGCGAAGCTATCGCCGTCCACGTCCGCCACTGTTAAAGAGATGCCGTCGATCGCGATGCTGCCCTTGTGAATGATGTAACGACCACCGCCGACCAGCGCGCGCACGCGCAGATAATGGTCCTGACCGCGTTGCTCAAAAAGCTCGATCATCCCGAGACCATCGATGTGGCCGGTGACAAAATGTCCGCCGACTTTTCCGTCGAAACGTAAACTGCGCTCGAGGTTGACCGGCGCGCCGGTTGCCAGCGCAGAGATGCTTGTCAGGCGGCGGGTCTCTTCGAGCACATCGAATTCCATGTGCGCGTTGTCGAACGCCACCACCGTCAGACAACAGCCGTTGACCGCGATACTGTCGCCGAGCGCTGCATTTTCCAACGCCACGCGCGCCGCGATTTTAAGCCGCCACGCCGCTTTCTCCTGGATAAAGGAAAGCACGCGGCCGGTTTCTTCGACGATACCTGTGAACATGGGCCGGCATGGGAAGACATCGGCGGTTGCTCGCCAAGCCACAAACTCGTCGCGCGGCGATCACGGTATTGCCCCGGCGTTGACGGTGCGGGGGAATTCTTCACCGTCGCGGGTTCTCTCCAATGGCCACGAACAGCACCGACTACAACTTCGCCCAAATCGAGCCGCACTGGCAAAAAATCTGGGAGGAGCAAAAGACTTTTCGCACGACCGACGACACCTCGAAGCCGAAGTTCTACGCGCTGGACATGTTCCCCTACCCGTCCGGCGCCGGCCTCCACATCGGCCATCCCGAAGGTTACACCGCGACCGACATCATCGCCCGCGCCAAACGCGCCCAAGGTTTCAACGTCCTTCACCCCATCGGTTGGGACGCGTTCGGCCTCCCCGCAGAACAGCACGCGGTGAAAACCGGCACGCATCCCGCCGCGAATACGCACAACAACATCGCCAACTTCCGCCGCCAGCTGAAAGCCCTCGGCTTCGCCTACGACTGGGACCGCGAAGTCGATACGACCGACCCAACCTACTTCCGCTGGACGCAGTGGATCTTCCTGCAGCTTTTCAAACGCGGCCTCGCCTATGTCGATGAGCGCCCCGTCTGGTGGTGCCCTGAGCTGCGAACCGTTCTCGCCAACGAAGAAGTCCAGGACGGCAAATCCGAAGTCGGCGGTTTCCCTGTCGAGCGCCGCAACCTCCGCCAGTGGGTTCTCCGTATCACCGCCTACGCAGAACGCCTGCTCGCCGATCTGAAAGACGTCGACTGGCCTGAATCCACGAAACGGATGCAGGAAGCCTGGATCGGCCGCAGCGAAGGCGCCGAACTCCTCTTCAAATTGGAGAAAGAAACGCTCGGCGACCTCAAGGTCTTCACCACCCGCCCCGACACCGTCTTCGGAGTCACCTACATGGTCATCGCTCCCGAGCATCCGCTCGTCGACGCGCTCACCACGCCTGCTCAACGCGAGGCCGTTGACGCCTATAAAAAACGCGCCGCCGCCAAGAGCGACCTCGAGCGCACGGACCTCGCCAAGGATAAATCCGGAGTCTTCAGCGGCTCCTTCGCGATCAATCCCGCGAATAGCGCCCGCGTCCCCGTCTGGATCGCCGATTACGTCGTCATGGGTTACGGAACTGGCGCGATCATGGCCGTCCCCGCGCACGACGAGCGCGACTACGAGTTCGCCATCAAATTCCAGATCCCGGTCATCCAAGTCATCGAACCCGCGAAGCACGAAGGCAACGGCGACTGGCATCCGAAACTCCCCTACACCGGCGACGGCGTGCTCGTTCACTCCGACGGCTATTCCGGGATGCCGTGGGAAGAGGCGAAAAAGAAAATCACCGCCGACTTCGCCGCGAAAGGCCGCGGCAAAGCCACGATCAACTACAAGCTGCGCGACTGGCTCTTCTCGCGCCAACGCTACTGGGGCGAACCCTTCCCGATCGTCTGGGTAGCCGAAGCCGACTATCAGCGAGCCATCGCCGTCCGCCGCGCCGATCTCCCGCCGCAAGCGATCACATACACGAGCCAAGGCGCGACGTGGTTTGCGCTCCCGCTCCCTGCGCAAGCGCTCCCGCTCCCGCTGCCCGACGTCCAAAGTTATCTCCCCAGCGGCAACGGCGAGAGCCCGCTCGCCAACGTCGCCGAGTGGTTGGAAATTTGGTTTAATGCTGAGACCGGCGTCGCCGTTCCCGCGGCGCAGCCCAAACCCGCCGGCGACGCCTGGGTCCGCGGTCGCCGCGAAACGAATACCATGCCTCAATGGGCCGGCTCGTGCTGGTATTATCTGCGTTATCTCGATCCGAAAAACTCAACCGCGCCCGCCTCGCCCGAGCTCCTCAAATACTGGGGCGTGCCCGACATCTACGTCGGCGGTGCCGAACACGCCGTGCTGCACCTTCTGTATGCGCGTTTCTGGCACAAGGTGCTCTTCGACGAAGGTGTCGTCCCGCAGTCCGAGCCGTTTAAAAAACTTTTCCATCAAGGCATCATCCTCGGCGAAGACGGCGAAAAAATGTCCAAGAGCCGCGGCAACACCGTGAGCCCCGACG
>WUUC01020836.1_pt1 | contig 22810 bp, 25 predicted proteins | sample 6278441 | NCBI WGS metagenome assembly WUUC01 (sample SAMN13675441, study PRJNA597444) | soil metagenome | isolation source: soil | place: USA: Washington | collected 2017-10
TATATATATATATAAATTAAAATAAATAAAGAGAGTAATATGCTCTCCTTGTTACTTACGTAAACTTACTACCGTAAGTACTACACAACCGAAGCCATATTACTCTCTTCTAGAATACTCTTGTAAATATATTCTCTCTAATTCCTATGCCCCCTCTTATGATATTAGATATAAACTAAAATAGACGAGAGTATATTAAGATTAGAGAATATATACTAGTATATATATTATTATATACTAGCATATATTAATATATATATATATATATACATATATATATATATATATAAATTAAAGTAAATAAAGAGAGTAATATACTCTCCTTGTTACTTACGTAAACTTACTACCGTAAGTACTACACAACCGGATCCATATTACTCTCTTCTAGAATACTCTTGTAAATATATTCTCTCTAATTCCTATACCCCTTTTATAGTTGGGGGGGATTTTTAGGGGACTAGTTTAAGTTAGAATTTTCTATTTGCGCTAGAGTGGTGAGATCCTCTTTTGAGAAGAGAAACTGCTACTATCTTATTCGGTTTTATTGTAAGTGTTGCTATCGTGATTGTTATAATTTTATAGTTATTTCTGTTTGACTGCTTTTAAGCAGGGGGTTATTGGGAGGTTTACTTTAAGATTTATTTTCTTTTTAAATAGGGCATCATTTTTTAGCTTTATGCTTTGGTTTAATATTTTCTCGTTCTAGGTTTTTAAAATAAAAAGTTTATAGTTATTTCTGCTTGACTGCTTTAAGCAGGGATTTATTGGAGGTTTACTTTAAGATTTATTTTCTTTTTAAATAGGGCATCATCTTTTAGCTTTATTTTATGTTTTGGCTTGATATTTTCTCGTTCTAGGTTTTTAAAATGAAAAGTATTTTTGGTTATTAAAGCTTGAAGCTCTCGTGTATTTTTTTTTTACTTGATATATGTGAGTTTGACCGAGAGAGGCTGTAGTAGTGCTCTAAGGATAGGGGGGGTAAGGACCCTAATCTTTAGTAGGAATAGGGGCTCTCTTTGCTTTTTAGTTTTTCTTTTGGTACAGAGAATTAAAAAGTAGGGGGAGGCCAATGTTGTTTGGAGGAGAGGAGACAACTGAACTTTTTTAAAGAAGGCGTGTAGACACACCGAAGGTGGTGCTGCTCTTTAAGAGTTTCGGGGAAACCCGTTATCCACTGAATTATTACAGTCTTGTTCCTTTATTGTTCGAAGATGAGATTGAGCCCTCTTTAGTAATCGTAGACTAGCCTGGAAAGGGAAGGTGAAAAAGAGGCTAAGAGAGTCCGCTAGCCCCCTCTCTTTGATCGTCTAGTTGTTAGTAGGCAAAGCTGAGGCGGTAGCTTGTACCTTACTCAGAAAACGGGGGTCCTAGGCTCTCTTTTTTTTGTTTAGGTGGTCGCATGCCAGCTTAGCTAGATTACGCTTGTAGGTCCTTGACTTCTATAAGTTGAGCGAGAGTCGCGCCTCCCCCTTAATTCTAAGTTAAGGGGAAAGAGATATTTTAATATATAAATTGTCTGTTTTTGTCAGATACTTATTTCTCTTTTGTTAATCATATTTTAGGCATTAACTGCAATGTAGGGTAGTGGAGTAAGTTACAGCTCGTCAGATTCATAACCTGGAAGTGCCATAAGAGGCTGGCCCTGGCTCAGGGTTTATTTTTTACCAAGTAGCTACTCCCTCTCTTATTTTTTCTCCTTAGGTTCAATAATTGGAATATTACTGGGTCTTCAAGTTTTTACAGGGGTTTTATTGTGTCTTTATTATTCTTCTTCAATCTCTTTTGAGAGGGTTCAGTTTTTAATATATGAAGTAAATTTTGGGTGGGCTCTTCGTCTTACTCATTTTAATGGGGCTTTTTTTATTTTTTTTTGTATTTATTTACATGTTTTTAAGGGGCTTCTTTATAGAAGATACCGTCTTATTAAGGTGTGAAACGCTGGGGTTATTCTTTTAGTTGGCTATATGGGCATTGCGTTTCTCGGATATTCTTTGGTCGGGGGGCAAATAAGATTTTGGGCAGTTGTAGTAATTACTAGCCTACTCTCTGTTCTTCCAGTTTTTGGTCAAATGATGGTAACTTGGGTTTGGGGGGGTTTTGTAGTAAATATAATTACTCTTAACTTTTTTTTTACTTTACATTTTTTGTTACCTTTTCTTTTATTTTTAGTTGTTTTTATACATTTATTTTTTTTACACAATAGAGGAAGGAGGAGTCTTCTATTTGTATATTCAGGCACTGACAAAAGATCTTTTTTTCCATACTTTTGATACAAAGATTGTTTAAATTTTTCTGTTTTTTGTATAGGGGCTTTATTTGTTTTAACAATGCCTTATTTATTCGGGGATCCTGAAAGCTTTGTAAAAGCGGATCCAATAATCTCCCCCGTTCATATTTTACCAGAACTATATTTTTTGCCTTATTATGGAGTTCTTCGAGCAATCCCCTCAAAAGTATTAGGGGTTTTAGCCCTTGCTAGATGTTTTCTTTCTTTGTTTTTGCTACCTCTGGCCTCAGGTTACACATCTCCTTTTTTTATTTGAGGAAAATTTTTATGGAGAAGGTTTTTAATTAATTGTGTAATATTAGGTTGGTTGGGGGCCTCTTTAGTAGAGGCTCCCTTTGTTTCTCTCTCACTTATATGTTCTTTTTTTTATTTTTTTTTTTTATGCTTAAATCTTAGGGTATCTTTTATAAGAAGATCCTTATTTTTAGAGACCTCCACTTATTAGGTTTATATAGTAGCAGTGGCCTTTAATTTTTATTGGTTTGATTCTTTTTTCTAGCCTTGAAAGCTAGATCGCGTAATTTCTTTGTAGGTTACAGGAGTCTCGACCTTTTATTTTGAGGGTTCGTTTTTAATAATCTCCCTCTCTTTTTGAAGGGGGGTATTTTTTTTGTTGGTACTTATATTATGTTTTTTGTGTAGAGTGACAAGGTCTTATTGAGGGGGGAGTTGGGGTGAAGAGAGAGACTTTGTGTTTGGACTTTTATTTATAAGGTTTGTTGTGGCGGGAGTAGCAGAGGAGGTTGAGGCACTTTCTTCTCTTGTGTTATTAGCCCGGGCCCTCTTACTCTTATGCTTTCTCTTTTTTTTATCTACCCCCATTTTACTTTTTTATTTTCTTTTTGAGTTAGCGCTATTTCCAATTATTATTTCTATCTTATTTTATGGGGGGCAAGTAGAAAAAGTTGGGGCGTTTTATTATTTATTGGTTTATGGCACCTTTTTTTCTTTACCCCTTTTATATTTATTGTTAGTAAATAAATGAGGGGGATTTTTCTGGAGAGGAGTCTTATCTTTTGAGCTCGCTTTTTTAAGCTCTCTTAGTTTTATAATAAAGCTCCCTGTCTTTTTTTTTTCTTATTGACTTCCTAAGGCACATGTGGAGGCCCCCACAACTTCTAGAATACTTTTAGCGGGGATTTTATTAAAATTAGGGGGTTTTGGGCTTTATCGCTTTTTATGTTTATTTTCATCTTCTGCTTCTCTTTTTTGACTTTTTTTTGGAGTCGCGGGATGTTTAATCTCCCCACTAATACCCCTTTATCAAAGAGACAGAAAGAGGTTTGCTGCTTGATCTTCTATCGTGCATATAAACTTTAGGTTTATTTTGCTTTTAAGCATAAGGTCGGGGGTTTCTTTTGCTAGGGTCCTCTTTTTAACACATGGCTTCCTTTCTGCGGCTTTATTTTATGTGGTTGGAGAGGTTTATTCTTCTTTTGGAAGCCGTAGGTTATATTATTATAAAGGTTTGGGGTACACTAATATTGTTCTCACTATTGTTTTTTGTTGAATACTTTTTAGTAATAGCAGAGTCCCCCCTTTTTTAACTTTTGTGCCAGAGGTTTGGGGTACTGCTATGCTTTTAGGGCTTTGGGGGTGGTCCCTCCCTCTTTTATTTCTTTATTTATTTTTTTCTTTTTATTATCAGCTATTTTTATTTATCCAGAGGCTAGGAGGGGAGAGGGCTCAGTTGATAGGGGGCAGCGCAAGAGGGGGGGCCCTTTTATTAGTATGGAGTATAGCTTTCTCTTTACTAGGGCTCTCTCTTTAAAGGTGGCGGGCTAGTTTAAGTAGAATAACAGCCTCTGAAGCTAGTAGGTTTGTCTCGTTTAATATTTATTCTGGTGGCAGAGGGGTAGTTTAAAATAGAATGTATGACTTCCGATCATGTGGTGTTTCTCTCTTTATATTTCTGAATAGTTTAAATGGCAGAACATCTCGCTGAAAACGAGGGAGTACGAGTAAGAATGAAAAGAAATTTTCATCTTGTTAGGCGGTCTAGTTTACCTTTTTGACTAGGTGTTTCTGTTTATTCTTTGGCCACTTCTTTTGTTCTTTTTTTAAAGTGGGGGCTATGGGGTAACTCTACCCTTAGTCTTTTTATTTTGTTTTTCTTTATTTGAATTTGGAGGAAGGACATTGTGTTAGAGGGGCTTAGTGGGAATCATAGCTTCTTTATAATAGACAATTTTAAGTTTGCTTTTCTCTGATTTCTTTTTAGAGAGGTAATATTCTTTATAAGAATTTTTTGGGCTTTTTTTGATAGGATGCTCTCTCCGACATTAGATCTAGGGGAGAGGTGGGTTTGTTTTGGTACTTCACCTGTAAACCCCTTTGCCCTTCCTTTATTTAATACTGTGCTTCTTTTGAGTAGTGGGGCTACGGTTACTTGGAGACACCATTGTCTTATTAGAGGTGGAGTTGCTACTCCTGGTTTAACAATGACTTTGGTTCTAGCCTGTTTATTTGAGGCGGTTCAAGGTGTAGAGTATAAGGAGGCTTCTTTTTCTATAAGAGATGGGGTTTTTGGAAGGACTTTTTTCATGGCGACTGGATTTCATGGTTTACATGTATTATTTGGTGGCATTTTTTTGTTGTTGGGGTATATTCGTTTAGTTATGGGCCATTTTTCTTGTACACATCATTTAAGTATAGAGTTTGCTATTTTGTACTGGCACTTTGTAGATGTTGTTTGACTTTTTTTATTTATTTTTGTTTATTGGGCAAGATATTAATAAAGTAAATATTAAACACAAATATTTGGGTCTTAAATGTTTTTCTTTTAAAAGCATTATAAGCCCTTCTTCTTATTATACTTTTTGTTGTTGCAGAGGGTATTATGTTTGAGCTTTTTTGCTTTTGTTTTTTCTGAATTTTTCGAGACTGAGGCTCTTGCTTACACTGTGTATAATCTTGTTTTAGCCGGAGATTGAGGCGCTCTTTTTATCCCTACTCTTTGTTTTGTTTTTCCTGCAATAGTGGCTGTTGGTCCTTACTACCCGCACCTCTTTTTTGTTGTTTTTTATAGTCTTCTTAATAGGGGGCCCTATTATGGTGTGTCTATTCATTTAATTGGGGATGTCCCACGAAAGGCCTCTGTTGTGTTTTCTTTAGAGTGGAAGAGGCTGGTGTTTCTCGTGTTTTTCAATGGGTTTCTTCTGGTGTATCCCCTCTAAATGAAATTGCCAAAATTAAACACATGGCCTTTGAGCTCTTAGTAGCGAGCGCTCTCTTTCTATTGGAGTAAAGGAGGGCTAAGTAGTACACTTAATATGCGTGTAAGTATTTAATGTAGCATCGAACGTTGGCAAATATGAGCAATTAAATGGGAGTGCCGCAAGTGTCTTGGGCGCACGCTTGTGATAGAGACAAAATGATAGACACCTCAGTCCTATGTTGCAGATTTTAATGCCCTTCGCTGGTTATAGTTAGTTTAACTATACTCTCTTAAGCTCTTAAAGAGCTTAAGGCGTAATTGTGGCGGCATATGCGTTCCAAGGAAATTGGCTATTCGTGCGGTTGTGGGCAAAAACTTTCCGTCAGTTAGACTTGGAGTGTGTATAATTAGGGTAAAGAGAAAAGTTGCGGCAAGATAGGTTTAATTAACCTTGCACATAACTAGTACACAGTTCACTCTTTTAGTCATGGCTACGTCCATCGAAACAGACCTCTTGCTGCGTAGTAAGTAGTGAAAGATTACTGGAGTAAAGTTGAATTTGAAACGAACCATTTAAGTGGGATGGTCTAGCCTCGCTCGAGGGGCCTGCCGAGTAACTGAGGAATCCCTCATACCAGTCTCCAGTACTCCTTTTAAAGGGGGTGTGTTGGTAAGCGAGCGGCCTATGTACAAACAGAGTGTAATCAGTTTTTGGCCCGCCTATAAAATTCATCGCTTAATATATATATATTCATATATATATACATATATATATATTAATGGTGTTAAATGTAAATAACATTTAGAATGTGTGGGGGTAAGATCGGGCATCGGCACTGCTAATTCTGTGAGATGCTACAGCGGGTCACATTACTCAATAAGTGCAGAGTTAGGGGTAAGGAAACTCTACCGAATGAAAGATGTATCGAGAAGTAAGAGGAATTTTTATAGCTCCTCTGAAAACAAGGTTCTACCTTAGCTGACCATAGTTCTAATCACCCATTGCTGCCTTAAGAAGGCCTAAGTTGACGTAAGGTAGGTGGGACGGAAGTTCCTCCTAAGTTAAGGCAGTATTGTTATGCCTGTGCTTAATTTTAAATCTTTTTTTTCCGTGGCTTGGAATTTTTTTCTTATAGCGCTTTTTTGGGTGGTAAGAGGGGTAGTGAGACTGTTTTGGGGGGTAACCCTTGATACTTTTCTTTATCATTTTTTTTTAATGGAGCTTAAAAAATGGGAGGTACTAAATAAGTATAGTGTGGGGGCATTAGATGAGTGGGCCCCTCTCTTACATGCTTTGTCTATTCTTATCTCTTTTTTGGTTTTTTTTAACTCTTGGTGTTTGGCTTGTCTAGGGCACAATGTCCATGAGCTTTTACTTATATTAGAACAGGCTTATTTGAATAGACTGGGGGTTTTAGGCCGTGAGCGGGTTCTTCTAAAGCGACGGCTTCGTACTTTAGATCATAGGCTTTATGGACTTCAACGTGATACAAGGGAAAGCTCATGGAGAGACCATTGTAGGCGGGTAGACTCGGGAGAGGATAAACCTTTCGACTCTGATATGAGGGATGTAAAGAATCGTTTTTTTGGAAATGGGAGAGACGAGGTTGCGCAAACACGTCTGGCAGAAACTGGGCCTACAGATGTTGATAGACTTTTAGTAGAAAAGGCTAAGCTTATCGAGCGACTTAGGGTTGTAGAGAAGCTTCTTGCTCAAGAGCAGGCAACTCGCGCAGAGAAGAAAAGATAGGGTTATTGTCCCTCCGTTTCTTCTCTGCGTCGAGACATAAAGATATTGGGTCTCTTTATTTTTATCTTGGGTTTTATGCGGGGATAATAGGCTCTTCTGCTAGTTGAGTTCTTCGGATGGAGTTAGGGAAGCCTGTAAAGATTTTAAGGAGGGGGCAGGTATACAACACAGTGCTTACTGCCCATGCTCTTCTTATAATTTTTTTTCTGGTTATACCCACGCTTATAGGTGGTTTTGGAAATTGGCTTCTCCCCTTACTTGTAGTTCTGCCGGATATGGTTTTTCCTCGGATAAACCTTCTTTCTTGGTGATTATTGCCCGCGGCCTTAAGACTCTTGGTGCTTAGTATGTTTACAGACACTGGAAGAGGAACAGGATGAACTTTTTATCCGCCTCTAAGCAGGTGGGGGCACCCGGGGTCTAGGGTAGATCTTAGGATTTTTTCTTTACATGCTGCTGGGGTTTCTTCTTTAGTCGGAAGGATAAATTTTATAAGGACCATTTTTCGTAGTAAAAGTGTACTTGCTTTAGAACATTTACCTATCTTTCTTTGGGCTATATCGGTCACAACTTTTCTTCTTATCCTCTCGCTCCCAGTTTTAGCCGGGGGTATTACTATGGTTCTTTTTGACCGTGGTATTAACAGCTCTTTTTTTGAAGCTAGTGGTGGGGGGTCCCCTATTTTGTTCCAACATCTATTTTGGTTCTTTGGACATCCAGAGGTCTATGTTCGTGCGCCGTTTCACTATTTTTCCCGTTGCTGGAGCAAGGCCTTTACAAAGGCCTTGTGAGCCAGTCGGCTTAGCATATCTGAAAATGTCGTAAACCGCTTGAGGATACTGAGTTTTGGTAACAATCCTTGGTATAAGCTCTCATGAAAGTTCTGTTGTAAAAATACAGGGCGAGGTAGGTTATTTATGGCTAGGTTAACAAACCTGTTTTACATTGTTTGGCTGTCACACTGCAGGCACATTTTTGATGTGTTTCAGAGGTGGGGCTCTGGTAGTACGTACGGAGCCCCTTGATATGCTTCTCTGACCAACCTTCTATCAGATGTGGTATTTTCGGATACACAATGCAGGGGCCTAATAATAGTATTCGCGGGAATAATAGGAACTCGGGATCATGCCTTTTTGGCGACAAAGAGGTATGACGGAGGGCCCGTAGTAACATCGACACGTGGCCGTAAGGCTTCTGTGGAGCCTGGTAACAGGCCTTCGATGCAGAAGGGGCCAAGTCTTAGTCAGAAGAGGAGTAGGTCCACCATTATCTCGCGAGAGTGCGGTGGAGGTGAAACTCGGAACTTTAAAAAAAAATCAGGGTTAATCCATCAAATTGCAGATATTAATACGTTGGTGCTAGCCTATAATCTAATTAAGTCTAAGCCCGGTAATATGACCTCCGGCACTTCTAAGGAAACGCTTGATGGTCTAAGGATAGAAAAATTGGAAAATATTAGTAAGAGCCTCAAGGCTGGGACTTTCCGTTTTTCCCCTGCTCGACGAGTTTTGATTCCTAAGCCTGAAAGATCCGGGACGATTGACGTGGGGAATCCTATGGAGAAAGTGGTGCAAAAGGCGGTAGAATTAGTGCTAGCTAATATTTATGAGCGTAAGTTTAAAGATAGTAGTCATGGGTTTCGACCTAGAAAGGGGGTAAGCTCTTGCTTAAAGATAGTAAGAGATACCTTTCGTGGTTCTAAATGATTTGTAGAGGCGGATCTTCGGAAGTGTTTCGAATCTTTTGATCAAAAGGCTTTAATAAAGATTCTTTCAGAAGATATTAAATGCCAGAAAACTTTAGCCCTTATTCTTCGTTATATGAAGAGGGGGTACATACAGAGGTCTGTCTTCCACTCTACAAGCTTAGGAGTGCCGCAAGGCGGGGGCCTTAGGCCTTTATTGGCAAATATTTTTTTGCATAGGCTGGATGAGTTTGTAGAACAGCTTATTAAGGATGTAACTAAAGGCTCTACTAAGAAGCGCCAACTTAACCCTCAATATCACCGCTTAAAGAATAATGCGGCTTACGCTAAGAGTGTTGGCAATCTTTCTCGATTTAAAGCTCTTCGACGAGAAATGCGGGGGCTTTCTTCCTTGGATCCTATAGATACAAAGTTTCGACGCATGAGATATGTCCGATACGCGGATGACTTTCTTATTGGTGTTATTGGCCCCTTCTCACTTGCGAAAGAAGTTTTATCCCGGGTCACGGTCTTTTTAAGAGACTCCCTTAAGCTTAATGTTAATTGGGGCAAAACTCGGGTTATTTCTGCTAAGAGGGGGGTTCGGTTTTTGGGGGCGCTTCTCAAAGTGCGAAGAGTCCCAGAGAAGAAAGTTGTTGTTACAATTAAAGGAAATCGTAGACGAGTAACTCCCCGAATTCAATTTCATGCGGACATTAAAGGGCTTCTTATGAAGTTATCTGATAAAGGATACTTTAAGTTTAATGGAAACCTTCATCGGATAGTGCCCACGGGCAAACGCAGATTAGTAAACTTAGATCATGCGGATATTATTAAATACTATAATCGAGTCAGTCGCGGGCTTCTAGGCGCTCATGGGTGGGCGGATACTCGCAAGTCTTTAGGAAGATTAGTTCATGGTCTTAAAATGTCTTGTGCTCTTACATTGGCTCTTAAATTTCGACTTCGGACAGCGCATAAGGTTTTTAGGAAATTTGGTAGTAATTTAAAGTGCCCGTCAACAGGAGCTACTTTTTTTATTCCAGATACTTTTGCCCGCCACGCAACTGGAAAAAAAAAGTGGGGAGCCGGCTCTTTTAATTACAATCTTGAGGCTGTGTTACGTCAAGTGTGGCCTAACAAGTTTACTCACTCTTCTATAGGCCGGGCTTGCCTTTTTTGTGGGTCTAAGAGGCATGTTCATATACACCATATTCGGAAGGTTAAAGACTTGCGAGATAAGTCTAAAACTGATTGATTTCATGCCCAAATAGCGGCTATTAATCGGAAGCAGGTTCCTTTATGCGCTAAACATCATAGTGCTCTTCATAATCATCGGCTTTCTGCCGAAGAGCGAAGGCTTTTTAAATTAGGGTGTGAAGGACTCAGAAAGTTGGGCACTTGTGGAAAATAGGCTAGACAACATATTAAAAACTGCAATTTAATAAGGACCCTTTTTCTATTAAGGAGTACTTAAGATGGAGAGCCATATGAGTTGAAAGGCTCACGTATGGTTCGGGAGCGAGGCTCGTATACTCTATGAGTGGAGAGGTACCTTAGCTCACTCGTTTTGCCTGCTTTTGGCTTAGCTGCTCATACCGCAATAAGAGTAAGAGGGGCTAAGCTTGTGTTTGGGGTTTTAGGCATGGTATACGCGATTTTAGGAATTGGGTTTATTGGCTGTGTTGTATGAGCTCACCATATATTTATTGTGGGGATAGACGGGGACAGACGAGCTTATTTTACAGGTGCTACTATAGTAATTGCAGTGCCTACAGGCCTAAAAGTATACAGGTGGATACTTACAGTTTATGGAAAACCTCTTTTTCAGACTCCTCTTTTTTATTGATTTTATGGTTTTGTGTTTATATTTACAGCTGGTGGTTTGACGGGTGTCATTTTAAGGAATGCTTCTTTAGATTTAATTCTTCACGATACTTATTTTGTGGTAGGCCACTTTCATTATGGTGCGCCCTGAGAGGCCCCGACTCTGCCGCTAAGCGGAGTCTCTTTTTGAGACTTTGACTTATGCTCCTATGGAAGAAACTGGGCTCTTTTTACTTGGGTATATAGTGGAAGAGCTTTAGTAGGATACAGGGTATACCCCGTCCTTAGTGTGGTAACACCTAAGAGCGAAGCAGGGTATAAACGGCTAATTGAAAGAGTATTGGCCTACCTATTGTCTTGTTTTTGGGCTAGGATGACAAACCTGTTTACGATCGGCTGGCAATTGAAGGCGCTCCTTTTCAAGCGATTGGAAGGATCTCTTTTCCTCAATGCTGCGTGGTGTATTGGGGGCTTTTCTTCTAAGAGAGACAGCATTCTCCTAAGAAGTAGTGGTCGCAGGGGCACCAGCAAGACTGCAGAGTCGTTGAAGGCAACCAGGGGATCGCCCGACTGCCGAAAGGTAAAGGGTGACGGAGCTTCCGAGAAGGCCGATGGTGCGAGCCGAAAGGGAAGCAGCCGAAAGGGCTTAGATACTAACCCTATCATAACAGCTTGTGCGATAGGGCAAAATCTGAGACCTGTTAATAAAGAAAGTTTAATTCAAAAGATTGCAGCATATGAGAATCTGTTGTGTGCTTACAACACTCTCAAATCAAGCCCTGGTATGATAACCCCTGGGGTAGGCAAGGAAACGCTGGATGGGATTAGAGAAAAGCGTTTGCGGGAAATTCAGGCACTTTTACTTCAAGGCAAGTATAAGTTTAGACCTGGTCGCGCCGTGGAGATTCCAAAATCTGGTGGTGGCACTCGGGTTTTATTTGTGGGCAGACCTGTCGATAAATTGGTTCAGATAGCTATCCTACAGGTGTTGGGGCCAATTTTTGACCCTTTTTTTAGTAAGCACTCTCATGGGTTTCGTCCAAATAAGGGGGTAAAGACTGCATTATATATACTCAAGGCAGTAAGGAAACAACATAGATGGATTTTAGAGGCAGATATTGAAAAGTGTTTTGACCATTTAAGTCATAGCTTTATTATGTCTCGTTTACGAATAAAGGTGTCTTGTCCAAAGACTTTGGTCTTAGTTAAGAGGTTAATTTCAGTGGGGGTAGTCGAACACGGGGTACATTATCGCTCTTTTCGTGGGATCCCACAGGGGGCGGTCCTTAGTCCTTTTCTATGCAATGTTTGTTTAGATGTTTTGGATACCCTTATAGAGGGACTAATTAAGAAGTACACCAAGGGGGCGTCCCGCCCAAGGTCTAATTCTTATCGTAAAGATCTCTACTTGCGAGATAATCTTTTGGTACAACTAAAAGCAGTGCAGGTGCCGTCTGGTGCAGGTGTCGGGGAGAGGGAGATTCAAGGTAAGCTTTGGAGCGTAGAAAAGCAGCTGCATAGATATAAACTTACGGGGGACCCAATAACCTCTAAGTTTATTCGCATAAATTATGTACGTTACGCGGACGATTTTGTGGTTACAATTATTGGCCCTCGAAGGCTAATTGTTTTAATTAAGGAGGCCATCGCGGCTTGTTTAATTCAGATAGGGCTTAATTTTAAGGCTTCAAAAACTCGCATCTTTCGTGGAAGTAATTATTTTACTTTTTTGGGGGCGGATATTCGGCTTCGTGAGGCAAAATCTGCTATGAAAAAGATAGTGGTTTTTCGTTCTGGTAAGTGCGAGGGAAAAAGTTGTAAGGTTGTTCAAGACGCTTCTTTTCACGCCCCCTTAGAGGCTATCCGGCTTAAGTTTTTAGAGGCTGGGATTATTAAGCGAAACCCAAATATGTTTGCTAATAAGTCAAAGGGGCGGTATCTCCCCTGAGGCCTTGCTTCTTTACAAAATTTATCCCATAAGGAAATTTTACAGTGATATAATCAAAAGGCTCGGGGGGTTATAGACTTTTACTCTTTTGTGGACAATCGGGCTAAGTTACGAAGTATTGTAGAGTATTATTTGAAGTATTCATGTGCCGCTACATTAGCTCGGAAGCATAATATTAGGATAAAACAAGTTTTTACACGGCACGGGTCTTCCTTAGCATCCCCTACTTCGGGGGTCCCTTCTTCATCTCCTATTTCTTTCTTTAGTTTAGGGGCATATAAGCGTTTAACAAACGTAAAAGAACAGTGGGGCCAGAAAGGCCCTTCTACACTTAACCAGGTCTTAGATTTTAAACCATGGCTTCGTCTTACAGCCGACCCCTTTTCTCATGGGTGTGTTGTTTGTGGGAGGAAAGATGGCGTAGAAATACACCATCTTCGGTCGATTGCGGGGTTGCGACGCAGTTTGCGGAGGGGGTCCGCAAATTGGTTTGAGGCTCAAATGCGAGCAATTAATCGTAAGCAGGCCCCGCTGTGTAAGGAACACCACATACGCCTTCATAAAGGCGGGTTGACCCCCGATGAGCGGGGGAGGTTTGCTCACGGGTGTCGAGCTTATGCGCAGGAAAAAAGTTTTAAGCACAAAGGTAAATAGCCTTTAAACTTTTTTTTTGAATTAAAGTTTTTTTATTACCAGGCCTTTTGGTAGAGAGCTGTATGATGCGTAAGTATCACGTACAGTTCGGAGGAGAGAACCGGTCGCCTAAGGGATTTTCCTAGGGCCCGTGAACTTATCCTACTTCTTTCAATGGGTGCTATTTTTGGAATTTTTATAGGGGTCGCTTTATACTGACATGTATTTACAGGAGTTGTATATAGTTTTACTTACATAGATGGGTTTTTTTATTCTTTCTTTTTAGGTGTTAATTTAACCTTTTTCCCGATGCACTTTACAGGATTACGCGGAGCCCCACGAAAGTATATACAGATATTAGACCATTTTATGGTTTGTAATGCGGTTTCTACTTTTGGCGCCACTCTTTCTATTTTTGCCCTTTGTTTTTTTATTACTCTTATATTAGAGGCTTCTATGGCTCTTCGTGTGTTTTTAGCGGGAGCAAAAAGAGTGAGTGTTGCTTTTGATGTAATTATTAGTAGATACCACGGTCAAAATGCTTCTCCTTATATCTGTGTTAAATAGTAGGCTAAATATATGCTTGTGATGATAGTACCTCCTGAAGTTGGCGCTTTTATATTTACTCTTCTTCTTATTTATGTTTGTTTTTTTATAGACTAAATAGGTAGGGGGGGGGGTCCCCGCCTTATCTACTTATTTTTAGGCTGGGGGTAAGTTGTTTATTTTTGATACCTATTTTATACAGGTTGTGTTTTTTTTTTGGGGTTTGGCTGAGGTTGGTCCATTTTTTTGACACCTGTACTGTAAGGTGGACTGGGGGTCGATGATATACTATGTTTGGGTTTGGTTTATGTTTATCTTGGGTTTTACTCTTGGTGATATTCTTTATTCTCTTTCTTTCCTCTTTTTTTATTTTTTGCTTTGTGTTTTATTTTTATTTTGGATCTGTGTTTTTATTTTTATTTTGTTTATGATGTTCTTTTAATTTTTAGTGGTGTTTTATGCTGCCTGCTGCTCTAGTGAAGGTTTTATCACATCTCATTGATACTGAGAAATTCCCTTAAGCAAGGGAGTAGTTAAGCGTAGCGTAGGTTGGCCTAGTATAAAATAGTATGCTCGATTTAGGCTCGAGTGGTTGGTTGCTAGCTGATTTTAAGTTTCAGTCTTCTAAACTGGAGCGGATTAGCTATAGACGCTAATAAAGATCTCGCTTTTTAGTTTATGAAAAATGTCTGTTTGTGGCGCAGATGAATGGTGGGCGGTATTTTATTTTTAAATATAAATTAGGGTTGCATCCTAGAAAAGGAAACTAATATTTTTATATTAAATTCGAATAGAGGGTTAAATTTTTAGTAGCTTATCTGTTACAAAGATGAGATAATAAATTTTGGCGTTGACATATCGTCCTCTAATATGCGAGTTTTTTTGTGTTGTCTCTAGAGAACAGAGGCAATATTTAAGAGGAGGGCTAATGGTAGGGTTACAGGTGCTCTTTATCGCAGTATAATGACTGCCCCCTTTCTAATACTTTTCTGTTTTTTTCATTAAGCTTTTAATGAATTTATTATTTTTTCATTAGTAAAATTAGGAAAATATTATATTTAAGTTAAAAAATAGTAGAGTAGCTCGTGGTTTGGTGCGTGACTGTTTATTAAAGACGGATCCACTTTTTTGGTGGAAGCCTCGTGCTCAAGTGTCTGTAAAGAGGACATAGCGCGGCCCTTGAACAAGGTCATAATGTAGTACGGTCGACTGCTTCTTGATTAGATTCCATCTACGATTGAGTAATACACGTGGGACATACCTCTACTTCTTTTTGAAGTTTGAGACAGAATCAAAAGTGATCTGTTATATTTAAACTAAGAGCAGCCTTTAGAAACCAAGGATAGGCCCGGCCTGCCCCCCATTCTTGGTAAGGCAGCCCCTTACTATGCTGTTTTTGGTGCATCTATTTATTCTATAGAGCTGTGCCCCTTGTAAGCTAAGGGAACCACAGTTTTTGTGGGCAGGAGTCGGAAGTGTATATTTCTCGTTTTTGTTAAAAGCTACTCGATGACGAGAGGTGCAGGAGGGGCCTAATTTTACTAGGGCAGTAGTGTGTATACATAACTAAGCCTATAAATATGTTTAGTGGTTACTCTAGAGTTAACAGGATGAGTACCCTTTTCGCGAGAGTAGGCGGCCATCACATCGTTATTTTCTCTCGGTTACTGCATTGGCTAGAATGGTGCTAGCTTGAGTCTGTTCTACTTCAAAGAAACCGGACGTGAGATTAGTTTATTTCGCCGTAAGGCAGAGAGGTTTCTCTGGTTAATTATTTAAGTTTGAAATCATACAGTACGAGAGGACAATGTAAACGCCATACTTTAGTTAGTTCAATATTTTTTGTGGCTTTATTTGGTTAGCGGTATTACCGGCTTAAAAGAAGTTGCTTTTTATTATTGGCTTGGCTTTTTTTGGTGTCTTTTTTCCTTTTCTTTTTGCTCTTTTTATTTTTCTTTTTTCTTTTAAAAGAAGAAGAAAAAATAAATGCTCTTCTTTTGAAAGAGGGTTTGTATCTGTTGGAAAGGCTCAAAGGGCTTTTTCTCTTCATTTTTTTATAATTATGCTGGTGTTCATCATTTTTGATTTAGAGGTTGTATTTTTTATTAGATTTATTGTTAGTAGCCCTTCCTCTCTTTTTATTCTCTTTTTTTTTTGATGCGGAGTAATGGGGGGACTATATTTAGAGTGGGGTTTTGGTAAATTAAGGTGGGTTTCTTCGGCTTTTAGTGTATGTTTGCACGATCGTCTGCAAAACGAAGAAGATTTAGCTGTGTTGGCAAGAGCCTAGTTTAATTTTTATAGAATGTCTGTCTGTCAAACAGAAGATTAGTGCTTTTTATTTTAGGGCCTAGTTTAAATATAACAGAACGCTTGCCTCTTAATCTTGTAGCATGTGCCTTATTTTTTATAGGAGGTTTAGTTTAAACTAAAATCAGAACAATCGTCTCTCAAACGATGAGCTTACACCTCTTTTTTAGAGCCTAGTTTAAAGGTATAAAAGAACGTTCGCCTTTTAAGCGACACAGTTTGCGCTCTTATCTTATGGAGTTTAGTCTATTTTGGGCGTCGAGTATTTAATACTTTGAAGGTTTATACTTCATACCGAGGGCTAGTTTATAATAATTATAAGAACAGGTCTTTTGGAAAGACCAGGTTTGTCTCTTGAGCCTTTTTTTGTTTGAGTTTTCCTTTCTTTTTTAGGGGTTATAAGAGGGGTAAAAATGGGGGGCGACTTCCTTAGAAGGGGGGGGTGGCATAGGCTGGGGGGGGCTTTTAGCTTTTCCGTTATTTCTTATGTTTTTCTTACACTTCTTTTTATTGTTTTTGTTAGGATTATGTTATTTAGTCAATATTATATAAACGGGTCTTTCTTTTTCCGAGTTTATGTTGTTTTAATAGTTTTATTTGTGAGAAGAATGTCTTCTCTTGTGTTTTCTTCTTCCTTTTTTATTATTTTAATAAGGTGGGACTTACTAGGGTTAAGAAGTTTTTTTTTAGTAAATTTTTATAATAATTGGGAAAGAAGGAGAGGGGCTGTTAATACGGTATTAAGAAATCGAGTAGGCGATATCTTTCTTTTTTTCTCTCTTGTATTATTACTAAGAGATAGCACCTCTTTTATACTCGTCTCAACTTTATCTGTGTCTTCTGCGTATTTAGTTGTGGCGGGTTTTACTAAATCAGCCCAGTTTCCTTTTATAGGCTGACTACCTAAGGCTATGGCTGCCCCAACACCGGTTAGCGCTTTAGTACATAGTAGAACTCTCGTCACTGCTGGTCTTATTCTTCTCTTTAAGTTTAGAATTAGCAGGTGGTTATTTATTAAACTTATTCTTTTTATTGGTATGTTTACTCTTTTTTTCGCGAGAGTATCTGCACTCTATGAGCCTGATGTAAAAAAGGTTGTCGCTTTAAGGACTCTTTCGCAGATAGGGCTTTCTATGTCTATTTTTGGTCTGGGGCTTCCTATGTTAGCTGTTTTGCACCTGGTTTCTCATGGTTTTTTTAAAAGACTCTTGTTTTTGCAAGTAGGTTATTTAATACATATGTCTAATAGACAACAGGATAGCCGTGGGTATTTTGGGCTCAGGGGCTCTCTTTCTTTTGTTCAACTTCAAATGAAAGTAAGTCTTCTTTCTTTGTCTGGTTTATTTTTTACAAATGGAATGGTGACGAAGGATCTTTTGCTAGAGATAGTTTTATTAGAAAGCGGCGGGCTTTTTTTTATTTTTTTTTATTTTATTGGGGTGTTTTTTACTTTTCTATACTCCTTTTCTTTATGAAAAAGATTATTTAAAAAAGGAGGTTTTGGGCATCTTTTTTTTCAGGGGAGGGTGATTATAAAGAGGGTTTGTTTATTGCAGTTTTTGCTCTCTATTAGATTTTTGTGGTATTTAAGCTCTTTTGTTTTAAGTCTCCCAGTGCAAATATTCTCTATAGAGGGGCTAGGTTGGTCCTTCTTTATTCTTTTTTTCTTTTTTGTAGGAGTGTCTCGTGGTGCAGGGCTTCTTATGTTGTTGGCTTCTAGGAAGTTTTTAACAGATTCTTTTTTATTATGATCTCGAGTGTTGGGATATAATTTAAAGGGGAGAGACTTGCTCGGGTATTCGCTTAATAGGGGGGCCTCTTTATTATTATTTTCTTGCACAACACGAATCATGTTTTTTTTAAGCTCTTTTGGCCCTTGGCCTGTGCTTTTTTTTTTGCTCTTTTTTTTTTTGTAATGCAACTTTTATTTCGTTGTTGTGGTGTTTTCTCTTCTTTTTTTTTGTTTATTGGGGGGGATGGGCCTAAGGTTTTTTTGAGCTCTTATATCGCGTCCTGTTTTGTGTGCCGTGGGCTTTATATTCTCTTCTCTTTTTCTTTGTATTCTTTTGTCTTTTTACGGGTCTTCTTTGTGATTAGGCTATTCTGTTAGACTGCTTTTTTTGAGGGGTCTTTTAGTTCTTTTAGTCTATTTCTCTACTTTAGGCTTTTCTGTTTATTCTTTTCGAAAGATGGGATGAGTCGTGTGCGGGCTGGTTTGTGTGCTTTCTTTGTTGCTCTCCCCCTCTTTTTTTCTTCATAGGGCCCTCTTTAGCGGGGATTTTTCACTTTTTCTTTCTTGTTTTTTGCTATATTTATCCCTCGTCTTTTTTTTATTTTTTTTTCTTTTTTTTGTGAGCTATTTTTTAGCCAGGCCCTCTGTTCTTCGAAGGTTATAAGTTATTTTTTTTCTTTGCTTTGGGCCTTTTTTTTAGTAGCTCCCGCCTTTTCTATGTAATTCTTTCTTTTGAGGGGTTTGTTCTTTCGAGGGTTTTCTTTTTTGTAATAGTCGCTAGAGAGCCTCTTTTTTTAGCCTTTTTAACTTTTGTTGTGGGGGCTTCTTTATTGGGGGCTACAGTTTTTGTTAAAAGGATTAATAGTTGGGGTGAAGATCTTTGTATATTTTAATTAGCGGCCTAGTTTATATCTAGAGCAATCGTCTGTTAAACGAGGAGTTAGTGCTGTTGGCAGGACTAGTTTAAGGGTACTACCAGAACATCGGTCTCCAAAATCGAGAGCTAGATAGCCTGTGGTTTTATGGAAGGCTAGTTTAAAATATAGAACACGTGGTTTCGGCCCATTGAAGTGCGCCCTTTCTTTTAGTTGGGCTAGTTTATATTTTTTTAGAATATCTGCCTTGTAAGCAAGAAGGTCAGCCCCCAGCTTTGACGCATATCTTTTTTGTAACAACTCTTTCTAGATGCACCCTTTTTTCTTCTCAATTATTTTTATTTTGATTTTTCTTATGGAGCTTACTTTTGCCTGTGTTGGTTAGTGTCCTCTGCTTAATATCTTTTCTTTTCTTTGTAAAAAGAAGGGCTCTTATTTCTGGTGTAGACTACCCTTTGTATGAGCTCTTTCTTGTTGTTTTTCCAATGCTTCTTTTATCATTAATGTTGCAGGATTCTCTTACTTTACTTTATGCTTCTTCCAATGCTACAGATGCCTCTTTAATTTTAAAGGTGATTGGGGCCCAGTGATATTGGAGGTACGAAGTGAGAGACCTGGAAAGTTTATTCTTTAGGTCTTATATGAAGAGGGCAGAGGACCTTTTTTTAGGGGACACGCGGTTTTTAGAGGTGGATAATCGGTTAGTTCTTCCTGTAAATACCTTAATCCAAGTAAACATTGCGTCTTCTGATGTTATTCATAGCTTCGCTCTCCCTGCCTTGGGAGTAAAGGGGGACGCTACTGCAGGAATACTTAATGTAATCAATTTTGAGAGGTTTAAGAGGGGAGTAGTCTGGGGGCAATGTTCAGAAATTTGTGGAATAAACCATAGATATATGCCTGTGAGCTTAGAGATAGTCCCTTTTACATCTTTTTTCTATAATGTGGCTGCAAGTTTGTAGAGGGGCTATACTTTCCTTTGCTTGTTTTTTATGTGCTTATTTTGTTGCTTGTTTTTTTTATTTTGCAGGGGGTGGCTTTTATCACTCTCTGAGAGCGGCATGTTTTGGGCTTGACTCAGTCGCGAGTGGGGCCGTTTAAGCTTGTTTTTTTAGGAAGGATACAGCCTTTATTAGACGGGGTTAAACTTTTAAAAAAAGAGCAAATAAAGGTTATAGGGGCTTCTTTTATTGGGTTTTTTTTGTGCCCTTTTTTTGCTTTTTTACTTTTTTTATTAGAGTGGGGCTCTTTTTATTATCCTTTTCTTTTTACTTCTTTCACCTTTAGACTTCTTTTCTTTTTAGTTGTCATTGGGCTAAGAGTGTATCCTATAATGTTGGCGGGAGCTTTTAGTCTTTCTAAGTTTTCGATGGTAGGCGCAATTCGAGCAAGGAGGCAAACAGTAAGCTTTGAGGTGCTTTTTTCTTTGCTTATGATGGGCCTTTCCCTTTCTTTTTTTTCTTTTTCTCTTCAGTCTTTACACTTCTCTTGATATTTCTTTTTCTTTTTTCTTTTATTTTTTTGTTGTATTTTAGTGGAGTTAAACCGGGCACCCTTTGACTTTTCCGAGGGTGAAAGTGAGCTCGTAAGAGGGTATAATGTAGAGTATGGGAGCTCCGGGTTCGTTCTTTTTTTTTTGAAAGAGTATGGGAGTTTGCTTTTTTTTAGCACGTTTTCTTCTATGCTTTTTTTTAATTCTAGAAACTTTGTTACTTTTATGATGTTTACTATGATTGTTTATTTACGGAGGAGGCTCCCCCGATTTAAATATGACTTATTAATATCTTTTTTTTGATTTAAGCTTCTCCCATTAACAGTGAATTTTTTAGTTTTTTCTATTCTTTTTTTTTGTTAGGAGAGGGTATAGTTTAAATAAAAGAACAGCCGGTTGTAGCCCGCTTAGCCCCTGGTCTGGGTGCCTTCTTAGGCTATTTGATTATTCTTTTTTATTATAAGGCTGGGTATTTCTTGGTTCTATAGAAGAGTGGTGTTTATTATTAAAGGATGGGGAGGGCTGGCGTATCTTTATTTATTAAGAAGAAGAATAAGGAGCCCTCTTTTTAGAGTAATTTTTTTGTTATTAACTGTGAGCGTTTTATCTGGAGGCCTCTCCTTTTTCCCTCTTTTAGCCCTCTCTCCTTTTGTTATTCTCTGGCTCTCTTTTAGTTTTTGGGGTGCTTCTTTTTGAAGGTCACATTATTATAGTCTACGCTTTTTTACTTCTTCAGTTATGCTTTCTGCAGGCGTTATTTTATTTGACTTTTTTGTTGTTAGCCTTCGCCCTTTTACTCTGACACTTCGTCTTTTTATTAATGTCTCTTTAGGCCATGCCGCAATTGATTTAATTAGGTGAGGGGCTTTAAGTCTTTTATTGTTTGTCTTTCTTTTTGAGGGGTTTGTTTATTTTGTGCAAAGGTATGTGTTTGTTGTCTTAACTAGATCATATTTACTTAGCATAACTTTAGCCCCTAGTTTACATTTTTAGAATATTCAACTTACGCTTGAATGGTTAGTTGGGCTATTGTGCTGGCCTAGCATATACTTCATAATGCAGTTGACTCAAACTCAATAGAATTGGTTGCTGGCTGCTGCTGGTTCTTGTTGTGTGGGGGGGCATTTGTTGAGCGCTTTTATCTGCTGTGAGCTTTATTTTATGGTGGGGGGCTTTTCTTATTCTCTCTATACTTTTCCTTTTATTAGCAAATAAGGGGATATCTTTAAGCTGTTTGTTAATCTTTTTTGTAGTTCAAGAGGTTAGGGGGCTTTTGTTTTTGCTTACTACAGGTATGGGGGCTCAAGTTTTATTCTTATTTTTAAAAGGGGGGGTTGCCCCGGCTTATTTTTGAATAAGGGGGATTGTTATTTCTCTTGAGTCTTTTTCTCTTTTTTGGTTTTTGACTTTTCAGAAGTTCCCCTATCTTGCTCCTATCTCTTTTCTTTTGCCCCCTGCTTTTATTTTTTTACTTTTGTTAGGGTTATTTTTTCTTTATTCACAGCTTCTTTTACTAAAGAGGGCCCCACAGTTTCTCTTGTTATCCTCTTCTGAGTCTTTCACTTGAACTTGTTTTTTAACTTTTTTTGATTTAGTTTATAGCTTTTTATTACTTTTTTTATACACTTCTTTTTTTTGAATGAGCTTCAAAAGTGGGGGCCTTATTAAGGCTGGTGGCTCGCTTCCTGTTACTTTTTGAGTCATAGGGTTCCCTTTTAGCGTTCCGTTCATAGTAAAGTGGGGGACTTTTAGTGAGGTTCTTGGGGTAGGGGGTTTCTTTGTTTTTTTTGCTCTTTTTGTGATATCCTCTTTATTTTGAAGTTTCTCTTTTTTTTTAGTAAAGATATCACAGGTGAGCTTTTTAAGAAGTGGGCTCTTAGTGTTGGTTTCTTTTGGTTGGGGGGGGAGGTTTTTGTTGTAGGGCTCTGTCTTTCTGTGAGCTTGTGCTGTTTTTTTTAGACCCAAAATTGGGGGTGGTTTTTGAGTAAAAAAAATCTGTCGTTTTCCAGCAGTTCTCTTCACAAAATATTTTTTTTTTTAAAAAATCTCCACAGAAAAAAATTTTTTTTGTGACAAGTGTTCCTTAAACACGCTTCTTTTATTTTCTTCAAAAAAAAGACACTTAAAATTTTTAAATCTTATCACATTTATGCTATTGTCCCTCGTCCTGTCAAAAAAAATCCACGTACCACCCCCTGACAAACTAAAAATTTTGCCCAAAATTTTTCACTTTTTTAAATTTCTGAATAAAACAAATAATAAAGGTTACCCCACTAATATACTCTTCTAAATATACTCTCTTAAATATATTCTCCTCTAGAGTAAACAAGAGAGAGTAATATGTCTCCTCAAGTCTTCACCAAGCAGCTAGCTGCTCTATGAGTAGGAGTATCGGAGAATATTACTCTCTCCTAATATACTCTTCTAAATATACTCTCTCTAATCTCACACACTCTCATGTAATTAAATACAAGGTAAATAGACTAGAGTATATTAAGATTAGAGAATATATACTAGTATATATACTATTATATACTAGTATATATTAATATATATATATATATATATA
>WUUC01005126.1_pt1 | contig 22806 bp, 41 predicted proteins | sample 6278441 | NCBI WGS metagenome assembly WUUC01 (sample SAMN13675441, study PRJNA597444) | soil metagenome | isolation source: soil | place: USA: Washington | collected 2017-10
ATCGGCGTAGACGGCGGCCGCCTTCGCCGCGATGGCGTCGCCCCACGTCTCGCGCCAGTGCTGATCGTAGCTGTCGGCCTGGTCGACTCCGTCGACGGCGCGCACGATCACGCATTGCAGGCGACTGCGCGCGTAGGCCTCGAAGATCTGCGCGTTGAACTGCTGTTGCAGTGCGCCGCGCTGGCCCGCATCCGGCAGATCCCCCGACCATTCGGCCGCGCGCACCAGGCGCCGGATCGCGTGCTGCGCCTCGCCCCACACGTCCCACGCGGCTGCGATCTCGGCGACGCGTTCGCGTAGCTCTCCTCGTCCGTGCGCTTCGCCTTGTGCGAAGTACGCGCGCTTCTCATCGTTTAGGCGCTCGCTGTCGGCCTGGCCCGTAAGCGTTGTCGGGCGTCGCCATGTGGGAAGCCACGCGCGCAGCGCCCCCAAGTTCACATAGACGCCGTCGCGCCTGTCGTCCTTCTCCGCCATGCGATCCCCCCTTGGGGGCGATGCTATCAAGGCGGGGGCTCGAGCCCCTTACCCTTTGTCGTCGAGCACTCCGAGCAGCGCCGCGGCCGCCGTGAGAATGCGCCGTCGCGACTCATCGCTGAAGCCGGCGAGCAGCGTCAGGACTTCGGCCACGGCCTCATTCAACGCGTCGAGACGTTCGCTGTCGTCCGTCTCGCTGTCCGTCTCGCTGCCCTTCGTCGCTTCGCTGCCGTCGGTGACTTTCATTTGTCCGAGCGTGTTGGCGAGCGAGCGCGCGCAGTCGGCGCGCTCGCCCTCTGCTTTGGCCCCCCACATCATTGCGACGCCCATCAGCACACTGTAGGCCTCGACGCTGATCGTGATCGGCGCGGCGCCGTTCGGCCTCGCATCGCAGAACGGCTCAAAGCCGGCCCGCGCGAAGCTCACGTCAAACGGCTTGCCCGTTTCGTTGACCACTGTGACGGGCCCGACGCCGTGCCCTGCGCTCACGTGGACGCGTTCGGGCGAGAAGTTCGGCGGTAGCTCTACGTTGACGCGTTGCGCTCGTTCGTTCTCATCCATGTTCGGTCCCCTTCGGCGGCGTGAACACCTGCAGCGCTTCGCGCTCTTCGTCCGTCAGATCTTCGATCAGATCTTCGCCGTGTGCGGCGCGCTCGCGCTCGAGCCGTTGACGGCGCAGCTCTTCGGCGATCGATTCGGCCGCGTCGGCGATGCGCCGTAGCGCGTCGACCGCGTTGTTGAGCGACTCGCGCTCCGTGGGCACGTAGTCGTCTCGGCTCACGGGTGCGGCCCCTTCTCAATCGCGCACACGTGGCAGGCCTCAAAGTCGATCAAGTCGCCGAACACGTAGGGCGCGTCCCATGGCTCGCTATCGATCTCACCGCGGTAACTTCCTTTGCCGAGTACTTCGATCACAGTGAGCCACATTCGTTCGCCGCTCGGCCCGCCGGGTTTTCGCTCGAGCAAAAACACAACCTTCGCAGAATCACCGAGGGTGAGTGATTCACGCTCGCCGCGTGGTGGGATCTTGAAGCTCGACAGCTCGCGCGCGCGCTGCTCGACGTCGGCTAGCTTCGCTTTCATGGCGCCGCCGTCTGCGCGAGCTCGAGCGCGACCGCGGCCGCTTCGTCGACGTCGAGCCGCAGTTGCCGCGGATCGGCGGGCACGTCCTCAGCGAGCGCGCGCCGAACGGTGGTCGCACCAAGGTTCAGTTGCTTCGCGATCTGGCCGAAGGAGAAGCCTTGCGCGCGAAGGTGACGACACAGCGCGTCCTTCTGCGGCGAGCGTTTCGGCGGCCGCCCGCCCACGCGCCCGAGCTCGCGCGCAGCTTCGAGGCCGGCGCGCGTACGCTCGATCAGGATCGCGCGCTCCGTTTCAGCGAGCGCCGCCCAGAGCGGCAACATCACGCGGCCCTCCGGGGAGCGCGTGTTGATGCCTTGCGCGAGCGCATTCACGAACGCGCCGAAGTCTGAAACCTCTTTGCAGCACGTCACGACCTCACCGAGTGATCGGCCGATGCGATCGAGCCGCACCACGGCGATCGTGTCGCCCTTGCGTAGCTCGCCCATCAGCGCCGCCCAGCCAGGGCGCGCGCCGACGCTCGAGCACTTCTCGGCGATCACGCGGCACGCGCCCGCGTTGCGGAGCTGCGTCAGTTGCGAGGCCAGCGATTGATCACGCGTCGAGACGCGCGCGTACCCCACGACCTGTGGATGGCCGCCGCGGTTACGGTGGACCTCGTAGAGCTGGCCGTTGGGCCGTGGCGGCGTAGGTCTCATCTCGTCGCCTTCGCCTTCCCCTTCGCTTCTTCTTCGCGCGCGTGCTCCATTCGAGCGGCCGTCATGCGCACGCAGTGTTCGCAAAGCACGTATTCCGCGGGCGAGCCGCAACGGTTGCAGGCAAAGTCGCCGACCTTCAACCCGTCGTTGTCCCTCTCCTCGAGCTCGTGCCTGTACCTATCGTCCTCGGCGAGACGTAGGCGCAGCCGCTTTACTTCGCCATTGAGCGCGTCGACGCGTTCGACCAGCCGAGCGAGCACGGCGGCGACGTCGTTAGGGTCGATGGCCGGCGGCTGCTCGCGCATGATGAGCGGTTCGGCGGCACCGCGAAGGATCGGCGGTTCGCTGCTTCGCTTGCGCTTGCTCATCGGCGCGCCTGCGCGCGCTCGAGCGCGATCCGCATTCCTTCGCGCAGCCCTTCGGCAAGAATGTCTGCCGTGTCCTCTATGGCGACGGGGCCCAGCACGCCGCACGGCGCATCATTGATCAGCAGCTCAATGAACCACACGCCCGTCTCTGCGTCTTGCACGGTGTTTGTGTGCACGCGCGTCATGCTTGCCCCTTGCGACGCGCTGCGCGCTCGAGCGTGGTTACGATCTCGTGTGCGGTGACGGCGTCGAGCACGCGACCCTTCGGCAGTGTGACGGTCACCTCACGCGGCGTGCCGTCGGCATACGTCGGGGGATCGCACGGGAGCGTCAACACGATCCGGCCGTCTTCGTCGATGTGCTGGCGGATCATGACTCGTGCTCGCGCGTCGAGCGGCGACCGTCGTCGCACCAGTGCGCGTGTCGGACGCCGCACGTCGCGCACGTCTCGAAACGGCGCACGCCCGCGGGCCCGTACGTCTCGATCAGAGCGACCATATCGGCGGCATAGCCGTAGTGTTCCGCGTACCAGCCGCACGGGGAGCGAGCGACCATGCCGATCAGCGTGAGCGCGTGCCCGCGGTAGGTCTCGTCCAGCGACCACAAGTCAGCCAGATCGAAGCCGCCGAGCTCGGCGCCGTTGTGCCATGCGTACAGCAGTTGACGAATGCGGCGCGCGCCGCCGTGGTCGCGCTGCGCGACCTCGAAGCAGAACGCGAGCGCATCGCACTCGCGCTCCGTCGGGAAGGCGCGGCCGAGCCCCGCGGCGTTGAGCTCGGCGGCGAGCGCGGCGTGGTTGGGGCCAACGACTTGCCCCGGGGCGAGACAGCTCGGCGGGTGCGCTATTTCGCTCGCTGCATACGGCAGACCAGGGCACGCTTTGCCGCAACAGAAGTTCGCGCCAGCGGGCGCGCGATACGCGGCCGCGGGCGGCGTCGGCGCGGGCCGCGACAGCTCGCGCTGTATCGAGCCCAACTCTGCGGCGGCCGCGGTGCGCTCATCGATGGCGCTCGCCGCGGGGAACAGCTCTCGAGCGTGTGGGAAGAATGCTTGGATCGCGGCGCGGCTCGCGGGCGACTCGCGCGCCAACAGCTCGCGTACGTTGTCGGGCTTCAAGTCGCGCTCGAGCTCGCGCGCGTCGGCCGCCCGCCGCTCGAGCGCGTCCGCTAGGTCGCTCGCGTCGCACTTCGGGCACGCGGGCCCGCCCTCTGCGTCGATCACGAACGCAGTGCCGCACTCAACGCACTTCCCATCCCAGAAACGCCTATGCACCGTGATGTTGCCCATGGGTCGGCCGCTCCTATCGGCCGTGGCGCCTGCGTCGACCGACCCACGCGCCCACGCCGAATACCTACCCCGATCCCTTTCGGCGGCAAAGCCTTTTGGCAGGCTTTTAGGTGCGGCCATTCACGGGCGCTGCTGTATCCTCCGAACGCTGCGCCGAACCGCTCGTATTTGGCGCAGGGCCGATAGGAGCGGCCGCCACCCATGGATCAATCGACCTTCGACACGTTCGCGACCGAGCTCGCGCAGCGAGTGGACCGCGAACACAAAGGCTCGCACCTGTTCGTCGCCGTCTTTCCCCCTGGATCGTTCGACGGCAGGGCGGGCCCTTATTCGGCGTCGACACTGCCGCTCGAGCTGCAGCCGAAGGCGCTTCGCGCGCTCGCTGACGGGCTCGAGCGCAACGCGGCAACGCTGATCTTTACCAAGGTACGGCGCGAGAGCGCGCCGCGCGCCGGCTTCGTGGAGAACGGCGACTGCTCCGGCGAAGAATCGTGCACGTGCGTCGCATGCCTTGCGAGTGGGCACCTGTGACCACGCCCGATCACGTGACACTCACCTACGCCGCAGAAGCGCTCGAGCGCTCCGCGAAATACAACGATGACGGCGCACGGCGCTTGGTGGACGGCCGCACCGTCGACGGCCGACTACTCAAGCAACACAGCGCGCACCTGCTCGCCGTGGCCGCGTGGCTGCGCGAGCTCGTGCGCGAGGGCGACCAGCCGGTGTTCGGCGGCCCCATTCTCGACGCGCTGCGCGAAGGCGTCGCGCTGGCCGGCGTCGACGTCGTCGCGATCGCGAAGCCCGGGGATACGTGCCCCATGTGCACTGAGTACCCCGTTGATGCGGGCTTTCGCGTTTTGGAGCTGCAACGCAGGCACCCGATCGACACGGCGGCAGAGGATAAGGAGCGGGGCCGTTGAAAGCCGTTGCCGTCGTCCTCTCCTACGGCCGCCCCGAGCTCGGCGAGCTCTTCACCATGTGGAGCAAACAGACGCGCCGCACGCCGCTGCTCGTGTGGCTCGACGGCTACGCGGGCGAAGTGATCGCGCCCGTCGGCGTGCACGTGCACCACTCGCCACGCATCGGTGAGAACCATTCGATCGGCGCCGTGCGCTCGGCCGCCGTCGAGTTTGCGCGCGAGCTCTACTCGCTCGGCCCGAGCGACGGCTTTCTAGTGCTCGACGACGACGATTACTATTCGCCGTCGCACGCGGCTAGGACGGTCAAGGCGCTCGAGCTCGCCCCCTACGGATGGACAGGCGCCGCGCGCGTCGCCTACCAGTGGCATCGCGACATGATGCCCCCCGACCGTGCGCGCGCCACGGCGTTCGGGCCCGGACAGCACGCCGCGTGGGCGATGCGCATGGACGTCTACGACGCCGCCGGCGGCTACCTCGGAACCGACAGCGCCGAAGACGTGCGGCTTGCGGATCGCATCGGCTGGGCCGCGTGCGCCACGCACACGGCATTGACGCACGTGCGGCGGCAGTTCGGCTCTACCCTGAGCGCCGTTCTGAAAGGTGTGGGACCTTCGGCGGTGTACGATCGCGACACGCTACGGCGCGACCTCGAAGCGCCGCCACTGATCCGGGCAACGTGGCGTCCTGAACTCACCCACCTGGAATGCTGGACGCTCGAACACGAAGAAGTGGGCGGCGATGGACTTTAAGAAAGTCGGCCCGAAAGAGATCGACGCAATGCGCACGCTGCTTACTGCGCTCGGAGATGAGCGTATCCCCGTGCGCGCTAGCGACATGCTCAGGCTTACTAACGCGTTTCTGGCTGTCTGCGGGGCCGTCACCGTCGCGCTACCGCACCTGCCGCCTGCGCTGCGCGCAGACCTGGAAAAGATCATGCACGAGTTCACGAGCGCCGATGGACTTTGACCTACTGGACCCGACGCCCGACGAAATGCGTCAGATGGACGCGCTTGCGTTGCAGCACCAGCTCACCGAGCTGCGCAAGCTTCCCCGCGCGGTCCTCGACTCAGTGTCGATGCGCCTCACGATCGCGGCCGCGCAGCTCACGCAACGCGATCAGCTCGAAGGCGCGGCGGTGCTGCACGCGGCGCGGCTGCTCTACGTGCTCGCCCACGAGACGCTTACGGACGGAACGACCAGCGGCCCTCAAACGGGGTAGCGCTGTGCTGCGTCCAGATCCGGCCCTCGCCCCCAAAGCCCGCTTCAAAGAACACATGCAGCCGCACGCGGTGCGTGGGCTCATCGCTGCTGAGTGCCGTGACGATGGCGGCTTGCGCGAGCAGTCGCCCGCCCTCGTCCGCCCAGTAGATCACCACGTCCCCGATCTGTGGGTCTCGGCGCGCCATGGTGGCCAGTGTCCTACGAAAGCGAGCGCCGCGGCGTGGGCTTTTCCGCTAGCCGGTCATAGGAGCGCAGTAGGGGAGCGTGAGCGCGTCGAAGTGGTCGCCGGGATAGTCGCGCGTGGTTCGGAGCGGGTGCAGGCCTTCGCCGGGATGCGCCGCCGATACAACGCCCACGTGCCGCACCAGGCGCGGCAGATGGGCGACGTAGTTGGGCCATGGGCTGCGCGCGAGCAGCCAGCCAAGGGCGCAATCGCCGTGGCTGGGCGGCGGCCAAGGTGCATCGAGCGGATCGCGCTGCACCAGCCAGCGGAGCGTGCGGCGCGGAAAGGCCATGCAGAGGTTGCCCCAATACCCTTGACCGTCGAAGCCCATCGCGGGCACGAGAAAGAGGCCCGCCGAATGGCCGGCGAAAAACTCTTTCACGTCGTGAAAGTCGACGAACGCGGCGCGCTCGGGAATCGGCAAGCGCAGCGCATGGCGCACCGCGTTACGGCACACGGCTAGATCGTCTTCGCAGACAATCAGCCGATCCACGCCCAGCGAGAGACCCAGCGAAAACGCGGCCCAGAGTGCAGCGCGTGAGCCGCGCTGTGGGGCATTGCCTGACGTCTGCCAGCCAGGTTGCGCGGCGGGCGCCGACCCATCGCCAAGGATGATCCGATGATCGCAGTCGCTCGCGCCCTGCTCGAGCAGCGCGGCCGCCGTGGCCGTCACGTAGTCCACGCCGCTTGGGCGCGCGCACGTCATGACGATGATCGCCCGCGACACAGCGGCCATTGTCCGACGAAAAATGCGGCGGCTGTTAAAGGTTCGGCGACGATCGGCCGAAGACAAAAGCGAACGGCACATCCGGGGATCGCATATCCGGTTGTGCCGCTCTCACCCACCAGGACGATAGGAGCGCCCCAATGAGCTGTGTACAGCGTATCACTCGCAAACTCTCCGAGGCCCGCGCGTCGGCTTCGTGGCTCGCCTTCGGCGCCGTGATGCTTCACCACGCGGCGCGTGACTGGGTTCGCTACGAACTAGCGGAGCTCGATCGGCTGCGCGCGTTTCACGGCCGGTGACAGCGGAGCGCGTACCACGCTCTCTGATCGCGCTGCTGGTCGGCCTCGCAATCGGCTTCGCGTTCGGCTTCCTGGTCGGCTGGGCCGTGGTCGCCGAACGTATCGGCGCGACATGAACGCGCGGCGCCATCGCCGTTGCAATCACCTCGGCTACGAGATCACGGCGGCCTACACCATGACGGGCGTAGGCCGTTGGCGTTCGATCGTCTGGTGCGCGCGGTGCGGCGCGCTCGGCTTTCGCGACCATGAGAACGGGCGCGAAGTCCGCGAAGAATGGCGGCGCCCTACTTCTCGCGCGCGGCGCGGCGCGCCGCCAGCCGCGCCTTGACGTGCTGCACCAGCGGCCGCTGTTGCCAGCGCTCGCGGTCCCACACGGCGAGCGGGCCAAGCTTCACTTGCTGGAGCCGGCCGTCCTTCCACACGAAGAGTGCATTGATGGCCGCGCCGGCCGTTCCAAGGCTACCTAGCGCGCGCTTGAGCTTGCTCATTTACGGCCCCGCGGCGGCGCCCTCGTGGGGCGCGTTGTAGCCGCCCGCTGCGCTCGGCGAATCGGTGCGGCTGCTGCTGTCGCCGATGAGTCAGGGACAGCTACGGCAGCGGCCGCGGCCGCGGGGGCCGTGGGCGCAGCGGGCGGCGTGGGCGAGCTCGGCGCTTGCGACGCGGCCGCGGGGGGCGCGGCCGGCGGCAACTGGATCGGGCTCGCTGGGGACGTGAGCCGCACAAGCGCCGCCTGGATCAGCGTCGGGCCGAACGTCTGCGCGATCTGCGTGACCACTTGGAGCGCTTGCGTGCGCGCTTCCGCGGCTGGGTCGACGCCTGCGATCGGCGCTTCGCCGACGGCCTCTTGATACTCCGCTACCGTCGCGGCCGCGCTCTCGATCTGCTGTTGTTGCAGCTCGTGGATACGGTTGTAGCTGTCCTGAAGTTGCGCCGAGAGCTGGCCGTTGAGCTGCAACGCGGTTTGCATGAGGCCATGCATGAAAGTGTGCGTGGAGCGCGTCTGCACTTCCAAGTGCCGCTGCATTTGCACCACTTGGCCCAGCGTCGTGCCCGTGATTCCGAGCGCCTCTTGGTCCAGCTCGTCTTCATCCGCTTCGGCGGGGGGCGTGTAGCGGGCGCGCAGGCGCTTGGTCACCACGGTGCGGCCCTCGGCTGACTGCCAGCCAAGCACGGCCTCCATGTGGCGCTGCGTGGTGGTCGCGTGCTCTTCACACAGCGCGCTGATCTCGAGCGACAGCGCGCCGTTGCCCCTGCACTGCGTCGCGTCCCATTCGCCGATCGTCTGCGGCGGATCGTCGACCGTGACGAGGCGCAACGTCACCGCGCGCTTTGGTGGGTCGGCGACGAACTTGCGGATCTGCGCCGCGCGCGCGTTGTGGCTTGTGATGTTGGCGAGAGCTTCCAAAAAATCCCTCCTTAGTAGGCGCGTCCCTTGCGCTTCTTCGGCGTGCGCTTTGGTGCGTGCTGCTCTTCCCAGCGCATTTCAGTACGGATCGCGTTGCGCGCGCCTTCGAGCGCGGCGGGGCCCGTGATCAGCAGCGCGTGACCTAGATCGTAGTCGTCGAGCTCGAGCCACTTCGCGATCGGCTTGAGCGCGCCCCGGTTCTGGCTGGCCCTGTGGTGCGCAATGTTGGCGTCGCTCGTCTTCGCTGCGCCGCTCTGCGTCCGCATGGTGTTGTGCACGAGCTCGAGCGCCTTCCGGTCGGCGTGGTCGAGCTCGAGCGCCTTCGACTTGCGGGCGCGCTTGGGCTTAGGCGGTGCGCTCGAGCGCTTCGCAGGCGGCGGCGCGCTCGAATGGCGCGGCGGAATCGTGGAGTACCCTTTCTTACCGCGCTTCGATGGCGGCGCGGGCGGCCGCGATGACTGCCACGGCCGCTCGCCGCGGGCGAGGCGTTGCAACTCGACTGCGCTACCGACGAAACGCGCGCCGCGCGGTACACGCTCGACGTCGAGCGCGTGTGCCTTCGGGTCCCATCGGTACGCGAGCGTCGCGTTGTAGCGTCCGTGCGCTTCGTGCGCTTCGACGACGGCGGCTCCGTCCTGCGCTTGCTCGATGCACTGCTTTGCCCACGCGGCGGCCTCGCGCTGCGTGGCAAACGGTTGCGGCGCTTCGTGGCCGAACTTCACGCGATAGGCCGCGGGCGCGATCTCCCCTGCGTATTGCTGTCGAGAGCCAGCACCAGGTACACGGCTTTTCGCGGCGCGTCTCTTCCGCTCGCGCTCGAGATTCCGATCGGCCTTCCAGCCGGCGCTGCGCGCAAGCGCCTGGCTGGCCTCGTTCTTGGGCGGCCGGCTCGAGCGCTTCGGCGAGCTCGGTCGGTTGGACGGCAGCACGGATCGCAGCCCAGAGCCGTAGCGTGGATGCTTCTGCGCGCGGCCCATCTCGTGCCCGTGCGGATCGAGCGGATCGACTTCGTAGATTGACGCCGCTTTGCCCTCGCCTTGCAGCCCGTAGTAAGGCCCGTCGACGTAGCCGCCGGCTCCGTCGGCGAGCTCGAGCACCACGATCCCGCCCTGGTCGTGCTTGAGGTGGCGCAACACGGCTGCGTGCGCCGCCTTCTCGTTGGCGATGAGCTCGCCCCGCACGCGGAACGGCGCCCCGAGCTTGCCGCCGCTGTGAAGCGGAGCGCTCGAGAACATGCGCTGCTGGCCGCCGCGCTTGAGGTGAGCGGGCTTCTTCGGATACGCGTACATGGCGATCTGCGGGCCCGCCGTCATGTCGACGCACTTCCCGAGCTTCGCCGCGGCGCGTGCCGCCTTGATCCGCTTCGTGAGCTCCTCGCGCTCGAGCTTGATCACCTCGGCAGTCTGCGCGCGCAGCTGCGCGAGCTGCTGTTGTCCGTGCGCGCGCATTTGCACGATCAGGCCCGCCACGCGCTTGCGCTCGCTCGGCACCCACGCTTTGACGCGCTTGCCCTCGGCTTTGCACAACTCGCGAGCGGCGCGACGCGCGCGCCGGCGCTCGGTGACTGGTGAAATCTTGCGGCCCACGGTTGCCCCCTTTACGTGACGATCGGCTTTTGAAGCGGCTCGAGATCGCGCTTTGCCTGCGCGACCAGCTCTGCCGCGATGCGCTGCTCTTCGCGCTTCTGCTGTTGGACGACCCACCAGAGCGCCGCGGCGCCGCCGAGCAGCCACACGACCGTGTTGCGCTCTTTTTTCGTCACAAGATCCCCCGCTTCGTGATCAGCCAGTACGCGACCACGCCGCCGGCGATCCACCATACGGGCGTCGGCACGATGGACATGGTCATGCTCTCGACGTCCGCCGGCGCGGGCACCGCTGGCGCCGTGCCGGTGCGCGCTTGGAAGTCTCGCGCCCACCAGTTGTAAGAAGCCTGGTACGCGTCGATCCGCGGCATGGCTTCCCACGCAAAGAGGCGCGACGTCCACGAAGCGCGCGCGTCGCGCTCGACGACCCACCGCCGCACGAACGCCGACCACTCCGCGCGCCACTTCGCATCGAGCTTGGGAGAGCCCGACTTGTTGACGTCGCGATCAAGCGCGTCGACGGAGCGATTGATGGCCGCCACGCGATCGGCGATGACGCTTGGCGTAATCACGAAGCCGAGCTCTTGCGTCATGCGATCCCCTTCCATGCGAGCACGCCGACGACGGCCAGCGTCACCAGCCACGGCCACGCGTCGGTGGCGTCAATGACGTAGCCTGTCCACTTGTCCGCGCCGGGGCGCGACCAGAGACGGTTTTGGCCCGCTTTCGGCTCGGAGACGGGCTTGTATCCCTTGCCGCTCGCGTCGACGTACGCCGCCGCGTAGTCGGTCGCGCTGGCAGGGATCAACGCGCGGCCGTTGAGCGCCGCCGTGACGGCGGCTTGTGTGCCCGGCGAGAAGACGGCGCGCGCCGAGTGCACGTGCTCGCGCCGCTCGGCGGTTTTGCGACCTTCGATCTTTTCGGAGTCGCTCTTGCCTTCGAGCCACGCGAGAAAGAGATCGCCGGTTGCGTACCAGCGTGGATTGACGGGCTGCGCGTACGCGCGCACGAACGCCGTAAGCGGCTTCGTGTAGCCGCGCGAGCGCGCGAAGCAGAAGCCATTGATCAGCGCCGCGGCCACCTGGCTCTGCACGGGGCCTTCCGCTTCGACGGCGCGCGCGAGCCAAAGCGCGTCACCTTCGGTGACCGTATAGGGCGCCATGCTTCCGCCGCGGAGTCTCATGGCCTTACTCCTTCGCCTCGATGCGTAGGTGCTTGCGGATCTGCTTCGCGGTCTCCTTCGGCTGCCCGGCCAAGAAGGCGTGCAGGCGTTCGCGCTGCGCCTTCTTGGCCGCCTTAGGGTCCGGTGCGTCCTCCGAACGCGCGAGCAGCTCCTCGGGCGGCTCATCGTAGACCGGCATGGTCTGCCCGTTGGGGCCGGCGCGGTCGTTCACGCCGCCCTCAACGCCCCACACGGGCATGTAGAACAGCATGCCCCAGCCAGGCGTGTAGATATCCAAACAGCCCTCGCTGTCGACGCTCGGCCCGAGCACGACGCAAAGCCACGTGTCGAACATCAACAAGTGATCGTCGATCACGATGTTTGTGCCTGCGTGGTTGCACGACGCACCAGGCGTGAGCGAGTGATCGGTGTGATAGCCGTCGACGTAGGCTTGCTGTTCGGTGTCGAGCGTCAGTCGTTCCATGCGTTCACCATCCCCAGTTGTGCGCGTATTGGTCGGCGATCAGCGGCGTGCCGGTCACCGCGAGATGTGCCGAGCCGATGAGATCGGAAAGCACAGCGGGCGCGGCGCCGCTGCCAAAGCGGTAGAGGTTTGTGAGCGTGCGGCCGGGGTAGTCGCTCGCCGTCATGCGCTCATTCAGGAGCAGACGATCATGCGCGCTATGGACTTCGGCGGCCGACGGAATGAAATTGCCGGCGCGGAAGCCGTACAGCGTCACGTTGTCCGCTCCGTGGCCATCGGAGCGGCGGCCGATCGTGAATGCCGTGGCGGCCGGCGTATACGGGCCCGCAAAGGTGGTGCCCGTGCCGATCTCGACGCGGCGCACGAACAAGCGGACCTTGCCCGCGGTCGCGTCCCACACGCCCGTTAGGGAGATGAGCTTGCCGACGTCGGCGGCGGTAATCGCAGCGGTCGGCGCCGCCGCGCCGACGGCCGCGCCACCGAGTGCAAAGGCAAAGGCCGTCATGGTGCCGAAGGTGTAGAGATCCCAGCCCGGCGTCGCGTTTCCGCGCTTGGCCGCGAACATGCGAAAGGCGCCGCCGACCGCGATCGTCTTCACGCGCACCAGCGCTTCCACCATAAAGCCCGCCGGATCACCTGCGAAGCCGCCCGCAACACTCCAATAGTGCGAAGTGCTCAGCCCTTCTGCGCCAGAGATGATCGGCCGGACTTCGTGGCCGGCTGTCCGCTCGATGCGCGCTGCGATCGTCATCCCCGCGCCGGCGGTCATGTGCGCGGTGCCGATGCGATCGAGCGACGTCGCCGGCACGCCCGCGTCAGGTCCGCCGTTCGCTTCGACGTCGAGCGTCGTATCCCAGCAGTGCAGAAAGCCGGGCAGCGTGGGAACAAGCCCCGTGCGCTGCCACGATGCATAGAGCTCGGCGACTTGCGTCGGCGTGGCCGCGAAGTGGCCGCCGCTCAATCCGAACACGGCGACGCCGTCGCTACTGCTTCCGCCGAACGCGGTGTAACCGGCGCCGTCGACGGAGAAGCCCGCACACGGCGTCGAGCCGATCTGCACGCCATCGATCCACGTCTCAACGTTCGTCCCCGTGAACACCATCGTGAGCAGCCGCGTTTTGCCAAGGTCGCCCGCCGACAGCGCGTAGGTCGGAAGGATGACCGCTGCGCCCGCCGTCCAGCCTACGAAGCGAAGCGACGTGCCCGCCGCGTTGACGTCATAGGACCAGCCGGTACTGACTGCGTGGCTCGCTAGGAAGCGGTTTGCGCCGAGGCCCGCGTGTACGCGAAACGGAAAGCAGACCGTAAACCCGGTCGTGATGCCGACAAGGCCGGTCCCTGGCGTCGTCCGATACATCGCCGTGGACGTGAAGCCCTGCACGCCGTACGTCTTTCGCCCGTCGGTGCTCGCATCGAGCCAGCGCACGAGGGGAGAGCCGACCTTGCCAATTTGGTCGGCTGCCAAGAGCGTCACCGTGTCCCGCACGGACGCGGGGCCCGCTTGCCCGTCGACGACGACGGTCCCCGCGAGCTCGTCTCGACAGCTCCAACGATGCACGATGGTCGCGCCGGCGAACGCCGTCGGCAGATCCCCGAGCTTGCGGACTTCGTCAAAGAACGCTTCGATCTGCGCATCGCTCGGCGTACCGCTGAAGATCAGCTCCGCGACGATAGCCAGGGACGTTGCGGGCGACGTGCTGGCCGCGTCGCTGCCGAACACGAGTTGATCGACGGCGGGCGTGTACGTGCCGAACGCGGTCGCCGTGCCGACCTTATGCCGATCGTGCCAGTGCACGAGCTGCGTGGCGGTCACCATCACAAGCGAGCAATGCACCGGACCAAGGTCCGTCGGGGTTACGCGGTACTTCGGCGACTGCTTAAACGCCGTATCGCGCGCGTGCATGTGCACGTCGTTGCTCGCGTCCATGTAGTGCGCCCAGCCGCTTACGGCGGTGCGGTTCGTCGCGAAGGTGCGCAGCGTGCCCGTCAGACTCTCCGCGCGGTACAGCGTCACGACGCCGAACGGCACGGCCGGCGGCACGCCACCGACGCCCGCGGTCTGATAGCGGTTGGACGTGGTGAAGTTCGTCAACGCGTACAGCCGCCCGCGCTTGCGCAAATTGCGAATGCTGCGCGCGACGGAGCCCATCAGTACGCGACCAGGTCACCTGAAAGGTCGTACGCGTTCGCGGCGACCTTCAAGATCGAAAACGGCGACCACTGCTCGAGCGTGTACGTGCGCGAGCCGTTGATCGTCACGCCGCCCGCGCCCACGATCTGCACGCGCCCTGCGCCCGCTTGCACGCCCGAGATCGAGCCGCCGATCGGAAGGTCGGTGAAGTTGAGCGGCACCGTCACGACGGCCGCTGTCGCCGCCGTGCACCGCAGATAGCCGCGCACGTGCGTGACGGAGAGCGTGATGGCCGTGGCGCTATCGGTCACGATCGTGAGGGGGAGGAGCCCCGTTCCATCGTGCTCGTGATCGGAGCGCGCGAACGTATCGGCGACGCCTTCCCCGTTGGCCGTGCCGATGGAAACGGGCACGCCCGCCGCCGCTTCGTGCGTGTGATCGGCGCGCGCGAGATACTCGCTCTCACCCTCATCGTTCGCGTCGCCCACGGCCACGGCGACGGGCGCCGCCGTGAGCACCGCGTGTTGATGGTCGCTGCGTGAATACGTGGGCGCCACGCCTGGCAGCGACTCACCGAGATACGTGGTGTCGTCCTCGCCGACGATCTCGCGGTAGGCGACGACGTCGGTCGGATCGTCGTCGCCCGCGAGCGTGGTTCCATCGTGCACGTGGTCGGAGCGCGCCAGAAAGACGCTCGTCCCTTCTTCGTTGGCGGTACCGAGCGAGCTCGGGACGCCCACCTCGGCCACGTGGCGATGGTCCGAGCGCGCGGCCGCCTCGCTCACGCCGGCGATCGGCCCCGCCTCGCCGCCAAGCGCGATCACGTTTTCGGGATCGTCGTCCGACAGCAGCGCGCCGGCGCCGATCTCGCGCCACTCGCCGACCTCCTCTTCTTCGCTCGGGGTCGTGCCCACGAGCAGCCAAAACGAGTACTCCCCTTCGACGTCGAGCCGCGCGACCTTGCCGATATCGTCGGCGTCGACGTCGACGGAATCGAGATCGCTCGTCTCCCAATGGTGGATCTGGTGGATGCCATCCGCGGAGCTCAGGAGCCGGTGTAGCCGCGTCGTGTAGGCCATTTACTCGCCCTCTGCTTCGTAGGTGGCGAGTGCGCCGTCCTCATCCGACTCCGCGATCGCGCCGTCTTCCGCGACCACGAAGAAGCCTTGCGGCCCCGTCGGCTGCGCCCCGTAGCCGGCCAGCTGAAAGCGGCCGAAGACGGCGGGCCGCAGTGGATCGCGCGCCGCGGCTGTCATCACCGCACCCAATAGACAAGGTCGCAGTCGCGCAACACGCTCCCGGCGGCGATCAGCGCGTACGCGTTGATCAGCGGTAGCGGCGAGCTCGGCGGCAGATACACGCCGTCGACGAAGTCACGCACGCTCGCCGGCGACAGCGTCGTGAAGCGGTTACCGGTGCTCGGCGCCGGCGAGCGCGCGTAGACTTCAAAAGCATACGCACCCGGCGGCGCGGCCACCTTCGCGTATTCGTCGGCCTCGAGATCGCCCCACTGGCTGCGCGCCGTAAACTGCATCGGCGTGAAGTCCGGCGCCATGCCGTCGGCGATCTCCCCTTCGATCACATACGGCGTGTGATCGACGTCGAAAGGGAATTCCCCTCCCGTCGTCACGGCGGGCGTGTAGCGCGTCGCTTCGACGCGCAAGAACTCGCACGGAGGGATCTGATACTCGCCGCCGCGAAGGTCGCAGTAGATCTCACGCAGTAAGCCCTTGTAGCCGTACAGGAAGCGAATCGCGCCAAAGTAAGAGTCACCGATCCACTTCGCGAAATCCGGCTCCGGCTGCCACCATACGCCAGCAGGTAGGCTCGCCTGGTGAAGCGGAGACGCGTAGCTTGCCTTTCCGACGCGTACGCGCACCGAGCGCGCAGCGTCCACGCCCGCGCCGAGCTCGCCGACGCTGGCGACGGGATACCAGCGTTTCGGGCTTGTGGAGCCCTCATCGCCGGTCGGTAGGCTGACTGTTCCGCTTCGCGACACGCTTCCCCCTTACGTGGCCCCTGTTACGCGTTCGCGAGTGCTGCTCGAGAGACCCAAACCGTGTTGCCGCGTGGCGTAAGCACCTTGTAGCCGTCGACGCGGCCGGCAATCATCTTCGCCGCCTGCGCTTGCTTCGCCGGCGGCACGAGCGCGAGCGCCTTGCTTGCTTCCGTGAGACGCGACTCACGCAGTAAGGCTTGCTTGGTCGTTTTGGCGACCTTACTTGTCGGCGGCACGCTCGCGCGCAACTTCGACGCGGCCTGCGCCACGGCTTGCGCGGGCAGTCGCGCCTTGGCGCTCGCCACGACGTTGAGCGGCAGACCGGACAACTGCGAACGCGCTTGCCGGATCTTCTTCACCGCGCGCACGCCCTTGGCGGCCATCTGTGCAGCGTCGATCGTTGCGACGGCGCTCGACGCACCAGGCACGAAGGACGCAACCATCTTCCCGGCTTTGGCGATCTTCTTCAGGATCTTACTTTTCGCGATCTTCTTCCCGAACTTCTTGATCCGCTTCCTGAACGCGCCGGCGCCGAGCTCATTGAAGCCGAGCTCCGTCGGATGCAGATCGGGGCGCCCCTCGGCGCGCGCGATCGCAGCCTGCACGATTGGGAAGCTGATCCGCTCTTCGATGCCGGTCGGTCTGTACTTACCGTCAGGGCCGCGCACGCAGTGAACCGCGCGCAGCACTTGCCCCTCGTCGATGTAGTAGATCCTCGAAATGCCGGGCTGCGCCGGCGTGCGTGCAAGTGCTGTCATGGTCCGATCTCCCTTTACGCCGCCGGCGGCGTGTAGCTCGCGACGCTGCCCGCGTAGAACGCCGCAGGCGGGCTCGCTTTGAAGTACTTCAGCGCGGCCGCGGCAAGCGGGCCGTAGATCCCGTCGGACGTGATTCCCGCCTTGGTCTGAAAGCTCGCGAGCAGCTTCCGATCGTAGCCGGCTTTCCCTTTGTTCTTCAGGTTGGCGGCCACGTCGGCGGCCATGCGCTTGGCGCCCGCCACGTCCGTTTTGCTCGTGGTCGGCGAGACAAGCACCGGCTTAGGCGCCGCCGCCGGTTTTGGCGCGGCTGTCGCTGGTTTTGGCGCCGCGGCTGCGGCCGGCTTCGCGGCCGCCTTGGCGGGCGCGCTCGCGCTCGCTGCTTTGAAGAGCGCTTTCGGAGCACTCACGCCCGCCTTGACGAGCGCGGCTTGCGTGGCGGGCCCGTAAAGCCCGTCGGCAGTCAGACCGGCGGCCGACTGAAACGCGGCGAGCATCTTCCGATCGTACGCGGTGCCCTTGGCGTTCAGGTTCGCGGCGACGCTCGGCGCAAGCGCTTTGGCCGATGCGGACGTGGGCGAGCTCGACGGCTGCGCCGCCGGCATGCTCACGAATGGCGCAGTTACCATGCCGCTCTGTGCTTTCGCGGCGGAGCTGTTCGGCGTCGGCGCAGGTTCGCGCGACGGTTGCAGCATGCCCGTTTGCTTGGCCTTCACGGCGGCGAGCTTCGCCGCCTCCTGCTCAAGCTTCTCCTCTTGGCGCGCTGCTTCGCGCGCCGCGGCGATCGCTTCGGCGCGCTCTTGTGCGTCGAGTTGATCGAGCTCCTTTTCGCCGCCGGGCTGCTCGTTGCTGCTCGAGCCGCCGCCGTCGGCCGCGGGCGCTTGCTCGCCGTCGTCCTCCTCGCTCGAGCTCGGCGAGCTCGGCGAGCTCGGCGCGGGGCTCGAGCCCCCCCCGCCGCCGCCACCGCCGCCGCCTGGATCGCCCCAGTCCTCTTCTTCGCTCGCGCTCGAGCCGCCACCGCCGCCGCTCGGCGCGGGGCTCGAGCCCCCACCACCGCCGCCGCCGCCGCTTGGCGTGCTGGGCTGCGCGGCGCTCGCCTTGCTGCTGCGCGAGAGCATGACGAGAGCGAGCGCGCCGCCGCCGAGTACCGCGATCGCCATTCCGTTATTGCCAGCCATCGCGCCCCTTACCCTCTGCCGCCCATTCCGAGCCGCTTGCTAGGATCTTCGATCTGTCCGTTCGCGCGCAGCACCACGCAGTGCTTCAAGCCTGGCCGCACGTCGATCACCTTCGGCCGCGCGCCCCCCACATACCGGCGCTCTAAGTCGCTCCATTCGGGCCGCTCTCCAGCGACCCACAACTCCCCGACGCGATACACACTCAGATCTTCGCCGTGTCGACTGTGTCGGCCCCCCAGCTTGTTAGGCTGGGGGGCCGACACAGTCGCCGCACCTCCGCTGGTACGTTTCCGACGCGGTCTGCCAACTTTCGCGGCCAAGCGATTCGCGCTGGTAGCGCACGCCGCTGGTGTAGAGAGCTGGGGCCATGCCGTTACGTATCTGACGCTCGCACGTCATGGAGACACCGAAGAGAACCTCTTCAATGCTCTCAATGTCGCGGAGCGTGATGGAAGGGCGGAGCATGGGCGCGCTTAGTTGACGCGCTTGCAGGGACCTTGCAGACCCAAGTAGGTGTTGGGCATCGCGACGGTCGTGATGTTCGTCAGGGTGCACTTGATCGGCACGCTCGGCGAGCCGCTCACGGCGCCACGAAGGCGGCCGTTGCTGTGGTGGCGAAACATGTCGCCGGGTGCGGGGTCGGCGCTCGCGTTGAGCGAGATCGCGCCGATGTTGATGCTGTTGACCACGACCGACGGCGCAACGGCCTCGGGAATGACCAGGCGATCGGGACGGAGCGCCATGTTCAGGTTGAACGTGAAGGTCACGCTGGAGCTTGCGGGCACCGTGTTGGGGCCCGCGCCCGCGTAGTGGATCGGAAGGCTCTTCGCCTGGATCTGCTGAGGAGATCCGGCGTCGCCGTCGGCTCCTACTTCTTCGTCATATGCGCCCACGATATCGAACGTGCCCATGATTGTTCCCTCCCAAAAAGACGGTTCTCGAATCGTGAGCACGTGCCCACGCGTTCGCTTCTTCCCTTGCAGCAAGCGCGCGAGCGCTACGAATCAAACGACGTCGTCGTATTCGCCTTCGACGCTGATCGCGGACGGGCCGAAACCGTAAGGTCCGCCAGAGAACTCGCCTGCGAGTGTTCCGCCGCTCGCGTAGCGACGTGCGAGCGTGGAGACGCCTGCGAAGAGCGGCCCGAGCCCGCCGTACAGCGCGCCTTCGGCCATCTTCCCTTTCAGCAGAAAGCCCGCGGCGACAGCCACGCCGCCGATCAGCAGTTGCGGCGGTACGCCGTTCACTTGCGGCAGCTGAGGTACTTTCGCTTCGATCACGGCCCCGGCGACCGTGCCGGCGAGCCCGTATCCGAGCGCCTTGGTTTTCGCGCTGCCTTTGGCGCGCTGGATCGCGCCGGTCGCGGCGCCGCGCGCTTTGCTGGCGATCGAAGCTCCGACGCGACGGATCGCGCTGCGTCGGCGTGGCGCGCTGGACGAGCGCTTGTTGGATCGGCGTGCGAGAGCTGTTGCCATCTTGGTTCCCCCGAGAATGCTTGCTGCAATGGAGCGGCCATGTTCTCAGGCTTGATCCGGTCGACACAAGCGAGTGACAGTCAGAATCGCGACAAACCACGCGCGGCAGTGCAAGCGTGGTTGACAGTCAGGGGGGCCGGGTGGAGCAACAGCTGTGTGTGTTGGCGTGCTCCGCAATGGGCGAAACAGGCGCGCTGATCTTCGCGCTAGTCGCGTTCGCGTGGGGGCTCTACCAGCGGCGCGCGAAGGTGCAGACCGACGGTAAGGTGGTCGACCTCGAAGCGGAGCGCTCGAAGCTCGAAGCGGAGCGCTCGAAGCTCGAGACAGAGCTCAAGGTGCTATCCATGCGCCCGCCCGCGCTGCCCGCATTCGTGATTCAGGCGGCCGCACCGATCACGCCCGCGCCCCCCGCGCCCTCCCTGGAGACCGATGAGCAAGCCCCTGACGAAAGCCTCGGTTGAGCGCGAAGCGACGGAGCGCGCGGTGCGACAGCTCGCCGCTCTGCAGTTCTCCCCGCCCGATGTGCTGCGCGAGCTCGCGGCGCGGCTCGAGCGCGACGCCGTCGCGCATGATCTGATTACGGGCGGCGTCGAATGCCGCAACTGCGCCGTGAACCGACACGCCGCCGGTCTGTTTCGCGCGATCGCGACTGTGCGCGAGTTGACGGGCTAGCGCAGGGACAGCACGGCGGCTCGCACCAGCCGCAACAGTCGAAGTGATCGCGGCGATGACGCCACGCGCGCAGCCACGCGCGCAGCCCTGGCCAGCGACGCCGCGCGGCGCGCACTGCGCGCGCTGCGTCGCACGCCGCATCCGTCACGAGCGCGACGCCGGGCACGGTCAGGAGCAGCGCACGAACGAGCATCACGCCCCGTCGTCGACGTCGTCGACGTCGTCGGCGGCGCGTGAGCTCGTGATCGTCTCGATCAGCCACCACGCGAGCACGCCGGCGAGCGCGCCGATCAAGATCTGGCCGCCGTAGCCCGCGCTCGGCTGCGCTTGGATCACGATCGGCTGCTGTGCGTCGGCCATCGATGGGCAAGTCTACAGCAGTGCGCGGCGCCCCGCGCCTACTTGCAGGCTGCGATGCGCGCCACGTGCAGCACCGAATTTACGATGTTCGCGATCGCGACCACGGCGAGCATGACGATCAACGCCGCTTGCAGTCGGTCCTGACGGTTGAACCGCCGGTCCTGATCGGCTCGGCTGTCGGCGAGCTGTTGTCGCCACGCCTCGATCTCACGTCGCCATGCTTCGTGGTCGCCTTCCGTGTTCATACCCGGCCGGCGCAGCCGAGGATGGGGCACGCGTCGCGCGTGACGCCAGCACCCGGGCCCTCCCACTGGTAGCCGCACGTCGGACACGTGCGGCGACTTGCGGCGCTCGCCGGCGGGCTGCACACCTGACAGCGCGTAGCGCTTTCGCGCGAATAGAACGGCTCCCGGCAGCGCGCGCAGCGCGCGACGCGCGCGCCGCTCGGCGCTTCGATCTGCAGCTCGTGGCGCATGCACGCACGCTAGCAAGTTCGCGCTCCGCTTCGCCATCACCACGCCCTCTTAAGCCCAACTGGTCGAGCGGACGGCGGCGCGAAGGAGCACGCGAGAGCGCAGCGGCTCGTTCGCAGCGGCGAGCGAGCGGAGCGAGCGGCCACCACGAGGCGGCCTTAGGCCGCGAGACGTTCCGGCGAAATTGAATCCCCAAGGGGCCGCCCACGGCCCCGCCCCCCCACTCTCCCCCTTCCCGCCCTCGATCCGCTACGCGGGGCTGAAAGGGAGAGTAGGACGACGGCTTTGTACGAAGGCTTCTCAGCGACGGAGCGAGCTCGATCCGCTCGCGTTCGATCTGATCCGTCGGCGGCGGATCGCTTGCGCGGCGCGCTGCTGGCGAGCGGGCGCGTGCGGCGCCGCGATCGCTGCGTGGCTGTTCAGCAGATCGCATGCACGGACGGAGCCCCCCATCGCCGCGCTTCCCGGGTGCGCAGCGAAAGGGGGCCCGCTCGAGCGCGAGCGTAGCTAGGAGGGCCGCGGCGGCGGATCGTGGCCGGTGACACGCCGGTACGCGTCGGCGGCCGCCTCGGCCTCGGCGCGTGCGTCGAACGCGGCGGTTGGGCTTTCAATGAGCTCGGCGCCGTCGCTCTCTGCGCGCGCTGGTGAGGCAAGCGCCGCACGCTGGCGATCGAGCCCTTCCCATCGGCGAAGGTGTCCGGCGATCGCCGGCGGCAGCCCGCCCACGAGCTCATACATCTGATAAGCGTACGTGTCGCCGCGTAGCTCAGGCGGCAGCGCCTCGCCCGTCTTCGGGTCGAATGCCGGCGGCTGCCACGCGCGCAGTACGCGCCCGTGTACGAGCACCGCGATCATTTGCTCGAGCTTGCGCACGGGCACGCCCAAGCGCGCCGCGATCCCGCTCTGAGATTTCTTCGGGTTGTAGACCCATTGCCCCTCGCGCTTGGTGCGTGCGTTGCCGAGGAATACGCCACGGCCGGCGGCACGGCCTTGGTTCTCGCCGAACAGATCGGCGCACTCGAAGAGGCAACAGAGCAGCGCGACATAGAGCCGCACCAGGGCCGCGCGTTCTGCGTGCGGTATCTGGCGCAGCTCCACCAGCGGGCGATCGCGCGTGTCGCGCATCTTCACTTCGCGCTTAGGCCAGCGCTTCGCTGCGGCGCGCGCGGCGATCTGCGGATCGCGGCGCTCGCGCGCCGCGTGCTCGAGCTTGTAGCCGGCGCCAACCTCGATGACGTGATCGGTAAGCTCGCGGCCTATCGCCTGGCTGCTCAGTGCGCGCGTGGTCGAGCTGTCGGCGCCCGTCACAAGCTCCGCCGTGAAGCGCCCCAAAGGCGTGAGTCTTCCGCGGCGCCGTGAGGGCCGTTTCGTTGACTGCAACGCAACTTGCGGATATGGATTGGGCACGAGTGTGTGAGGCCCGGTGCGCGAAGTAGAAGAGCGCGCGCCGGGCCGACTTGTTTTCGGCTCCTGTGCGGCAAACTGCAAAATTAAGCGGCAGCCGGACCCGTGTGATTACGCCGTATTACGTAAATACGCTGTGATCTCGTAAGGGCGCCTTGCCGCAAGCGGAATTGCTTACGATCTGCGGCGCGCGATCTGGCGCCGGATCAGGTGGGTACGCCGGCCGCTTCGAGGGCGGGGCCCTGCATCGCGGCGGCCGCGCGCGCTTGCTGTTGGCGCTCGAGCGCGGCCGCGAACGCATCGGCGTAGACGGCGGCCGCCTTCGCCGCGATGGCGTCGCCCCACGTCTCGCGCCAGTGCTGATCGTAGTTGTCGGCCTGGTCGACTCCGTCGACGGCGCGCACGATCACGCATTGCAGGCGACTG
>WUUC01188671.1_pt1 | contig 22803 bp, 13 predicted proteins | sample 6278441 | NCBI WGS metagenome assembly WUUC01 (sample SAMN13675441, study PRJNA597444) | soil metagenome | isolation source: soil | place: USA: Washington | collected 2017-10
GGCGGCCTTATAGGAGAAAGCGTCGGACTTGTCTGCCGCCGGCCCTAGGACCGCGCTCTCACATGCGGCCCATCAGCGTCCGCCGCGGCCGCTGCGCGGGGATGGCCTTCAACCAGTATTCGAGCGAGCCGTTGAACACGTTTCGATCGACCGGGCCCTTGATGCCGGGAACATGTCCCGTCGTCGTGAACTGCCAGAACAGCCAGGGCCGGCTGCGGTATCTGACATGCGGTTCGGCAGCGACCGAGCGCAGCCAATAATTGTAGCCGGGGAACTGCCCCTCCAGCACGTCGCGATGAAAGGTGATGTCGGTGTAGATGATCGGGCGCTTGCCGGTATGGGCCTCCATCGTCTCGAGCAGGATCCTGATCTTCTCGCGGGCGACCCGCGCCGGCACCTTCTTCGGACATCTGCGCGAATGGCCGTTCCATTCGAGGTCGAGCACGGGCGGAAGCGCGTCCGGCTCGTTGGGAACATTGAGCATAAACCAGAGCGCCTGCTCATGCGCGGGGCGGCACCAATAAACCATGTGGTAAGCCCCGCGCGGGATGCCGACGCGCTTCGCCTCTTGCCAATTGCGGCGGAACTGCGGGTCGAGAAAATCCCCGCCTTCGGTCGCCTTGATGAAGGCGAATTTGGTTCCGGCGGCCCTGACCCGGTCCCAGTCGATATTCCCCTGCCAATTGGAGACGTCGATGCCCTGCACCGGCATGCGATGCGCCCGGGACACTGCGGCATGCGGATCGCCGTCGGCGAGTCCCCTTTGCCGCGCCGTGGCGAACTCGGCGCCGCCCCACAGAAGCACGATCCAAAGCGCCAGCAAAAATACGCCGCGCACCCCGTTGCGCATGTCTCCCCAACCCCTGGCAATCGCCTTGCACCCGTTTGGGTTAGTTAGGCCCGGAGGGAGTTAACAATTCGTCGGTTCCCGGCGTGCCGGAAAATGAAAGCTGGAAACTGGGGAGGGGTAGGCGCGGCTTTGGAAGGTGTCGATTAGCGGAGGATATCCTCCATCTCCGGGTCGTTAAGCTCCTCTTCCTGAGCAGGGGGAGAGCCTTCCTCTTGAGCGGGCGGCGATCCTTCGGCCGACGGCGGCGCCTCGCCGGGCCGTCCGCTCTCCTCCTCAGAATTCTGCTGCTCGGTGCCGATCCGGACGGAGCCAAGGAAGCGGCCGATCGCCTCGCCGACCGGCTTTCCCTTCAGCTTCTTCTGGAGGATCTCACCAATCTGATTGACTGTTCGCCCCGCCTCATTGGGATTCGCAAACATTCCGCCGATCTCCGGCTTGAAGGCGGGCTTTTCAAAGGGCCCCTCGATGCGGACCGGAATGGTGAGGCCGGCAAGATCGTTTGCACCGCCACGCCCTTGCGGCCCGGAAACGATCTTCGGATGCGTCAGAAAATCCACGGTACCGGTGACGAAATCGACGGTACCGCGCGCCTTCACCTTGAGCAGCGGGCTGGTGATCTCGAGATCGTGGGTCTCGGCGACGCCGCTCGCCATTCTGAAGCTTGCGCCGAAATCGGCGAAGGTTGTCTTGGCTCCGGGACCCTGATTGACATCCGGAATATTTCCGGCGCCGAGGCCGGCGATCATCTCGGTGAGATTGATCCCCTCAATCGCGCCTTCGGCGATATCGAGGCTGCCGGTTCCCGAAATTGAGTGTTTCATGTCGGCGGCGCTGCCTCCTTCCCCTTTCAGCTCGAGCTCGAGATCGGCGAGACCGGAAATGAGATTGAAGCCGCCCGCAGCAGCAAGGAGCGGCTGCGCCGAGACACCTTCGAGAATGAGATTGACGGAAAAGGTTGGAACGGGCTTTGCACCGTCGATAGTCAGCTTGCCGCTCCCTTGCCCCTCGTAAAGCTTCATACTGCCGAGGTCTGCCTCCAGAACCCCGTCGCGGAGTTTCACGCTAAGCGTGGAGGGCCCCATCGCCAGCCCCTCGTACTTCGTTTCGGCAAGATTGACATTCACATCGGCGTCGAAGCCGGCCGGGAGAACCGGCGAGCTTACCGAGCCTGTGGTCGTGCCGATTGCAGCAGGAGGCCGCGTTTCGGACGAGGGCTGCTGCTCGGCATCGACGGGGGCTTCTGTGCCTTTTGGCTTTGTGAACCAATCGCGCGACTCGGTTTGCGGCACCACCGTCGCCGGTTCTTCGGGCGCACCGGCTGGCAACGGCTGAGCGGGCGAGGATGTTCGCCCCTCTGATGCGAGAAATGGTGTGAGATCAAGGCTATCGACGAGAAGGGCGGCGCGCAAATGTGGCTTTGCACCGGTGAGGTCAAGCACCGCTTGCCCTTGTCCGGTGGCATGGCTCAAGGCAAAGCGCGCCTGGGTCACGGAAACCTCGCCCTCGTGCCAAGCGATGTGGCTGGCCACCTCGCCATCGCCGACGGCCGTCAGGGTCGCCGGCTCCCGGCGCAACCAGGCGATGACAGACGGGATCGAACGAGACTTCGCGATCAGATCGCCCTCGCCTTTGAAGGCGGGACGCGAGAACACATTTCCGGCAAAGGCAGTGCTGATCGCTTCGGCATCGAGCTTTAGATCGATGCGCGCCGAACGCTCGGCCTTGAGATCGGCAGGCGTGGCAAGCTTCAGGTCGAAGCCGACACGAGCACCTTTCCAATCGAAATCGCCCTTCGCGGTCAGAGGATCGGCAAGGCGTGGCAGGCTGAGCGCCGCGTTGAGCTTCTCGATGCGCCTTTCGTCACCCTCCTTCCCGTAGAGAAGGCGAATGGTTCCGTCCTCGATGCGAACGTCATTCAACCTGATCTCGCGCTTTGGCTTTGCGGTTCCGTCCGCCTGAGCGGGGATGAAGCGCGGGGCCGCCGAGGCGAGATCGTGCGACGGCGACTGAAGACGACCATGCTTCTCCTCTTCGCCGGATTTCGGCGGGACGTGCACGGTCAGCACCGGGCGCTCCATGACCACCCGCTCTGCGTCCACATTCTTGCTGAGCAGCTGACCGAAACTGACGTCGAGCGAGAGTCGAGCGACGGAAAGATCGGGAGCAGCGGGATGGCCCGGATCGGAAAACTCAACGTCGGTAAGGACGATGTGCGGCTTCGGCAGAAAGAGGACCGAAGTCGAGCCGTTTACCTTCAATTCGCGGCCGCTCTGCTCCCGCACGCGCTCCGCGACGCGCTCGCGCACGGCATCGGCGGAGAGGAGGAAATTGAGGCCCAGAACGAGAAAGAGAAGCAGGGCCAGGATGCCGCCAACAATCTTCAGCAGCAGCTTCATTCGCGATCGTTCGACTCTCTCAAATTGGTTGAAGCCCCATGGAACGGGCGCTCGCGCATCTCCTATCTAGGAGCCAAGGACATAAAAATGAATGCTTTGAAGGCCACTGCCGAACGCGAAGCGATAATCACCTTAGCCGGATAATAAGGTGATAATGGGCCGAAGCCATGTCGCGGCCATGGAGCGTCACCCGATGAGCACAGCATGGTTGTCCCATTGATAGCGGGTCGATAGCCGCTCTTCCTCCTTGAGCCCCTCCGCCGCAACAAGCCAGCCCTGCCCGCTCGTGAGCAGAAAACTCGCTTTGTGCCTGGTCGGCGCGACGCCGCAGCCGTCCGTCAACTCTGAGAAACCAAGATAGCGGCGGGAACCCACATCCCAATAGGCAATGAGGCCGCCCTTCGGCGCCGAGGCCGCGACGATCCCGCCGCCGGAATCGGCCGCGACCGAGCCGACGTAGTTCCTTAGCAAGGCCTGAGTTTCGACCGGAGCGGCAACGAGGACAGGCTTCTCGCCAAGCCGATGGAAGCCGAGGAGCGGCGGGTGATCCCCTTCGGGCCCCCGATATTGGCAGCCGAACGCGACGGTATCGCGGGTCGCGAGCGCAAGGTGCCGAATCGAGAGCTTGTGCAGCTCGGTGCCAAGATGGTGCTCCTCGATGAGGTCTCCCGTGTGAACGTCGATATAGGCGAGCGAGGGCTTCATCTCAGGAATGTTCAGCTCCGCAGAGCCAGAATCCGGATGCGTGCGGATGCCGCCATTCGCGATCACAAGCGTACGCCCGTCGGGAAGGAGAGCAATGTCGTGCGGCTCCAACCCATGCGCCGCAAACTCGCCGATCTGCCGATAGCCGCCGGTGGCATCCCGAACGCCGATGACGCCCTGCACTCCCGCGTAGTCGTTCTCGGTCGTGTAGAGGAGCCTTCCGTCAGCGGAGAACACGCCATGGCCGAAGAAATGGCGCCCGTTTTTCGCGGCGAACCAGACCGGTGCGCCCCCGTCTCCTGAAACCGCGACACCGAAACGCCCGGGTCGCCTCGCGAATGCCACCCATTCGCCGGTGCCCGGCCGAAGCGCGATGTCATGCCCCCTCCCCGGCAGGTCGACGGACCGGACATCGCCTTCCAGCGAAAAGAGCGCCGCTGAGAACGTGCCCCGATCGTCACGCCGCGCGGCGGCGAAAAGGCCCTCGGGCTTTGCATGCGCCCTCAAGCTTGATGGAAGGGCGAAGAGCGCGGCGCCTCCTGCCGAACCGAGAAGAAGCTGGCGGCGGTCGATGTCCATGGCTCAGTCTCCGTCCATCGCGTTGAAGCCGAAGGAGAGGTCCGCCCCTTTGGCGATCATCTCGCCGGCGGTCGTGGCGGCGCTCTTGAGCGAGACGCGCAGTGCCTCAAGCTTCGCTCGTTGCTCTTCGCTCCGCACCGCGTCGGCGATTGGCGCCTTCATGCCGCGCAGAACCTCGATGGCGTGATTGAGGTCGAAGAGGATCGACTCCTCCACGCCCGCTGACTCCGCATGCACGATGGGGTCGAAGCCCGAGGCTTTGAAGAGATCGCGAATACCCTCGAGGTTACCCGCCATGTTCTCGAAACTCGGTCCGCTCCGCCAAAACGGCGCGAGCTTCGGCCGCGCCCCTTCGGCGCTGGCGCCGAGCGACTTTCCGATCTTCTGATCGCGCACCCATTCGATTCCGGCGGTGAACGCCTTGAACAATTCCAGGCTTACTTCCTTGGCCGAGCGATAGGTGCTGTTGCCACTTCCCGGCTCGAGATAGGCCTTGAGCTCGGGCGCGCCGTCCGCCCAGCCCGCGACGACGTCACGACTGAGGCCATCGACATTCGCGGCGACAGCGGCCGCGAAGCGGCAGCGGAAGGCGGCGGCGGCGCTCGGTGCGGCTAGCGCTTCGGAGCCGTCGCCATAGAGGAGGTCCTCGAGCGCGGGAAGCCCCTGAAGCGCGACGCTCTTTTTGGCAAGTGTGGCCGGATCGGTGACGCTCGCGTCCTTCTTGGCGACCGCTTCCCGGATTTGGCGTGCCCCCAGACCCTTCGGATCTGGCCAGTAGAAAATGCGCTCGAAACGGTGCTCTTTCGCAGCCGGGCCGAAGCGGATCGGCTCGACTCGGCTCCATGCCTCGACGGTCGCGCCGAACGATTTTCGCGCTTCAGAAAGCGCGGGCTCCGAAGGCGCCTTGCACAGTCCCTCCGTCGAGCGGTTCAGAGCCGACGCCGCGTCCGCGAAGCGCGCATAGCCCGGCCGGATGTAGCCCTCGAGCGCACCGCGGGCGACCGCGCCGTGATCCGTCTTCGCCTGCGCGGGCTGGACGCTCGCGGCGACGACAATGAGTGCTGCGGCGGCAATCGGATGCACTCTTCGTCTTCGCCGTCTCGTTATAGCGAATTGACGAAGGCGAGGAGACGGTCGCGGTTTTCCTTCGAAAGCGCGGCGAAGCGGTCGCGAGCCGTTTTCGCCTCTCCGCCATGCCAAAGGATCGCCTCAACAACGCTGCGGGCGCGGCCGTCATGCAGGAACAGCGTGTGACCGTTCACGGTCTTGGTCAGACCGATGCCCCAGAGCGGCGGGGTGCGCCATTCGCTCCCCGATGCCTGTCCTTCAGGGCGATCGTCGGCGAGTCCTTCGCCTATGTCGTGCAGGAGCAGGTCGGTGTAGGGCCAGATCAGCTGATTTGCGAGATGCGGCTGCCCCGGCGCGTCACCCGTCTTGAAGCTCGGCCGGTGGCAGCCCGCACAGCCGATGTCGTGGAAAATCTGCTTTCCCTTCAGAATCTCGGGAGTCGCCGGGCCGCGCCGCGCCGGCACCGCAAGATTGTGCGAGTAGAACGTTATGAGCTTGAACAGCTCATCGCCAAGCTCGGCGTCCTGCTGCTTCGGCGAGTTGCCGTTCGGCGCGCTGAGGCAGGTCTTCTGCGCGTCCGTGCAGTCGCCGGACGGCGTCCGAAGCAACGTCGTCGAGAGGCCGATGTCGCCAGATGCCGCCTCCGCGGTTTGTTGATTGATGCTGGGGACGCCCGCCTTCCAGCCGAAGCGGCCGAGCATCAGCCTGTTCTGTTCGCGCGACCAAACCTCGTTCGGTCGCCCTGAAATACCGTCGCCGTCTTTGTCGTCGGGATCGGCGTTGGCATAGATCTGTCCCTTGGGAATTGCTTCGAGCAGCCCGAGGCCGATCATTTGCGGCGCAACGCGGGGGCTCATCATGACATCGGCGGAGAGCGGCCCGTAACCAAGATCGGCGATGGAATAGCGCGGCGCCCTGAGGCTCACCGTCTCGCCGCCCGCGAGCGTCACCGGCTTCTCCTCGTATTGGATAGCGATGCGGCCCTCGGACTTGTGGCCTTGGATGGCGAGGTCTTGGAGCTGATGCCCATAAGTCGGTTCCGGCAGAGCATTGACCTTGCCCGAAGCAAGGAACGCCCTCTCCTCGTCAGTTCGCGGCGGAACGGAAAGACGCATGAGCATCGAGTGGCTCTCGTCCGGGATCCCCGGCGTGAGCGGCGGATGGCCTCTCCCGTCTTTGAGATGGCAGGCTTGGCAAGCGCGTGAATTGAACAGCGGGCCGAGTCCATCGGAGGAATCGGTCGAAGCCGGCGCCGAGACCCAATTCTTGCGGAAGATCGCGTTGCCGATCTTGAAGTCGAACTCCCGCTTGAAATCCAAATTGCCGGAGGAAAAGGAGAAGGCGTTGGCGGTGGTCACGCTCCCTCTCGAAGTGGCGTCGCCGCCGGGTTTATCCTCGCCAGGTTCGAGGCGCGAATAGTCCTGCGTCTCCGCCACCATCGCCGGCGTGTAGTCGTCGGTCGCAAGGGTCACCAGGACTCCGGCAATCAGCGGGAGGCTCGTCCCAAGCACAATCGCCGCGCCAAGCGTCAGCTTACGCGGGTGACCCTCGAGCGGCGCTCCAGAAAGAGCGGGGGCAGACCGGGAGCGGATTCTGGACAGGTTCGAGAGCAACGTCCTCCTTCAGAAAGCGATAGAGCTGCGCGCCCCCACAACGACGGCGTCGTCGACGCCGGCCACATTGCCCCCCGGTTGCCAGATATATTGAAAGTCCGGCTGAACGGTAAAGCCGGGCTTCACCTCGAAGGTATAGGCGACCTCGATCAGCGCGTCGTAATTGCGGGCCACCGGCTCGCCGAGGTCGCGGTCGAAGGCGCTCACCTCGTCGGAAATATTGGTGTAGGCGAAGCCTATGGCGAGAGCGTCATTCGGCCGCCTGCGGAACATGCCGGTGAAGGTGACGCCGCCGTCGAAGTAGACGTCGATGAGGTTGCGGTCCTCGGGCGCGCCGATGAAGCGCGCAAAGATGCCGACGCCCTTCGGTTCCTCGCTTCCCGGCACGCGCCAGATCAGCTGGTCGATGATGCCGTAAAGGCCCCAATTGTTGTCGAGCGGACGGCCGGCCCTGCCGGTCACCGCAATCAGATTTCCGCCCGAGTCGAACCGCTGATGCTCGAAATCGCCGAAATGATTCCAGCCGCCGAGCTTGATCGTGCCGGCAAGCCCCTCCTGGTTATATTTGTAGGCGCCCTCGACCATCAGGAGCGGCGGATCGTCGAGCTCGAATTCGAGGCCGTGGGGATTGCAGCGCTGCGGGTCGCCGCCGGCCTTGTTGCAAGGGGGCGCCGGATCGCCGTTATAGACGCCGACCATCAACCCGAGCTTCTCGTTCGGATTGAAGGCAACGCGGACGCCGGGAGTCGCCAGCGGATAGGCTGGGCCGCCATTCGGCAGGTCCGCGGCGGTGATCGACGGCCAGCCCCAGGTGCCGTTGAGGAAATAGCCGCCGCCCTCGCTGATGACGAATTCGGCGTCGGCGGCGAGCTGCCCGACCTTCACCGTAAGCTTATCGTTGAACAGATGCTGCTCGAGCCACAGCTCGAAGAGGCGCGTGGCGTCGGTCGCTTCGAGACTTGAGACCGGCATCAGAGAGCCGATATTGGCGGCTGTGATGGAGTTGCCGTGGATTTGGTATCCGTCGGCGTGGAAGCAGAGTCCTTTCCAGAAACCGAGCTTGTGCATGTCGGCTTTGACGTAAAGCTCAAGTACGCCGTCATATTCGACTCCCTGGTCGAAGCCACCCCAATTGCCGAAGACTTCAGCGTAATAGACACCACCAACCTCGATTCCGTGCCGGGCGAGCGCGCGGCGAGCGCCGAAGGGGTCGATGGCCATGACGGCATCCTCGGGGATGCCGGTCGGCGCGGCGGCCGCGCCATGCGCGACTTCTTGCTCGGTGAGCTCGCATTCGGCTGCAGTGGCCGGATTGGGGAGCCCCGATGCCAGCAGCAGTAACAAGAGGAGCGCAGGTTTCTTCAGAGCGCCGAGACCGGCGTTGCTCCGACTGCGCCGCACGATGGCACGTCGCCCAACTCCACTCGGCGTGATCCTTTTCCTCATTCGGCCCCCCGGCACTTCTGAGTCGGCGGCATCTGCCGCCGGCTGGTTATGTTATAACATTAACCATCCGTCCCCCGGTTCTGTCAATTGGATGAGGTTCCACTGGCACCGGCCTGCTGCTCCTCCATGACCTTCCCCGGATTGTCCAGACTGTCCGATCCTTCAAATTTGACGGCGCCAAGATCGAGTGCTGCGACAGCGCGTTCGATCGCCTTCGTCTGATCGAGCAGCGCATCGATCGCCCGCTGCACGGTGGCGTTCCCCGCCTCGTTCCCCTCGCCGATCATCTGGTCGTAGCTCTCGATCATGATGCCGCGGTCGTAAAGCGTCCCCATCGCGTCCATGGTCGCCGCGAGCTTCGCCCGCATCTCTTGATCGGCCTCCGCCGACTTCGCCTTGACGAGGTCCGAAACACTTGGGCCCGAGACAAGCGTGCCGTCGGCGCGCCTATAGCGGCCGAGATAGACGTTTCGCATCCCGAGCGAGTCGAATAAGTGCGAGGCGAAAGTGTTGTCGGAGAAGCAGTCGTGCTCCTCCTCGGGATCGTGGATCATGAGGCCGAGCTTCATCCGCTCGCCGGCAAGCTCGCCGTAGGAAAGGCTGCCGAGGCCGGTCATGATGGCCGTAAGTCCCGCTTCGTCGGAGCCATCGAGGAGCGTCTTGCGCGCTTCGCCGTCCTTCCCCCACTGCGCCGTCATCCAAGCAAGATCGTCGACGAGGAGATCGGTGACGTTGCGGAGATATTCGACGCGCCGCTCGCAATTCCCGCCCGTGCAATTCTTGACGTCGAAGTCGCTCGGGGGGCGATTGCCAGCGCCGGGACCGGTGCCGTTTAGATCCTGCCCCCAGAGCAGAAATTCGACGGCGTGATAGCCCGTCGCAACGTTCGCCTCGACGCCGCCTGCCTCCTGGAGCTGATCGGCCAGAAGCTCCTTCGTAATCTTGCCGGCGTCGATCTTCTTACCGCCAATGGTGAGCGAAGCTTTGGCGATCACATCGGCGACGTAGAATTCGTTCTCCGGCGACTCCGTGCCGTAGGACTCAGCCACATAATCGATGAGGCCTTCGTCGAGCGGCCAGGCGTTCACCTTGCCCTCCCAATCGTCGACGATCGAATTGCCGAAGCGATAGGCCTCGGTCTGCATGTAAGGAATGCGCGCGGCGATCCAGGCGGCGCGCGCGGCGATGAGATTTTCCTGGTTCGGAGTCTCGAGCAGCCGGTCGATAGCGAGCTTCAGAGTCTTCGCCGTGGCGAGCGAGTCCGCGTACGCCGCCGCCGCAATGTCCGCATAGGTCTTGAGAACGTCCTTGACCTTCGTCTCGCTTGCAGCCGGCCCGGCGGCAATTGGCGCGGAAGCAAAACTCAAGATCATGGTCAGCGCGACGGCCCGGGCAAGCGGCGGGAGAAAACTCATCGATCCCTCTTCGGTTAGACGTATGCGGCGATCAAAGGGTGCGACGGTCCAGAGCCCTTTCGGACGCTGAACCGCCGCCAGGTTGAGATTGAGAAAGCGTCTCCGGGGGTCGCCGACGACGCCTTAAGAACTCCAACTCAGGGGGCCGAAGCTCTTGCGAGAACGCTAGCTCAGCCAATAGGATGCATGAAGTGAAATCTCTTCAGCAGAAATACTGCACGCTATGCATCTGAAAGAGGTCGACGCAAATCTGCTTGTCATCCTCGACGCGCTACTCGTCGATGCAAGCGTTACGCGCGCCGCGGAGCGGCTCGGCCGCAGCGCCTCGGCGATCAGCCATGCGCTTGCGAAGTTGCGAGAGATCTTCGCCGATGAGTTGTTTGTGCGCGCCGGCCAGCGCCTGGTTCCCACGGCCAAGGCCCAAGAGCTCGCGCCGACGGTGCATGTGATCCTCGCCGGCATGGAGAGCCTGCTTCGGCCCACCAAGCCCTTCGACCCGCGGGAGGCGGATCGGGACTTTGCGATCATTGCAAGTGAGGTGGGCGAGCTTGTGCTGGTCCAGCCGCTCCGGTCGAAGCTCGAAGAAACCGCCCCTTCGGTAAGGGTCGGCTGGACGCCGGGTCAGGGGGCTGAGACGGTGGAGGCGCTCCGCCAGGGACGTGCGCATTTCGCCATCGACATCGAGCAGACGCCCGTGCCGGCACCGGACATTCGCGTGCTCGACCTTTTCGCCGACAGGCTCGTGACACTAGTCCGCCCCGGGCACCGCGTTGCGGAGTTGGACCTCGAGGCCTTCGCCGCAAGCGACCACATCGCCGTGAGCGCGCTCCCGGCCTTTGCACTGATCGAGCGCGAGTTTGCGAAGAAGCGCCTCGCCTGCCGTACTGCGGCACATGTCTCATCGCTTCTCGCCGGCGTTTTGTTCGCGCTCGACAGCGATGCCCTTCTGACCCTTCCCCAGTCACTGGCGGCCATCCTCGGGCGGCGCTTCGGGCTCGCCGAGGTGAGGCAGCCGCTTCGCAGCGTCCGGCTTCCCGTACGCCTTCTCTGGCATTCCAGCTATGACCGTGACGAATGCCATCACTGGGTGCGGAACGAGATCGCGAGCCTAGCTCAGCACCGCCGCGCTGCCTGAAAGCGAGGCAGCTCAAAAAAATTCTCGCGCCGCCCGCCCGACCCTCTCCTCCCGGTCACAAAGGCATCCTAAATTGGGGCCGCGCGACCCGGCCTGCGCGATAAAGGCGGGCCCCCCGGAGGAGCCAAGATGGGTGCATGCTTCCGAGCCGGCCTCTTCGCCGCGCTCGTTTTTTTTGTCACGAGTCCCCTTCAAGCAGCTGAGAAAGATTTCAAAGACAAAGAATTAGACGCCGCCGCCATCACGCTCGAAGCCGAGTTGAAGGATGAGGCCGGCTCTATCGGAACGCCGGTCGCGTCCCTTAAGAAGGACGCCGAGGCGGCGGCGCAGAAGGGCGACCTGCAAGGCGCCGCCGATGTCTACGAGCAGATCGTCTCGATCGCGCCGACGGACAGCCCAGCCTGGCGGCGTCTCGCCGACCTCTGGCTCACTATTCCTACGAGCGAAGACGACGACGGGAGCGAACGCTTCGAACAGGCGACGACCGCCGCCTACATCGCCTATCGAGTCGCAACCCAGCCCACCGACGAATCCGAAGCGCTGACGACGCTCGCCAATGCCTATGGCAAGCGCGAGCTTTGGCGCCCGGCAATCAACGCGCTTGCGCTCGCTCTGAAGCTGCAAGCGACGCCCGCCCTCCAGGCAAAATACCAGGAGCTCCGCGAGAAATGGGGCTTCAGAGTTTCCAACTACACGATCGATTCCGACTCCGCTTCGCCGCGCGCTTGTTTCCAATTCAGCGAGAGCCTTCCGAAGCGCACGGATTTCTCGCCTTTCGTCTCAGTCGCCGGCGAGGATAAGCCTGCCCTCTCCGTCGAAGACCAGCAGCTCTGCGTCGATGGCCTGAAGCATGGCGAGACCTACGCTATCTCGCTACGCGAAGGGCTTCCTTCGACCGTCGATGAAAAGCTGCTCAAGACGGCGGAGTTCGGCATCTATGTTCGCGACCGATCTCCCTCCGTGCGGCCGGCCGGCAAAGCCTATGTTCTGCCGAGAACGGGTCAGCAGGGAATTCCGCTCGTAAGCGTCAACACCAATCAGCTGAAAGTCACCGTCTACCGCGTCGGCGATCGCAATTTGATCGACCAAGTGTTCGGCGGATATTTCGAGCGGAACCTTTACTCTTACAGCCTGAACGAAATCGCCGACCAATCGGGCGAGAAAGTCTGGAGCGGCGAGCTTCAGGTCGAAAAAGAGCTGAATGCCGAGGTCACGACAAATTTTCCGGTGAACGAGGCGATTCCCGAGCTCCGCTCCGGCATCTATATCCTCGCGGCCTCGCCGGCGAAGGTGCCCCAGGACGACTATGGGGAGCGGGCTACGCAGTGGTTCATCGTATCCGATCTCGGTCTTACCGCCTATTCCGGCGGGGACGGCATCCACGCCTTCGTCAATTCGCTCGCGACCACGGGGCCCGTCGGCGGCGTTGAGCTTCGATTGCTCGCCCGCAATAACGAGATCCTGGCAAAGAAAACCACCGAGGCGAGCGGTGCTGCGCTCTTCGAGCCGGGACTTGCCCGCGGCGAAGGAGGACTTGCCCCGGCGCTGATTGTCGCTGCAACCGCGGCTGGCGACTATGCCTTCTTGAACCTCAGTCAGAGCCCGTTCGATCTGACGGATCGCGGCGTTTCCGGCCGCGATGCACCGAAGGGGCTCGACGCTTACGTGTTCACGGAGCGCGGCGTCTACCGCACCGGCGAGACGGTGCATGTGACGGCGCTCCTCCGCAATTCCGAGAGCGAGGCCGCGGCCGGTGTTCCGCTGACACTCGTCGTCGCCCGCTCCGACGGTATGGAATATCGCCGCAGCGTGGTTCCCGATCAGGGCGTCGGCGGTCGCTCGCTCGACGTGCCGATCATCGCCTCCGCGCCAACCGGGACGTGGCAGGTGTCTGCCTATACCGACCCGAAGCGCCCGCCGATCGGAGAGGCGACCTTCCTCGTCGAAGACTACGTTCCCGACCGGCTCGAATTCGACCTCACGACCAAAGCGACGAGCATCTCGCCCTCTTCGCCGGCCGAGATCAACGTCGACGGGCGCTTCCTCTATGGCGCCCCGGCCTCCGGGCTCACGCTCGACGGCGAGATTCGCATTCGCAAAGTGTCTGAGCGTCCTGGCTATTCGGGTTATGCCTTCGGCATTGCAACGGAGGAAGGCGACGAGTCGGATTCGGAAGTCCTTCCGCTTGCGGACCTGCCGGAGACCGACGCATCCGGCAAAGCAAGTTTCACCGCGAGCCTCACCGAGCTTCCCCAATCGATGCGGCCTCTGAAGGCCGAGATTATCGTGCGCATGGCCGAAGCTGGGGGCCGGGCGGTCGAGCGAAACCTCGCGCTTCCAATCACTCCGGCGCGCGAGATGATCGGGGTGAAGGCCCTCTTCAGCGGAAAGACCCTGGGCGAGTCTGACACGGCCAAGTTCGATGTTGTCATGGTCGCTCCGGATGGACAGCCGGTCGCGAAGCAAGGGCTTCGCTGGCAGCTCCTGCGGATCGATTCGAAATATCAATGGTACCGCAGCGGCGGCTATTGGCAGTACGAGCCTGTCAAGATCACCCGCCGTGTCGCCGATGGCAGCATCGATGTTGCCTCAGGGGCGCCGGCTCACATCTCCATGCCGGTGAGTTGGGGCCGCTATCGCCTCGAAATGACCGGTTCCGACCCGGAGGGGCCGGAGACGAGCTTCGAATTCGAGTCCGGCTACTACGCCGAAGCGAGCGCCGATACGCCGGACGTGCTGGAGATCGCCCTCGATAAGGCTGAATACCGGCCTGGCGACAGCATGACCGTCGCTGTGACGGCGCGGGCCGCCGGCGAGGTCACGCTTTCGATCATGAGCGACAAGCTGCTCGCCACGACCTCGGCGAAGATTGAGGCGGGCACCGCCAGGATTCCGCTCACCGTCGGTGCAGATTGGGGCTCCGGCGCTTACGTGCTCGCGACACTGCGACGCCCACTCGACCTTGGCGCGAAGCGCATGCCAGGCCGCGCCATTGGCGTCGCCTGGTTTGCTATCGACAAGCAAGCGCACACGCTCGGGGTCAAGCTCGACCTGCCGGACCGCATCCGCCCTGAGACCACGCTGAAAGTGCCGGTCGCGCTTTCCGGCCTTGTGCCTGGAGACGAAGCGCGTGTTGTGGTTGCCGCCGTCGATGTCGGCATCCTCAATCTCACCAATTACAAGGCGCCGGCCCCCGAAGAATATTATCTCGGGCAGCGCAAGCTCGGCACCGAGATCCGTGATCTTTACGGCCAGCTGATCGACGGGATGCAGGGCACGCGCGGCCAAATTCGCTCGGGCGGCGACGCGAGCGATGTCACGCTCCAGGGGAGCCCGCCGACACAAGCGCCGCTTGCCCTTTACTCGGGGCTCGTCACGGTCGGGCTGGACGGCACCGCGGAGGTGAGCTTCGATATCCCGGCGTTTACCGGGACGGTGCGCGTGATGGCGGCTGCCTGGAGCAAGGATCGGGTGGGACACGCCGCCGCGGACGTTGTGGTGCGCGACCCCGTGGTGGTCACCGCTACGGTGCCGCGCTTCCTCCTGCATGGCGACAAGAGCACGCTTCATGTCGAGCTGGACAATGTCGACGGGGTGACGGGAGACTACCGAGTCGCGCTCGGTGCGACCGGTCCGATCGGGCTTGCCGCAACCGACAAGACGCTCTCCCTCGAAACCAAGACGCGAGGGCAGCTGAGCCTTCCGGTTGAGGCGACAGGCGTGGGCAACGGCACCGTCACCGTGACTGTCTCGGGACCCGAGGATTTCGCGCTCGAGCGGAGCTATGCGCTCAACGTAAAGCCGGCAACGCAGGTGCTCGCGCGGCGAACGGTGAAGCCGCTCGGCCCCGGCCAGACCCTCACTTTGTCCGACGATCTGTTCGCGGATTTCGTGCCGGGCACGGGCAACGTCGCGCTTTCCGTCACACCAACGGCGGCACTCGACGTCGCGACGCTCCTTGCCGCGCTCGACCGCTACCCGCTCGGCTGCACCGAGCAGATGGTGAGCCGGGCACTGCCGCTGCTCTATGCAAACGAGCTTTCGGTCAGCCTCAATCTCGGATCAGATGCGGAGCTCGACAAGCGCATCGCCGGTGCCATCGAGACTGTGCTTGCGCGCCAAGGTCCGGAGGGCGGCTTCGGGCTCTGGGCACCGGGCGGCGAGGATGCCTGGCTCGATGCCTATGTGACCGACTTTCTTACCCGCGCACGCGCCCGCGGCTTTGCGTTTCCGGATTCCGCCTTCACGCTGGCGATCGACCGCTTGCGGAATTACGTGAGCACGGCACCGGACCCAGCGAGCGACGGCGGCCTTTCTCTCGCTTATGCGCTCTATGTGCTTGCTCGCAACGGTACGGCGCCTGTCGGCGACCTTCGCTATCTCGCCGATGCCAAGATCGATGCGCTGAAGACGGCGACGGCGAAGGCTGAGATCGGGGCTGCGCTCGCCATGCTCGGCGACCGCAATCGCGCGGAAAAAGCGTTCGAAGCGGCGCTCCAATCGCTGCCCAAGGACGCGAAGGCCGGTGCTGCGCGCACCGATTATGGCTCCGTCCTGCGCGACGCCGCGACACTCGTCACGCTCGCCGCCGAGGGGTCGGCACCGCAGCCGATCCTCATCAAGGCGACGGCCCGGGTTGGCGAGGCGCGCAATCTCGTCACGCGCACCTCGACGCAAGAGGATGCTTGGCTCGTGCTCGCAGCGCGTGCGCTCGGCAAGCAGGCGGTCAGCCTCGATGTGGACCAGGGCGCCCTGAGCGGACCCTATTACGCGAACTTCACCGGGGCTGTGCTCGAAAAAAGCGATGTGACAGTGACGAACAAGGGCGACGGAAACGTCGATGCGGTGGTGACGGTTTCCGGCGCACCGGTTTCGCCCGAGCCCGCCGCAAACAGCGGCTTTGCCATCGAGCGCAGCTATTTCCACCTCGACGGTGCGGCCGCCGATCCGGCACTTGCCAAGCAGAACGACCGGCTCGTGGTCCTGCTGAAGGTCACCGAGCCGAAGCCGCAATTCGGCCGGGTAGCCCTCATCGACTATCTGCCGGCTGGCTTCGAGATCGACAATCCGCAGCTCGTCGCATCGGGTGACGCGGGAGGCTTCTCGTGGCTCACCGATATCGTCGAGCCCGTGCACAAGGAGTTCCGCGACGACCGCTTCACGGCGGCCTTCAACCGCGCCTCCGACTCTGCCGCCACATTCGCGGTTGCCTATGTTGTGCGCGCCGTCTCGCCCGGGACCTATACTCTGCCTCAAGCTGTCGTAGAGGACATGTACAGCCCGGATCGCTTCGGGCGGACGGGAACGGGGACGGTGAGGGTCGAAGCCGCAAAATGAATCAGCGCGACGGAAGCGGGGAACTCAACTCGCCCCTAGGGGGTGAGGGTAGCTCGGCGGGCGGGCGGCGCCGCGCGGAGGCGACCGACTCCCTGCCCCTCTCCCGCCAACGGGAAGAAAAGGAGGCCAAGCACGCTGCATGGAGGTACGCGGCATTCGGGGCTGCGGTGGCCGCCTGCATTGGCACCGGCGCACTTTGGGGGCTCATCGACTCCTTCGGACCTCCGCCGCTCGGCCGCGATGTCGAACTGTCGAAGACCGTTCTTGACCGCAAGGGTGTGCTCTTGCGCTCCTACATCACGAGCGACGGCCGGTGGCGCCTCCCGGCAAGCAGAGCCATCGTCGATCCGCGCTATCTCGACATACTTCTCGCCTATGAGGACAAGCGCTTCTTCCAGCATCGCGGCGTCGATCCCCTCGCGCTGCTTCGCGCCGCCTACCAGTTCGTTAGAAACGGTCAGATCGTGTCCGGCGGTTCGACCATCACCATGCAGGCGGCGCGGCTGCTCGAGCCGCGGGCGCAGCGCTCTCTTTACGTGAAACTGCGGGAATCGGTCCGCGCCATCCAGCTGGAGCGGAAGCTCACCAAAGATCAGATCCTCGCGCTCTATCTCACGCTCGCACCTTGCGGCGGCAATCTGGAAGGGATCAGAGCCGCCTCGCTCGCTTATTTCGGCAAGGAGCCGCAGCGCCTCACACTTGGCGAGGCCGCGCTTCTCGTCGCCCTTCCGCAATCGCCGGAGCTCAGGCGGCCCGACCGACGCCACGAGGCGGCGAAGCGCGCGCGAGACCGTGTGCTCGACCGCATGGGCCGCTACGGCCTGGTCACGTCCGAGGAGGTCGCCCGGGCAAAAAAGGAGCCGGTGCCGACGAAGCGCCGAAGCTTGCCGATGGTGGCGCCGCATGCTGCCGACGATGCCATGGCGATCTCGCGCGGCGCGCGCGAAGTGAAACTGACGATCGACGGAACGCTTCAGCGGCGGCTGGAGCGATTGGCGCGAGAACGCGCCGAGGCCGTGGGGGCGCAGATGTCGGTTGCCATTCTCGCTGTCGACAACGGTACGGGCGAAGTGCTCGCGAGGGTCGGTTCTCCGGATTATTTCGATGAGCGACGCGCGGGCCAGGTCGACCTTTCCCGCGCGATCCGGTCGCCGGGATCGGCGCTGAAGCCTTTCATTTACGGCCTCGGCTTCGAAGACGGGCTGATCCATCCCGAGACCCTGATCGAGGACCGGCCGCGCCGCTATTCCGGTTACGCCCCGGAGAATTTCGACCTCACCTACCAGGGCACGGTGACGGTGCGGCGTGCCTTGCAACAATCGCTGAACGTCCCCGCCGTCGCCGTGCTCGAAGAGATTGGAACGAGCCGAATCGTCGCGCGGCTGCGCGAAGCCGGCGCCAATCTCATCCTTCCGCGGCAGGAAGCGCCGGGGCTTGCGCTCGGTCTTGGCGGAGTCGGCATCAGCCTATCGGACCTGACCAAGCTTTACGCGGGGCTTGCGCGACAAGGTACCGTTGCACCCCTCCGCGAACTTTCCGATGCGACTGTTTCGGACGAAGCGGCCGGTAGCAAGGGCACCGAGACGAGGCGACTGCTCGACCCGGTTGCCGCCTGGTACGTCGCACGCATCCTGCAAGGCACGCCGCCGCCGGACAATGCCGCCGGCGGGCGCATCGCCTTCAAAACCGGCACGAGCTACGGCTATCGCGACGCTTGGGCAATCGGCTTCGACGGAGGGCGAACCATCGGCGTCTGGGTCGGCCGGCCGGACGGAGCGCCTGTCGTCGGGCTCTCGGGGCGTACCGCCGCGGCACCACTCCTGTTTGAGGCCTTCGCCCGCTGGGATGAAGGGGCCACGCCGCTCCCCACCGTCCCGAGAGGTGCTCTCGTCGCAGCCACTGCGAAGCTTCCCCCGCCCCTCCGCCGCTTCAGCCCGAGGACAATCTCCGCATCGAATTTCGCGCGCCCGCCGAGCATCGTCTTTCCACCGAACGGCGCGAGCCTGGAAATTGCTTCAGATCCGCACGGAGGCACGGACCCTATCCCGATAAAGATCGCTGGCGGGACCGCGCCTCTGACAGTCCTCGCGAATGGCTTGCCGCTCGAGACGAGCGGCGCGACGAGGGGCGAGTTGCTCTTCGCGCCGGATGGCCCCGGCTTTGTGCGACTGACCGTCACCGACTCGACCGGCGCGGCGGATAGCGTCCTCGTCCGGATTCAGTGAGCTAGATCTAACCGCTCAACGCTATTTCTTCCGGGCGGTCGTCCGGCGTGAGGTTGTCTTCCGCGCGGTCGTTTTTCGTGAGGTCTTGCGTCCAGAGCTCTTGCTCGACGAGGCGGAGGATTTCGACCGCGACTTGGAGGCGTGCTCCGGCTTCCCTTTGCGCGTCGTCGAGGCCATCTTGTCGAGCTCTCGCTCGCTCATCGATTTGTACATACCCCTCGACGCGCCTTTGAGCTTGCTCGGACTCGTCTTGCCGCGTTTCGCCGAAAGCGCCGCGCCTGCAGCTTTCTGCTGCGCTCCTGATTTTGCTGGCATGGTTCGAACTCTCTTGCCGTTTTGTCCTTTATCGAACAACGCGACGGGAAATGGAGCGTTCCGCTAGTAGCCGTAGCGCTTGCGGAGAGGATAGGTGATCGCTCCGACAATGAGCCGATGGATCTTCGGCATGTCGCGCTGCCAATCGATATCCTCTTGGATGTCCGTGAGGGTCAGCGTCTTGCCGCGCAGGCGATTGCCGTAGAGTTGGTGCCGATTATCGCGCGAGCTGCCGACATCGCCGGCATGCCAATCCGCACCCGGCAGCAGTGCTGTGATCGACTTGGGCATGACCTTGTCCGGCGCGCGCACAAGGTCCTCATAGCGGAGCCGACGGTAGGCCTGGGGATACCAAGAAGCAAAGGCCTCGCAGGCGAGATTGGCGACCAGCCAGCCGAGTGCAGCAATCGAGGAGCGAAGGAGAGAAAGCGGCGGCTTGCCCTGCCGCCCGGCTTTCTTTACGGCCGACCAGGAAGCCCCGCGCGGATCCCGCACGAGATGTTGCAACACGAAGTCGGAGCCGAGGGCCTCCCGCAGGCGAAAGGGCGCGGCCATATAGCGCCACGGCGTCTTCGAGGAGTCCACGACGGCCGCGTAGCGCCCCTTCACCCGCTCGCGCAGCGCAAGGGCAAGCTGCTCATGCGACTCGCCGAAGCTTCCTGACGGCACATGCAATGGCCCCCAGAGGGGGCATTCCTCAACCATGCGCCCGCAGGTGCATTTTTCCTTCCGGCCGCGCTCGCGCGGCACGCTCGCCACCTCCCCGCAAGCAACGATTTCGGGGCATGCCGCGAGCAGATATTCGAGGAGCGTGCTGCCGCTATGACCGTAGCCGCCGATGTAAATGAGCTTGGTCATAGAGAGGTCAACCGATCTCCCCGATCTGGCCATGCTGGATTGCTTGGCGTAAAAGCTCGGGACAAGACGAAAAAGAGAGTCCGATGTCCTCAGTCGCAACCGGCTTCGCGGTCCCACGCCTGGGCCGCACGCCAATCCTCACGACCCTCTTATTCCTTTGCCCCCTGCTCACCGCCATCGCTCCAAGGCTCGCGCCTTTTCTCCTGCCGCTTCTTGCCGTTGCGCTCATCACGATCGCGCTCCGCCGCGGCTCTTCTTGGCGTGACCTCATCCACCCGAACCAAGCACTGTTGGCAATCGGCATTGTCGCCCTTTACGCCGGTGGGAGCGCGCTCTGGGCCGAGGATGTCGCCGCCGCCGTTTCAAAATCGGCGGTGCTGCTCGCCGCGACCGTTCTCACCTTACCCACTCTAGCCGCAACGACCGCGCTCGACGACGACGAGCTTCGCCGATCGGCAAGGGCCTTCGTGAGCGGTTCGCTTTTGGGCGCACTCTTCGTTTTCATCGAGGTCCTGACGAATGGCGCTTTGACCCGGGCGGTCATGAACGTCCTGCCGGTCCTGCAGCCAGGCGCGTCCAAGCACGTTTCGATGATGAACGGCTTGGTCACTCGCCTCAATGCGTCCGAGTTCAACCAGCACGTCGCTATGCTGTCCTTCCAGCTCTGGCCGGGCCTGCTGGCGCTGTTGAAGCTCGCCGCCGGACGGCGAAGAACGGCTCTTCTTGCGCTTTATTCCGCGGCCCTTGCCTTGCCGATCGCGCTGTCGCAGCACGAATCCTCCCAGATCGGCATCATTGTCGGGGCTCTCGTTCTCCTTCTCGCCTATCGCTGGCCGCGCCAGACGATCCGCACACTCGCCGTCGCCTGGTGTCTCGGCTTCGTGGTCGTCTTGCCGCTCGATTTTCTGGCGTATCGCGCCGAGCTGCATCAGGCGGAGTGGCTCCCGAGATCCGCAAGAGCACGCGTCATTCTCTGGCAGTACACGGCAGAGCGGGTCCTGGAGAATCCATGGCTCGGCATTGGTGCCGATTCCACCGCCAAAGTCAGAGACGAGCGGATCGGCAAGCCGGAGACGCCGAAGGGTTTCGTGTTCCGGCGAACGACCGGGCAGCATGCGCACAGTATTTTCCTGCAGACTTGGTATGAGCTCGGCTTCTTTGGGGTCGTACTCGTCGCAATTGCAGGTGCTGCCGTTGCATTGCGCATGCTGCTCTTGCCCAAGATGGCGCAGCCCTTCGCGGCCGCTTCCTTCGCAGGCTTCATGGCAATTGCCGCCCTTGCCTGGGGCATGTGGCAGATCTGGCTGATCTGCGCCGTGGCCCTTCTGCCGGTTTACATGTCCCTCGCGTCGGCGCCGTTTTGCAAAAGAGAAAAAGATGGAGGCTCCGAAGGCGCGAAGATCGCCTCCTGAGGCGGGAAATCGCCTGCGATCCCACCGCCCCGGCCTTGACGAAGGCACCGCTTCTGTCCCACGAACGATCCATGGCAAGGGCCGCCAAGAAGCTGCACATCACGACCTTCGGATGTCAGATGAACGTTTACGACTCCGAGCGCATGGCCGAGGTGCTTGGGGCGGTCGGCTACGAGTCGACGGAGGACATCGGCGAGGCCGACCTTGTCATTCTGAACACCTGTCACATTCGTGAAAAGGCTGCGGAAAAGGTCTATTCCGAGCTTGGTCGCGTGCGGCAGGCACGCGATCGGCGCCGCTCTCAGGGCGATGATATGCGTATCGCGGTCGCCGGCTGCGTGGCGCAAGCGGAAGGTGAATTGATCTTAAAACGGGCGCCGCAGGTCGACCTCGTTGTCGGCCCGCAGAGTTATCACCGCCTGGCCGATCTGCTCGGCCGTGCGGAGTCAGGCGAGCGGGTGGTCGCTACCGATTTTCTCGCCGCGGACAAGTTCCTGTCGCTGCCGCCGCGGCCAAGCGCCCGGACGCAACCTTCCGCGTTCATCACCGTGCAGGAAGGATGCGACAAGTTCTGCTCCTTCTGCGTGGTGCCCTATACGCGGGGCGCGGAATATTCGCCGCCCGTCTCGGCCATCGTCGCGGAGGCGGAGAGACTTGCAAGCACGGGTGTTTGCGAGATCACCTTGCTTGGGCAGAACGTCAACGCCTATCGCGGCGAAGGTCCCGATGGCCGCCCATGGACACTCGCAAAAGTGATTGTCCGGCTCGCGCAGGTCTCCGGCATCGAGCGCCTGCGCTACACGACCAGTCACCCGCGCGATATGGACGAGGAGCTGATTGCGCTGCATGGGGAAGAGCCGAAGCTCATGCCCTATCTGCACCTCCCGTTCCAGGCGGGCTCCGATCGCATTCTGAAGGCGATGAACCGCAAGCACACCGGCGCCGATTACGCGGACATCATCCGGCGCATTCGACACGCCCGGCCGGACATCGCGCTCTCGACCGACATTATTGTGGGCTTTCCGGGCGAGACGGATACCGATTTCGAAGACACACTCTCGCTTGTCCGCCAGACCGGCTTTGCGCGGGCCTTCTCGTTCAAATTCAGCGCCCGGCCTGGGACGCCCGCGGCCGAACTTCCCGACCAGGTCCCGCATGAGGTTGCAAAGGAGCGCCTTGCGAGGCTGCAAGATCTCCTCGATTCGCAGGCCCGCGCCTTCGATGCCACAACCGTCGGCAGCAGGCTCGGCGTTCTTTTCGAGCGATCCGGGCGGAAACCCGGGCAAATCACCGGGCGTTCGCCTTATTTGCAGGCCGTGCATGCCGAGGGACCGGAGGCGCTAATCGGTCGAATCGCGGAGGTTGACATTGTTGGCGCTGGGCCGAACAGTCTCACCGGTGTCATCAAATCGGAGTTTGAATGGCGCGAACCAGTTCAGGCGGCCGTGT
>WUUC01071078.1_pt1 | contig 22791 bp, 17 predicted proteins | sample 6278441 | NCBI WGS metagenome assembly WUUC01 (sample SAMN13675441, study PRJNA597444) | soil metagenome | isolation source: soil | place: USA: Washington | collected 2017-10
TCGCGGCATGGGGGTTGAAGCGGGCCCCGGTGTCGTTGAAGAAGGCGTGATCAGCCTCGGTGAAGGTGAGCAGCTCGTACTTGCGCCTGGCCGCCTCGAGTGCCGCTTTGGCAGCGGGCCGGCTCGCGTTGACCCGTGTGTCGAGTCCGCCGTAGACCCCGAGCACCGCGGCGCGGGAGCCGGAGAGGTTGCCGCCCTCCGGGAACGGTCCGTAGAACGGGGCGGCCGCAGCCAGGCGCGGTTCACCCGCGGCGAGCAGACGCCACACCATGGCGCCACCGAAACAGAACCCGATCGCGGCCAACTTCTTCCCGCGCAGGCGCCCCTTCAGCTCGGTCACGGCGGCCTTCATGTCAGCGTCGAAGCGTTCCGGCGGGATCCGCGCGAGCGCGGCCGCCACCTCGGCCTCACCCGGAAACGCTCCGGTGCCACCCTCCTCAGACAGCAGGTCCAGCGCCAACGCGGAGTACCCGCTGGCGGCGAACCGACCGGCGACCGTGCGGATATGCTCATTCAGCCCGCGGTTCTCATGGATGACCAGCACTCCACCGCGCGGGTTGGCAGCGGCTGCCCAAGCGGCCATCAGCGGCACCCGGGGTCCCGCGAACGTAATCGACTCCCGGGCGACGGGCGCCCAACTCGTTTCCGACGCACCGCGCCCGCTCTCCTGATCGGCTGACCCTGTCGCGGCCGCCGTGCCCGATGCGAACGTGGCCAGCAGTCCGCTCGCTGCCGCACCGGTCACACCAAGCAGGCCCAGGCGGCGTACCGCTTCCCTTCGGCCGATGATGCCGTCAGCAAGGTCCTCCGCGACCTCTTCGGCGAGATACCGCTGAATCTCTGTCATGGCCCCTCCCAGAAACTGTGAGAGCGGCACCGGTCGGTGACCGGTTGCCCACGATCTGTAGACGATCATAGACCCGCGTCAACCCCCATCCAGATCATCGTGGGCGCCGGCCTGATGCGGGATACCACTACTGGATGTATCGACCGGGCGCGATGACGTGGTCGGGATCGAGGGCGTTCTTCAACAGTTGACCGACAACCCGGCTCGAGGTGTCCTGATTGGTCAGGTACGCCATGTTCTCGATGTCCACCCGGTAGAAGCGGAAGCCGTCCTCGAACAGGGCACGGTGCAAGGATCGGCTGCAGGTGTGCGCATTGACGACCTGCCTGGCGTCCGTGGTGTCGAAGTAGATGTTGATGACTGCTTCCAAGGCGTTCGCGTCGATCGGGTTGAGCGCGATCGCCGGCACCAGGTCGTGTTGCTGGCAGATCTTCTCCACCAGATCGACAGCCTCGGTGACCGCTTCTCCTGCCGCCGGAAGAAACGGCATACAGGCGCACATCCCGTATCTGGTGCCGTCGAGGTCGTCCGGATCATCGACATCGGTGCCGTCACCAAGCGTGTGATACAGCCCGTTCATGAAGACGTCGTTGGGCTCCCCGGTGTGCAACAAATACATGCCCCGTACCATCGGGTCGAGATCGGTGTCGGCCAGGTCCCGATCGGAATAGAACGTCACCGCGCAGCCAATGGGCTCCAATTCCCGCCGGATCTCCTGCTCGGCCAACGCCACGTAGTTCGCTGAGCCATCCACCGCGGCAATGCCGGTCCACGTGGCCACCTGCGTGCTGCTTGTCATGGTGAGGATGCGTTTGTCGTTGAAGATGTGCACGATCGAGCGCAGCGTGCCGGACCGGAACATGTCCGACACGGTGTCGATGACCATGGCAAGACGCGGGTCTGGGAAGGAGAACATGAGCATGCACATGGATTCCTGCGCCTGCACCAGGTTCACTACCGCCGAGGTCACCACACCGTAGTTCGACTGGGTGAACAGTCCGTCAAGGTAAGGCCCCATCCCGTACTTGTAATGGTGAATCTCGCGTCGGCTTTCTCTGTCGCCCCAGTATCCGGTGCGTATCCGTTCGCCAGTGCCGAGCACCACCTCCAGCCCGCGGATATCCTCGGTGCGCTGGTTGCGAAACCCGGTCCCGCGCTCGAGAAGGTTGCCGAGCACACTGGACTTCGGCGACGAGCCGGTGACATTGAGCAGCAGGCGCAATCCTCGCTCGCGGAGCGACGCGCTGAGTTGCAGCTGTGTCACACCCGGTTCGATGATGGCGTAGTGGTGCTTCTCGTTCACCTCACGGATCCTGTTGAGCCGACCGAGATCCAGCAGCACGCACCCGTCCCTCGGTGGGACTCGAGAGCCGAGACCCCAGTTCTTCCCAGTGCTGAACGGATAGAGTGGAACCTTGTGCACACGCGCGGTCCGCACTATCGGGATCACCTCGTCGACCGACCGCGGCCTGAGTGCGGCGATGACCGTCTTCGGCGCGAACCCTGTCGTGTTCCGCAGCAACAGATCGAGCGTCGCCAGTGCGGTGGTGACCGCGTCCGCCCCCAGCAGGTCGATCCATTCGGCTAACGCGTGCTGGTGACCAGCGTCCATCTGTCCGTCCTCTCCCCTAGGCCGCTCGACCGGCCGATTCGACGACGGTGACCATGCCGGCACGGACGAGCCTCTTGAGAAGCTGCAGCTGGGGAATGGTCAGCAGGTCCACGAGCTCGCGATATCGAATGGGCCCGGCACGCAGCGACCGCACGAGCCCCGCAGCACCGTCACGATCAAGACCGCGGATCTCGACGTCCGCAGGCCCGTCGCCGAAGGAGAACCTGTGGCAGGGCACCGGTTCGTCGGTCGGCGACGGCACAAGTCTCCCGCTCGCGATCGGATCTTCCCAGTACCGCGCGATCGCGTCTTTGGCAATCGTGGGCAGGTCAAACGGGGGCGGTGGGATGAATGCCTTGAAACCGGGCACATCCAGCCCGACACCTCGGCGGACCCGGGTTTCGGCGGAGAGCGCCAGTTCGGCGTCGGGGTGCGGCTCGTCCAGCTCGGCCATCGCCGACGCGGACACGAACGGGCCACCGTGGTCAAGGTCGGCGATGCGGCGACTGCCACCGGTGATGACCTGGAGCAGATCGGGGGTGAACGCGGTGTTCAGCAGAGCATCGAAGGTCCGCTCCTGGATATCGAGATCGATGCTCGTACCCCTGCTCTGCCAGTAGATGCTGTCGGGATTGTTCTTGCCGATCGCGTGGTACCACTGGTCGATGGACAGCGAGTACGTCTCCGCCATGCCGTGCCAACCCACGTCGTAGTCGCGCCACAGGTCGCGCACATCGCGTTCGGAGAGCTCCGCGCCGGTCGTGGCCCTCAACAGCAGCGCGGCGGCGCTGGCCTGGGTGGCCGCGAAAGCCACCCCGGAGGAGAACAGCGGGTCCACGAAGTAGGAGGCGTCACCGATCAGGATCCATCGCTCGTCGTAGCTGGCGAACCGGTCGTTGATCATCGAGTAGTTGGTGGCGGTGAGCATCTTCTCAGCGACCGGCGTGATGTCCTGGATCAGGTCGCCGAGTACAGGAACCTGTCGCACCGTACGGATGAACAGGTCCTGGTCGGTGAAGTCCTTGCCCGGCTGGCTGAGTACGGCTGGGTTGGTGACGATGCCGATCGAATAGGTCAGCCGACGCTGACCGTTCACGACTTTCGGGACCGGGATGTACCAGCACCATCCATCCTGGAATGCGAAACAGCCGATCGGCGAGAGATCCGGCTCGCGGAAGACGTTCCAGTCGACTGGTAACGACTGAACCGGCTTGCCGCCCAGGAAGTGCTGCCAGATCGCGATGTTGCGGTAACCGGAGAGCCACGACCGCTTCTGCTTGGCCGCGATGCTGTTGCGCCGTCCGGAGGCGTCCACGAAGTACCCGCCACGCACGACGCGGCCGTCCTTGAGGGTCACTACGCAACCGTCGCCGGTTGGTTCGAACGCGGAGACGGACACCCCTTGGAAGACGTCTGTTCCGGACTCGGCGGCGTGGTTCAGCAGGATGTGGTCGAACTCGGCGCGGTTCACGTGCATCGCCCACCGGTGCACACCGTCGCGCAGCCAGTTCGCATGGTCGAAGAAGGCGACCCTTGGCCGTTCGGAGTCCCAGCTGAAGACACCTCCGAATTTCCGCACCCAGCACTCGCTGGCCATCACCTTGCCGAGCGAGCCGCTGTCTTCGAGCACCGGAATCAGCGGGTGCGCGAAGGACTCGCCGATGTGCTCGCGCGGAAACACCTCTTTCTCGAACAGGCCAACCCGAAGGTCCGATTTCCGGCTGAGCAACGCACCCAGCGTTGACCCGGCAGGACCGCCACCCATGATGATCACGTCGTAGTACGCCCGCACGCCTTCGCTCATCACCGGCTCCTCACCGCGGATTAGATGACTTGGATTCGTTGCAGATGACGGGACGAGTCACCTCGAAATGAGTTGCGGCCGTGAACGAGAGCGTGGTTGTCGACCACCACGATGTCTCCATCCAGCCATTGGTGGTGGTAACAGACCTCCGGGTCGTGCAGTCGCTCGCGGAGATCGGCCATGAACGTTCCCGCGTCCTGTGCTGGGATGCCGGAAATCGTGAGAAACAACGGGTTCAGGTAGTGCTCCGGATCCAGCGGCTCCGCATAGCGGATGATGGGCTGCCCAGTTGCCGGATGGACGGACAGCAACGGGACCTCGGTCTGCCCACCGTAGTGCTCGATCTTGTCGGTGCGGTAGGTGATACTCACCGATTCCCAGCGCTTTCTCAAATCTGGCCCGGCCCGCCGGATGACTTCAGTGGTGTCACAGAAAACCGTCTCGCCGCCGCAGCCGGCTGCCGGCGCCGTGAGGCATTGGAAAAGGAAGAAGCTTGGCGTGCTCGCGGCGAACGCGCCATCCCAATGGAATGGCACGTCGCCTCTACTGAACAGGTAATTTTTCGGATCATCGTGGATCACCAGGTCAAGGACGGCGCCGAAGTCCCAGGTGAGCAGCTCACCCCACTCTTGGCAGTAGGCAACCAGTTCGCCAGCGCTCAGCAGGGGAAACCCCTTCAGCACCAACACTTTTGACTCGACGGCCCAGTCGCGAAGGGTACCCGGCGAGATCTTCCGTAGGTCGGCGCCGCTCTCCGGGGCGCGCACGACCGAGCCGAACGGATGCAGCGCCGTGTGGGTCAATGCCTGTGCGGCTGGCCTGATCACTAGGCGACCTCCTCCAACGGGAAATGGGGGTAGACGAAATGACTGGGCCTGCTGTTGCGCCAGATCAGCGATGCGTTCATCCGCTCGGCCTGGCTCCGCTTGACGAGGGTGAATGTGGTCCCATCGTCGATGACCACGCCGTGCCACGGAGTGAGCCAGCCGTCCTTGGTCCTGATCAGGTGGAAGCCAATCTTCTCGGCATGGCTCGGCTGCGGGTGGATGGACAACCGGAGCGACCGTGGGAACACCTCGCCGATCAGGTCTCCCCACGCATTGCTGCGCTGAATGACCCGATAGGCAAGCTCCTTGCAACGCTTCCGCAGCGCGCTGCGACTGAGCTCGGGGTTGAGCGCTGACTGGTCTTCAACCATGAACCTATGGATGCCGTTGAACAGCGAGCGCGACTGCGGCTCCGTCTTCATCCGATGTCGGATCTCGTCGATCGGCCGAGCGTATCTCGACACCAGCAGCTCCCGCATACGCTGGTAACTTTCCAAGCCGAACGCGTCCTCGAGCGAATAGATGTCGAGCGCGCCGCCACCAGTCGAGCGAATAATCCTCCGCAACTCCTCACGGTAGTCGGACACATCCTCGTCTGGAATCCCGAGAATATCGCTGAACACATGACCGTCGGAACAGATAGAGATACGAGCGCCCGGTGGATAGAAATAGCTGACGTGCTCGCAGAATGACTGGAGAAAGCCGATGGCGAGTCGCTCGCCGAGATCAGGCAGCGTCCCAAGGACCTTGTCGGGGTTGCGAGACTTGGCCGGAAATGCCGGGATCACGAAGTGGATCGGCTCGCCCGCGACGACGAAACCCCTTGTCCTGGCCCAATGCATGTCGAAGCACGTCACACACGGTCGCTCCGCACACGGATCGGAGGGTGGATCCAGGCGCCGGAACCGAAAAACCAACTCGAGTAGCCGACCAACAGTCGACTCCGCCGGATTAACCGGACCGACCTGCACCGTTCCCTCCCTGCCCAAGACAGGAGCCCTCATTCAGGCCGCTGCACGTGTGCGACCACCGTGAACCACCTCACTATGTCTACTCCGTAGACCTTAAATCGCGATCGGTTGCCGAAATAGTCACAACCGATTCTCACTCGGTTCTGACTCCGAAATCGACCACATGTGAGTCGCCATGATCGGTGGGAATTGCCGCCGCAGGTGATGGGTACGGACAGCACCCGTGCCGCCGCTTCGGCCCCGCTCGACGCGGCGGGTGGCCGGTAGCTTATTCGGCTGTGTTGCGCCTCATGACAAGCAGGGCGATGTCGTCCTGGGCGGGGTGTGTGCCGACCATGGCCGCCATGATTTGTGCGCAGACCATCTCAGGGGGGTCGGTGGTGATCGCCTGGCGGAGCAGCGCCATCCCGTCGTCCAGGGGTCTGCCTCGGCGTTCTATCAAACCGTCGGAGTAGAAGGCGATCAATCCACCGGGTGGCAGGTTGACCACGCTGCTGCGGCGGTGCGCCGTGGCTAGCCCGAATCCGACCGGCGGGTCGACAGGCACGTCCACGAAATGTGCCGGCTGGTTGGGGGCGGCCAGAACCGGCGGCGGATGCCCGGCCAGGGCCAGGTGCAGCCGCTGTTGTGATGAATCCATGACGGCGTAGCCGACGGTGGCCATGGCGCCGTGTTCGAAGTGGCTGGCTTTGCGATCAAGTTTGCTCAGGACCACACCTGGATCGGCCGAGTCCAGTGCGTAGGCGCGTAGTGCGCTGCGTAGCCGGCCCATGACCACCGCGGCGGTGAGGCCGTGGCCGACGACGTCGCCGATCACGATGCCCAACCGGTCTTCCGGCAGGTTGAACACGTCGTACCAGTCGCCGCCCACACCGGTGTCGGTGCCCGGGACGTATCGGGCGGCGAACTGCAGTCCCGCTAGGGCGGGCAGATGCCCGGGTAGCAGGCTTCGTTGCAGCGCTGTTGCCGCGGTCCGCTCCGCACTGGACATGTGCACCTGGACGGCCAGCGCAAGCCGATCACCAACCACTTGCAGCAATCCGACCTCAGCGTCGGTGAATTGGCGCGGGGTCATAGAGCCGACGTGGAGCACACCGATCACCTCGTCGTGGACCAGCATCGGCACCCCGAGCAAGGCCCGGATCCCCCTCTTCCAGAGCAGAGGATTGACCACCGTGGCCTGGTCCACACGGTTCATGACCAACGGCTGCTTCCGTCGTGCGACCTGCCCCGCGAAGCCGGACCCTACGGGCACCCGGACGCCCTGCCAGACCTCCTCCTCGATACCCGTCGCCGCGGTCGCGATCAGCTGATCGGATGCGGAATCGTGCAGGAGTACCGCTGCTGTGTCGACCTGGAGCAGGTCGAGTACCTGCTCCAGCAGCGTGGCTAGGATTTTGTCCAGGTCCAGGCGTGCGAGTGTGGTGTCCGTGACGGCCTCAAGGACCTTCAGACGTTCCTCGAGGTTCGGGGGCCCTGCCACCGGCCCAGCGTAACCATCCTCACTGTCTGACCTGGTCGGTGACACGGTCACCTTGGCCACCTCAGCGATACCGTCGTGCCGTGTTCGCCGGAGCTGACCTCGGCTTGGTCGGCAAGATTGCGGATGAGCAGAAGACCTCTCCCATGCGATGGCTCCCGTTCCGCCCGTGCGGGTTTCCATCGACCACGATCGGTGACGGTCACGGTGATGGCATCCTGGCTGAGCCGCGCGCGCAGCTCCAGGTGGCCGGCCGTACCGGGTGGGTAGGCGTGGGTAACGACGTTGGCCATGGCCTCATAGGTGGCCAACCCGATGGTGTCGACAATGTCGGCCGGCGTACCAAGGTCGCGCAGCCAGTTGGTCAGCTGGCGGCGGAGCCGGGTTGCCTCTTCGACCGAGGCCGGGCCGTGCTGGTCGAACCTTGTCGACAGTCGATCGGATGGCCGCTCTACCGGACTCATACCTCCCGCCCTCCTTACCACCGACCCGCGACCCGATCGCTGTATAGCCGCGTGCAGACGTCAGTTCACTGTCCGCATGTCGAACAAGTGGTTGTTGAAGGGGCGGTCGAATGATCACCATCTGCCTGTCCGTGGCGACAACCCGTACCACCGGCTGCGTCACCGAATCACAGCCATCACACTGCATCACGACGTCCACATCGAACACTCCGGCGCGTGGCCTATCTGACGCGGCCGGCGGTTCACTACTCACTGTGTTGGACTACCCCCTACCGTCCAAGGGAAACTCACTGGCCACGGTGAGAGGTCATCCCTGCTCGATCCCGTTGTCCTGTACCAAGATCAGACGTCCATGGGCCATCCGAACCCACCAGGCCGCCGTAGCCAACCTGGCCGGCCGCTCGCGGAACACCGGTCAGCTGGGCTGTTCGCCGACCGGGATAGTGCGGCGTAGGTTTGGGTGTTGCGATGGTCCTGGTGTCGGATCGGTGATCCACGGGCCCTCGATCGATGGGTCGAGGATGCCGTTTTCCAGCCAGATGTAACGATCTTCCAGCACCTTGCGCGCGACGGTCGAGTCGTGGGCATCGGTGTTACTACTCAACCGGTGGAACATGTCATCCACGCGGTGGCGGGCCTGCCGGCAGAACGTGTCGGCGAGCTCGATCGCAGCGTCGCCCTGGTCGGATCGAGCCTTGGCGTAGACACAGCTCGCGGTCATCGCGAAGAGCTCGGCGCCGATGTCTACGATGCGACCGAGGTAGAGCTGATGATCTTCCAGGTTGGCCTGCCACCGTGACGTGCCGGATCGAAGGCGCCGCGCTACTTCGCGGCTGGCTCGGTCGATGAAGCGTAGGTGTCGAGCCAGCGGGCCGGCGCTCGCGTGGGCGTTGTCGGCAGTCGCGTTGCCGACGTCGGCACCCGCCGACAAGTGGCTCTCCACGACGTCGTGGGCGATGAACACGCGTAGGGCCTCGCTGGAGCCGTCGAAGATCCGGCCGATTCGCAGATCGCGCAGCGCTTGCTCGGTGGGAATGCCGCGTTCTCCCCGTGCCGCCGCGGATTCCGCGGTTTCGTAGCCGCGTCCGCCACGGATCTGGACGAGCTCGTCGGCGATCAGCCACGCCTTTTCCGACGCGTACAGCTTGGCCAATTCAGCCTCCGTGCGAGTGTCGGCCTGTCCGGCGTCGGCATGCCGACCGGATACCTCCACCATGGCCTCCAACGCGAACGCGGTCGCGGCGATGAACGAGATCTTGCTGGCGATCGCCTCGTGCTCGCCGATCGGCCGGCCCCACTGCACCCGGACCCTGGACCATTCGCGAGCGATCTTCAGGCTCCATTTCGCCGCCGCGGCGCATACCGCGGGCAGCGAGAGCCGGCCCGTGTCCTGTGCCGCGAGCGCGATCTCGAGGCCCTCGCCCTCGCCGCCGATCCGGTTGGCCTCCGGGACCACCACGTCGTGCAGGCGTATGCATCCGTTTTCGAGGCCGCGCAACCCGAGGAAGGAGTTGCGGTGCTCCACCGTGACGCCGTCGGCGTCCGCCTCGACCACGAACGCGGTCATCCCTGCCGACGGCACCATCGCCAGCACGACCAAGAGATCGGCGAGAACTCCGTTGGTGGCCCAGAGTTTCACGCCGTTGAGGGTGTAGGTGGCGCCGTCCTCGCTCCGTGCCGCGGTGGTGTGCATCCGGTACGGGTCGTTGCCGATGTCGGGTTCGGTCAGGGTGAACGCGGAGACCTCCCGAACGCACCGTGGCAAGAACCGGCGCTTTTGTTCCTCGGTGCCGAACAGCAAGATCGGTTGCGGCAGACCGATGGCCTGGTGAGCGGCGAGCAACTCGCCCAGCGCGGGATGCACGCTGCTCACCACCATCAGGGCCCGGTGGTAGCAGACCCCCGGCAGCCCAAGGCCGCCGTACTCCTTCGGGATCTTGATGCAGAAGGCGCCGATGTCTTTGAGGTCGTTGATCACGTGATCGGGTATGCGTGCCTCGCGCTCGATCACGCGGCTGTCGATCTTCTCCGCGCACAGCGTGCGCAACCCTTCGAGGAATGCCTCGCTGTCCTCGTCGAGGTGCGGGAAGGGGCCGGGCACCGGCTCGAGGAGATCGAGCCGGTGCCCGCCGAGGAACAGTTCCTTGCCGAAGCTCGGCCTGTCCATCGCCACCTACCTCGCGTCCGCGTCGGCGGCGGTCCGCTCGGGCTCGGGTTCGGACGCGGTGCCGGTGGGTGGCACGTGGCGCAACCGGGTGGCCGCGAGAACCGCGGCGACGGCGGCGATTACGGCGGCGACCGCGGCACCGACGTTGAGCCCGCTGGTGAAGGCGGCACGGGCCGAGTCCAGCACCAACGTGCCGAGCTCGCCGGGGAGTTGACCGGCGGCGGCCACCGCACCGTCGATGCTGTCCTTGGCGGCCGCGCCCACCTCGGGCGACAGGCCCGAGGGCAGGGTGTCGGCGACCTGGCCCCGGTAGGTCGCCACGCCGATGCTGCCGACGATCGCGACGCCGAGGGAGATACCCAGGTCGCTGGCCGTGGTCGCGAGACCGGAAGCCGCTCCCGCCTTGGCCGGTGGGACCGAACCGACGACCAGGTCCGTGGTGAGTGCCATCGACGGCGACACCGCGGGATAGAGAACGATGAAGCCGGCGATCAGCAGCGGCAGCCCCGAGGTGCTCTCGACCTGGGTGAGCATCAGGTAGCCGATCACCTGCACCGCCAGCCCGATGGCGATCACGTTCCCCGGGCGGATCCGGCGGGCCAGGACCGGGGCGACCGTCGCCACGACGATCAGGATGAGCGCCCCGGGCAGGATCGCCAAACCGGTCTGCAGTGGGGAAAGGTCGGCGACGAGCTGCAGGTACTGGGTGAAGAGCAGATACACGCCACCCAGCCCGGTCGCGGCGAGGATGAACACCAGCAGCGCACCGCTGACCGTACGGTTGGCGAACAGCCGCACGTCCAGCACCGGTGCCGGGGAGCGCAGCTGGCGGATGACGAACCACACCCCGACGGCCACGCCCGCCGCCATGGTCAGCAGCGATACCGCGATCGGGTCCTCCTTGGCGAAGGACTTGATGCCGTAGATGAACGGCAGCAGGGTCGCCAGCAGGAGCAGCACGCTGACCAGGTCGAGCCGGCCCGCGTTCGGGTCGCGGTGTTCTGGCAGCAACAATGGCGCGCCGATCACCACAACGGCCATCACCGGCACCGCGACCAGGAAGGTCGCGCGCCAGGAGAACGCCTCCAGCAGAATCCCACTGAGCAGCGGGCCGAGGGCGACGCCGGCGGAGATGCCGGCGGCCCAGGCGCCGATGGCGACACCGCGCTGTTTGGCGTCCCGGAACATGGCGAAGATCAGGCCAAGGGTGGCGGGCATCTGGGTGGCGGCGGCGATGCCGAGAACCGCCCGCCAGACGATCATCATGGCCGGATCGTCGGTATAGGCGGCGATCACCGAGACCACGCCGAAGATGGCCGCGCCGATCATCAGCAGCCGCCGGCGGCCGATCCGGTCGCCGAGAGTGCCCATGGTCACCAGGAAACCGGCCATCAGGAAGCCGTAGATGTCAAGGATCCATAGCAGTTGTGTGCTGCTCGGCTCCAGGTCGGCGGCCATGTGCGGGATCGCCAGGAACAGGATCGTGAGCATCATGAACAGCAGCAGTGAAGGGAGGATCAGCAGGCCGAGGCCGAGCCACTCCCTGCGGCTGGCACGCAGGTCGGACGAGCTACTCGCAGAAGTCATCAGTGTCACCTCAGACTCGTAGATACCCTATCCAGGTATAGGTATACAGGGAAGATACCCCCTGAGGGTATGTGAGGCAAGACCGTTGACACCGGAATCCTTCGATGCTGGCATAGAGGGATGGACGACAACGTCGCGGAGCTGGTGCGGCGCGCGCACCGGGAAATCTCGGAACAGTTGGTGCGCAACCGTTTTCTGGACCTGCTCGACAACGGCGAAGTACCGGCCAAGCGGCTTCGCCTGCTGGCTGGGGAGTTGTACCGCCTGGTCGGCAGCGACCGGCGCAGCTTCGCGCTGCTCGCGTCCCGTTACCCGACCCCACCGGCCGGCGATCTCTTTCTCGCGATGGCCGGCGGTGAGGCCGAGGCGCTGCTGTTGCTGATGGACTTCGCCACCGCGGTCGGCATGGCGCCACAGGACTTGCGGGACTACGAGCCTCGGCCGCTCGCGCAGGTGTATCCGGCCTACCTGGCGCAGACCGCCATGTTCGGCACGGCCAGCGCCGTGGCGCTGGCGCTGCTGGCGAACGTCGAGGAGTCGGGAGGGCACTATGCACGAGCGGCCGACGCGCTGCGGTCCCGATACGGGTTCTCCGACGAAGCCGTCGCTCACTTCCGGTTCTTCGCCGAGACGCCACCGGAGCTCCTCGACCAGGCCAGTGCCACTGTCGCGATAGGACTGTCTGAAGGGGACGATCCAGCGGAGTGCGTGCGGACGGCGCGGATGGTGCATGCCTACGAGGTCACCTTCTGGGAGACCCTCGCCGACGGGCTCGGCGAGGACTGACCGCCCAGTTCCTTGAGCGGCATCTCGATCCGGCGGTCTATCCGGTCCTGGGCCCAGGTACGGGTGTCCACGAGCCACCAGCGCTCGACCTCGATCAGGTAGATCCGGTGCTCGGCGGGAGCTCGTAGCGCGGACTTGGGCAGCGTCCACTCGGCGCGCGTGCGCGGGTCGGGCAGGACGCCTTCGTAGAAATGGTCGTAGAAGCGATCGACGTCCACATCAGACACTTCGGCGCACCGGCCGGTGAACTGTGCGCCGTCCACCGTCGTGATGGAGGTTCCCGTGCCCGCGACGAAAAGTGAGCCGCTGACCTCCGGCCGGGCGGCGAGGTGGCGGCTGTGCCGGGACCCGGTCGCCGAGCCGAACAGCAACCGCAGCGGATCACCGAGCCAGGCGTACTGCAGCACCGCGGACCACGGCAGGCCGTCGGCCGAAACCGTTGCCAGCGTGAGGTATTTCGCCTCGTCCAGCAGTCGCCGGGTCCGGCGGGCGAGCTCAGTCATGGCGCAGGTACACGGGCAGTGCCGCGATGTCGTTGGCGATGAAGGAACGCAGCGGCTCGACCTCGTCCGGCTCGACGGCGAGCGCGAGCTTGGGGAAGCGATCGAACAGCGCCGGCACGGCCACCGCCGCCTCCAGGCGGGCCAGCCGGGCGCCGGGGCAGAAGTGTGGGCCGGCGCCGAAGGCGAGGTGCTCCTTGTTCGCACGATCGATGTCGAAGACGCCCGGATCGTGGTGCAGCCCGGGATCGCGACCGTGTGCCGCGAAGTTGATCAGGATGGCGTCGCCCGCCCGGATCACGACATCCTCGCCGAGATCGATGTCCTCCTTGGCCCATCGCATCGGCAGCGAGCCGACCGGACAGTGCACGCGCAGCGACTCCTCGATCGCGTCGGTCCACCGGCCTGGGTCCGCCAGCACCGTGGCGAGCTGATCCGGCTGGGCGAGCAACTCGCGCACGGTGTGGTCGATGAGGGACACCGTGGTCTGGCTGCCGCCGCCGATCATCAGGATCAGCATGTCCACCAGTTCCTGCTCACCGAGCGGCTCCTCGCCCTCCACCTGGGTGGTGAGCAGGAAGCTGGTCAGGTCTTCACCCGGCTTCCCGCGCTTGGTGTCGATCAGCAGGCGCATCGCGGCGTTCATGTCGGTGAAGACGGCCGCCGACTCCTCCTCGGGAACGTTGTCGGTGTTCAGCACCACCCGCAGGATCCGCAGCACCTCGGACCGCTGGTCGGCGGGGACGCCGAACAGGTCGCAGATCAGCTCGGTCGGAACCTGTTGGGAGAACGTGGTGTGCAGGTCGACCGGCTCGTCAGCCGGCCGGGTTGACAGCTCGTCGAGCAGGCGGGCGGCGAGGGAATCGAGCTGCGGCCGCATGGCGTCGATGCGCTTGGGCGTGAGCGCCGGCGCGATCAGCTTGCGCAGCCGCTGATGGTCCCGTCCCTCGGCGGTGAACATGGACTCCACGTCCACCCACGGGGACAGCCAGGGCACCTCGCCCGGTTGGTAGTCGGGCACGTTCTTCTTGAGGTTGCGGGAAACCCCGGAGTGCGTCAGCAGACGGTGGACGACGTCGCCCCGGGTGACCGACCATGCCGCGACGCCGTCCGGCAGCTCGATGGGCACCGCCGGCCCCATCGACCGAAGCTGGTCCAGTTGCGCGTACATGCACCGGCCGCCCCTGCTGTCGATCGTCGCGCTGGTGGCGGTGCTGAAGCCGATCATGGTGCGTCTCCTTGCGGTGTCAAGGGCTTGCGCCTCAGAGCGATGCGGGCGTGGTCTCGATGAGCGAGAGCGGACCGGCCGCACCGCTGGCAACGGACCGGACGGTGAAGCCGCTTTCCTCGAGCAGTTCCCGGAACTGGCCCTCGGTTCGCTCCCGGCCGCCCGCGGTGACGAGCATGTTGACGTCGGTGTAGAACATGACCTTCTCGGTCGTCGTCGCGAGGTCCGGCAGCACCGAGCCCACGATCACCAGCGTCGCCGTCTCCGGCATGCACGCCCGGCAGGTGCGCAGGATCGCCTTGGCGGACTCGTCGTCCCAGTCCTGGAACACGCTCTTGATCACGTATAGGTCGCCGTCGGACGGGACAGCCTCGAAGAAGTCGCCGGCCACCACCTCGCAGCGGTCGGCAACGCCCGCGTTGGCAAGGACATCGCCCGCCTCAGCCACCCCGCTCGGGCTGTCGAAGACGACGCCGTTCAGGTGCGGGTGTGCGCCGAGGACCGCCGCGAGCAGAGTGCCGTCGCCGCCGCCGACGTCCACGACGGTCTTCACGTCGGCGAAGTCGTAGCCGGACGCGACCTGCCCGGCGGAGATCCGCGACTCCTGTCCCATCGCGACGTTGAACAGCGCACTGAGTTCCGGGTGCTCGGCGAGATAGGCGTAGATGTTCTTGCCGTGGACGTGATCGAAGGCGCTCTCGCCGGTCTTGATCGTGTGCCCGACTTGCTGCCACGCGGTGAACAGCGACGGGTTGGTGAAGAACCGGGTGAACGCGTACAGCGAGTCTGGGGAGTCGGAGCGCAGTTGGGCGCCGACGTCGGTGAGTCCGAACCGTCCCGGCTCCGGCTCGGTGGTGACTCCCACAGCCACCAGGGTGCGCAGCAGCCGCAGCAGCGATGGCTCGTGCGAACCGGTTGCGTCGGCGAGGTCGGCGCTCGTGCGCACGCCGTCCTTGATGTAATCGGCGATGGTCAGTTCGGCGGCCAACGCCAAGGAATGCGCGGCCATGTATCCACCGATCAGCTCAATGAGTGCCGCGCGGTCGCGGATCTTCTTGGTCATCTGAAACGCCTTTCCATCAATCAAAGCCGGTGCCGAACCCACACGTTGGGTTCGATGTAGACAGCGCGGTCGTGCTCCACATTGACCTCGACCGGGGTGAGCGCGTCAGGCACCACGACCGGACCGCTGGTGTCGAACGGCATTCCGGTCCAGCCGCGCCACTGGGCAAGGCTTCCGGCGATAGTCATCGATACCGGACAGACCTTGAGGATCTGTCCACCCGCCCGGACGTGCACGCGTAGCCACGGATCGCTCGGCAGGCCGTCGTCGCGGGTGCGTGCTACGTAGTCGGCCATCGGCAGGTGCGGCTCGGTGTGCTTGTGGCTTGGCCGAACGGGAACCACGACGTCGGCGAATCCACTCCGCCGTGCGTGGTCGGCGAGCGCGGCGAGGGTGTGCCCGGACAGGTTCCGGGCCCGCTTTCCCGGCACCACAGCGATCTCGAGCGCACACAAAGCGGTGAGCTCGCGGCCGGCGTAGGTGTCGAGCATGCTCTGGCGCAGCACCTCGTCCCAGCCGGTGTCCGGCAAGCTGGCCGGGTCGCCGTCCCACGCGATCGGCACGCTCGCGGCCCTGGCGACGACCTCGTCACCGTCGAGTACGACAAGTTGGTGTTGGGCGTGCCGGTCGAAGGCCCAGCCGATGAGCATCGGGTCAGGACGGATGTAGTCCGGCCAGGATGCTTCCATGGTCAGCATGGCGGACTCGAGGTCGGGCCGTTCGGCAAGGGTGGCGACGCGTGGTTCGGTTGCGGTGGAAATGGTGACCTCCCAAGGGTTAGCCGGCCAATCTGCTGGCGGGCAACGGATCGCCGCACATGGCGCGGCAGTCGTCGGCCGGTGTTCGCAACAGGTCCAGGTAGCGCGACCGGGGAATGGGTCGAGCGCCGAGGAGCCGGGCGTGCTCGCCGTCGTGTTGCACGTCGACGGCGAGCCCGCCGCTCTCGCCGAAGCGCCGCACCAGATCGGCGACGGCGACCTTCGCCGCGCCGCTACGGTGGGTGAACTGCGAGTCGGCGCTGAAGACGGCACCGACGCGCACACCGTATGTCCCGCCGATGAGCTCGTTGCCGTCCCATACCTCGACGCTGTGCGCGTGCCCCCACTCGTGCAGCCGGTACAGACTGGCTATCAGCTCATCGGTCAGCCATCGCGGTTCCCTGCCAGCGCGGCAGTTGTGCACCACGCGGTCGAAGCAGGCGTCGAGGGTGGTGGTCCAGTCGACCTTGCGCAGCTGCTTCCGTAGGCTGCGCTGGACCCCGGCCTGGCTGACGGCGATGACCGGTCGCGGATCCGGTGACCACCACGCGACCGCGTACGGGTCGCGGTCGCCGCCGAGCACCCTGACCCGTCCCGCCGCCGTGTCGGCTTCGGAGAGGATCTCGTTCAGCAGACGTTGTTCTTCGGTTTCGGTTGGGAATGGGTAGAGGCCGTGTTGATAGGCGTCGAGCAGGTTCCGCGGGCTGAGGTTGTCGTAGAAGGCGACCGGCCCCTCGGTGGGCGCATCGGCCAGATCGACCGACGCCCATGGCGTCACGGTGCTCATCGGAATTGGGTTCATCGGGCGGCTCGCAGAAAGTCGATGGAGGTCAGGTATCGGATGTAGCGGTCGAGCAGCTCGGTGTCGACCGGGGGAATCTCGATGCCGCTACCGCTCAGCGCGTTCTCCACATTGGTTTGGGTGAAGGTGGGGAACGTCGTCTCCAGATACATTTCCGCGACGCTCATCTCGCCGGTCGCGCACCGGTCGATGAACAGTGGGGCGAATGGCGTCATGGGGTGGTCGGTTTGCTCCACCGCCACTGTGACCATGAGGTCGAGCCACTCGCTCCAGGAGACGTGGCGGATCGGGTACCCGTGGGCGCGCAGACGCTCGGCGAGGACGGAGACGTTGACCTTGCCGGGGTTGGTGAGGTGGTAGACATCGCCCGCCGGGAGTTTTGTAGCGGCGATGTGTACCACCGCGGCGGCGAAACAGTCCACCGGAGTGTAGTCCAGGGGCAGTTCCGCGATCGGTGCCGCGCCCGTGTCGACGATGAACCGCTTCATGGCACACATTTCCGTCGCGGTGTTCCACGCGCCGGTGTCGCGGTCACCGGAAATGTCAGCCGCCCGGTAGATGGCCACCGGCAGACCCTGTTTGGCGGCGTTGCGCAGCAACTCCTCGGCCACCCATTTGCTTTCCACATAGCCTACCGACAGGTGGTCGGCGTGCGCGGCCGGAGTCTGCTCGGTTACGTGCCGCACGCCGGCCGTTCCGAAACCGGAGATCACCGCCATCGTGGAGATATAGTGAATGGGGATGTTGCGGTAGCGGCCGGCCATCCGAATGATCTCGTGGGTGCCGGCGACATTGGCCGGGCTCAGGTGGGAATAGGGATAGATGAAGTTGACGAGGCCGCCGGGATGGTGGATGACATCGACGATGCCGGCCAAGGTGTCGAAATCCTCCTCCGGCAGGCCGAGCCGTGTCTCGGCCAGGTCGCCGACCACGGGAACGATTCGGCCGGACTCGCGGTGCTTGGCCAGATCGTCCCGGAAGTAGTGCAGCGCGTTGGCCTGGATGCGCTCCATGGCCTGCTCGCGGTCGCTCGCGCGGACCAGGCAGTGAACCGTCGCGCCGGTGGTGGTCAGCAGCTCGCGCAACAAGTAGCCGCCAAGGAAACCGGTGGATCCGGTGAGGAAGACGTGCCCGGGGTCGTGCCAGCGCGGTGGATCGGTCACGGTGCGCTGGATGGGAACACGCACCTCGGCCTCGGCGCCGAAGTCCACCGCCTTCCTGGAGTCATCGCCGGCGAGTGTTCCACTCCTGGCGGCTTGCACCGCCTGGGCGAAGCCACGCAGCGTCGCGTCCTCGAGCAGCAACCGGATCAACGGACGCACCTGCGTGATCAGGACCCCGAAGGTGCCGCGGACATTCGCCAGCAGTTCCGCGGCCAGGATGGAGTTTCCGCCAAGCTCGAAGAAGTTGGCCCGCGGGTCGACGTGGTCCACGCCAAGCACCTGGCTCCACAATCGCGCCATGCCTCGTTCGACCAGCCCGATTGGCAACTCGCCGGTGCCGGTCGCGGGCTCGCTCCCCGCCTCCGGTGCGGGCAGTGCGTCCAGGTCGACCTTTCCGTTGGGCTTCAACGGAAAGTCCGGCAGCCGCACGAACGCCGTCGGCACCATGTAGTCGGGCAGGTTTCTGGTCGCGAAAGTCCGTAGATCCTTGGCGCTTGGCGGATTCCGCGTTTGCTGTGGCACGGTGTAGTAGGCGGCCAACCGCAGCGCTCCGGGGCGCTCGTATGCCGTCACCGCGACGTTGTCGATGCCCGGGTGGGTCGCGAGGGTCGCCTCGACCTCTCCCGGCTCGACGCGGAAACCGCGGATCTTGAGCTGCCGGTCGACCCGGCCGACGATCTCCAGGTTCCCGTCCGCCGTCCAACGGCCGAGATCACCCGTGCGGTACATCCGCGCCCCGGGTGTGCCGGCGAACGGATCCGGCATGAACCGCGCGCGGCCGGCCACCTCCTCGGCGAGGTACCCCCGTGCCACGCCGCGACCGCCGATATAAACCTCACCCTGCTGACCGGGCTCGACCGGCCGCATCTGCTCGTCGAGGACATGGACTGAGGTCCCTGGCAGCGGCTTGCCAACCGGGGCAACGCCACCGGCCGGCAGCACCTGCTCGGTAAGCTCCGCGACGCACGAAGTGATGGTGGTCTCGGTGAGCCCGTAGGCGTTGATGAGCCGTGTGCCGGGCATCAGTCGCAGCGCGGTTCGACAGTCTTCGGCGCGCACCGCCTCGCCACCCACGATCACCAGCCGCATCGCCAGTTCGACGTGTTTGCCGGCGAACTCGGACAGAAAACCACGCCAGTAGGCCGGGGTGAGGTCCATCACGGTGACGCCGTGCTGAACCAGCCGGTCGGCCAATTCGCTCGGGGCCCAATTCAGCTCAGGTAGAACGAGTGCCGCGCCACTCAGCAGCGTGACCATGATCTGCTCGATTGAGGTGTCGAACGAGAGCGCGGCGAATTGCAGCACTCGGTCGTTCGACTTTATTCCGTATCGCTCGATGAGCTCGCCGCACACATAGCTCAACGAGTCGTGATTGACCGCCACGCCCTTGGGTTCGCCCGTTGAACCCGAAGTATAGATGATGTATGCGAGGTCCGCGGCATCCACCGTGGCCTCCGGCCGAATGGTCGGGTAGCCGGTGATCGCGCCGGCCTCCGCGGTGACGGCCGCTACCGGGAGACCGGTGAACCTGTGGAGGTCGCGCTCATGGGCAATCACGGTCTCACAACCGGTTTCCTTGACAAATGTCCCAATGCGACTGTCGGGCGCACCTGGCTCCAACGGCAGGTAGGTCGCGTCCGCCTTGAGCGTGGCGAGTAGGGCGACGATCGTGTCGATGGAACGTTCCAGGTGCACCATGACGACCGAGTCTCGCATTACTCCGTTGTCACGGAGGTAATGCGCGAGCTGGTTGGCACGCCCATCGAGTTCGGAGTAGCTGATCCACCGGTCTCCGGACACCACGGCGATCCCATCGGGTCGCACGGCGGCACGAGCGGCGAACAGGTCGTGGACACGCGATTGCTTACCGACATTCATGTATGTCCCTCAGTACATAGCGCGACAGGAAACTGGTCAGGCATTGCCCATTCGAAATCACCCGGCCGCCTCAGGTACGACGATTATTTGCCGGGAACTTGATACCCACTAGGGGTATGTTAGGCAGACGATAGGCCCTACGTCAAACATACGCCTTGGGGGTATGTTGAGGATCGATGCAGTCCCGCTTGAGCCGTCCTGGAGAGTCCACTATGACACGAGGGGTCGCTTGACTTAGGTACCCCCGTAGGGTATATCTTGACGAGGGTCCAACCAGCTGTGATACAGGTATGGGGTATCAAGGATGGCTGGCGCTAGGAAGGGACGGCATGACATGCGGGGATATACCGGCGACAAGGACGCCTACCTCAAACGGCTGCGGCGGATCGAGGGTCAGATCCGCGGCCTGCAGCGGATGGTCGAGAACGATGAGTACTGCATCGACGTGCTCACCCAGATTTCGGCGGCTACCAAGGCCTTGCAGTCGGTATCCCTTGGCCTGCTTGACGAACACCTCAAGCACTGCGTCGCGGAGGCTCTCATCGAGGGCAGCGACGCCGACGCGAAGGTGCGCGAGGCCAGCGAGGCGATCGCCCGCCTGGTCCGCTCCTGAGGATGGGAAGCGGTGTGACCGGCTGACCGCCTGACGAACGAGGAGACATGAACGCTGCAGGGAGGCTCTCCGCCTACGGTGTCGCGCTCGCCCTGATCGCCGGTGGCGGTTGGGCGATCGGCGACGCTGTCGGTCCCGTCGCAAGCACTGGCGAGCACGGCGCTGAGGACGCCGGCCACGCGGACACCCACAGCGGCACCGTCGCGGAGACCGAACACATCGACGAGCCCGCAGGGCTGGCGTCGTCCAGGGGCGGCTACACCCTCACGCCCACCAGCACGACGCTAATCCCCGGGACCACCACACCCTTCTCGTTCCGGATCACCGCGGCCGACGGTGCCGCGGTCACCCACTTCGACGAAGCGCACGAGAAACGCCTGCACCTCATCGTGGTGCGCCGGGACACGGCTGACTTCCAGCACATCCATCCGGAGATGGCCGCCGACGGCACCTGGACGGTGCCGCTCAACCTCGCGCACGCGGGGAGCTACCGGGCCTTCGCCGACTTCGTCCCGACGGGCGGCGAGCCGACGACCCTCGGAGTCGACCTGACCGCGCCGGGAGAGTTTCGGCCGGCCGTCTACGAACCCTCCCGGGTGGCCAACGTCGACGGATACCAGGTGAGCCTGGACGGTGACCTGGTCGCGGGGCAGACCTCCAAGGTGACGCTGACGGTGCGCAAGGACGGTCGCGACATCACCGACCTGCAGCCGTACCTCGGTGCCTTCGGGCATCTGGTCGCCCTCCGCGGCGGGGACCTCGCATACCTGCACGTCCACCCGGACGGAACGCCGGGCGACGGCAAGACCGCACCCGGTCCGAGCGTCGTGTTCTACGCCGAGGTGCCGACGGCCGGCAGCTACCGGCTGTTCCTGGACTTCCGGCACGGCGACAAGGTTCGGACCGCGGAGTTCACCGTGCACACCCCGGGCGCCGGGCAAGCGCCTCCCGCCGACGCCGGTCATGGCCACGGCTGACCCCGTGCTCGAGAAGGGAGACCGCCCATGACAACCGAGGTGCGGAAGGCCCGGCCCGTCCGCGACCGGGGAATCGAACTCGCCATCGAGGGCATGACCTGCGCGTCCTGCGCGATGCGAATCGAGCGCAAGCTCAACAAGCTCGACGGGGTCACCGCGACCGTCAACTTCGCCACGGAGAAGGCCAAAGTCACGTTCCCAGAAGGGATCGAGCCGGCCACGCTCATCGAGCAGGTCGAGGCCGCCGGCTACACGGCAACACTGCCCGGGCCGAAAGAGGACACCGACGAGCCCGATGACGCGAACCGCTCATTGCGGCAACGGCTGATCGGCTCGCTGGTGCTGTCGTTGCCGGTGGTCGCGATGGCGATGATTCCCGCACTGCAGTTCACCTACTGGCAATGGATCTCGCTAACGCTCGCCGCGCCCGTGGTGGTGTGGGCCGCCTGGCCGTTCCACAAGGCGGCGTGGGCCAACCTGCGGCACGGCGCCGCGTCGATGGACACGCTGATCTCGATGGGCACCCTGGCCGCATTCCTGTGGTCGCTCTACGCACTGCTGTTCGGCAGCGCGGGCGAGCCGGGGATGACCCACCCGTTCGAGTTGACCATCCAGCGGATCACCGGAGACGCGAACATCTACTTCGAGGTCGCGGCCGGCGTGGTTGCCCTCATCCTCTCCGGCCGCTATTTCGAGGCACGGTCGAAACGCCGCGCCGGGGCCGCCCTGCGGGCGCTGCTTGAGTTGGGCGCCAAGGATGTCGTCGTGCTGCGCGACGGTCGGGAGGAGCGCATCCCCACGGAGTCCTTGGTGGTTGGCGACCGGTTCGTCGTACGCCCCGGCGAGAAGATCGCCACCGACGGGGTTATCGAGGACGGCAGCTCGGCGGTCGACGCGAGCATGCTCACCGGCGAGTCCGTCCCGGTCGAGGTCGGGCCGGGCGACACCGTCGTCGGTGCCACGGTCAACGCCGGTGGCCGGCTCGTCGTGCGCGCCACCCGAATCGGGTCGGACACCCAACTGGCGCAGATCGCCAAGCTTGTCGAGGAGGCACAGACCGGAAAGGCCGCCGTACAGCGGTTGGCGGACCGGGTGTCCGCGGTGTTCGTCCCCGTCGTGATCGCGCTCGCCGTCGGCACGCTGACGTTCTGGCTCGCCGCAAGCGGATCGGCCACCGCCGCGTTCACCGCGGCGGTCGCCGTGCTGATCATCGCCTGCCCGTGCGCCCTCGGCCTGGCCACCCCGACCGCGCTGCTGGTCGGCA
>WUUC01010127.1_pt1 | contig 22788 bp, 17 predicted proteins | sample 6278441 | NCBI WGS metagenome assembly WUUC01 (sample SAMN13675441, study PRJNA597444) | soil metagenome | isolation source: soil | place: USA: Washington | collected 2017-10
CGGCGCTTGCCGCCTTCATGGTTGGCGGCAGCTTCGTGTCGTTTCATTACTGCGAGATGCTGTGGCACTACTTCGCGTTGACGATTGCTCTCGAGCGCGTGGCGGTTGCCGAGATGGCGGTTGTGCGATCGAAAGCCAGCGCGGAAGTCACGACCACCGAACCGGCCGCGGCGCCTGAGCCCGAGTTCGCCTGGGGTTGATCGCATGTCACGCGTCTCCGTCATCATTCCCACCTACAACGCCGCCGACTTCGTCCGCGAGGCAATCGACTCCGCGCTGGCACAAACGTGCACGGACCTCGAAGTGATCGTCGTCGACGACGGCTCGACGGATCAGACCCCGGATCTTCTCGCCAGTTACGGGACGCGCATTCGGGCGCATCGCCAGCATAACGCCGGCGTCTCGGCGGCACGCAATACAGGGTTGCAGCTGGCGACCGGCACATGGATCGCGTTTCTGGATGCCGACGACGTATGGGCGCCCCACAAGATCGAAAAACAGTTAGCGGTTGGCGAGGGCGCTTGGGTATATACCAATCGCTTCAATTTCGATGCACGAGGTGTCCACGCCGACGTTCAAAGCGCCGTCACCCCGATGCCGGAAGGTGATGTCTTCCTTCCGCTGTTGATGCGAGGGAATTTCATCACCTTGTCGAGCGTCTTGATCCGGAAATCAATCATCGATCGCTTCGGCGGCTTCTGCGACGAACGGTGCTGCGAGGATTGGGACCTGTGGCTGCGCGTGGCACAAGACCACCCGGTCAGGTACCTCGAGGAGCCACTGCTTCGCTACCGGTTCAGCCCGACGAGCCTGAGCGCCAATCATCGCGCGATGGCGATAGCACGGCGTGCAGTCGTGGCGCGAGCGCTCACCTCCAGTCGCGGCCGCAGGTTACCGTGGCGGTTGCGGCGGCAGATTTGGGCCGAAACGTGCCGCACCAATGGGTGGGACGCCGGCCGCCGCGGCGCACGTCTCGACGCACTGATCGATTACGCGCGCGCGGCCGCGGCATGGCCGCTCGATCCACAGCCATACAAGGAAGCGTTGAAGGTCTGTCTCAATGCGTGAACGTCCGTTGCACGTCGCCGTCGATGCCCGCAGCCTCAATACTCCGCATGTCCGCGGTATGGGCAAGTCTCTCTATGAGCTGATCAGGCGTGCTGCAGACAGCGGCGCCATCCACTGGCACCTGCTTGCGGACCGCCCGGATCGGCCGATGCACGTGCCATCCGAACGCAATTGCGACGTTTCGGTGTTCGAAACAAAGGGTTACCGCCTCCATTCGTGGGAGCAGTGGTCGCTGCCGCGGCGCGCCGCGCAGCTTGGCGTGGACCTGGTGCACTGCGCGCAACTGTCGATGCCGTGGTGGCAGCCCGTGCCGACGGTGGTCACCGTACACGACGCGATTCCGTGGCAGAACACGGATGCGCACTGGCCGGCAGGGTTTTATCGCGACCGGCTGTTGCCGGCCGCCTATCATCGCGCCGCGGCGGTGATGACGATTAGCGACTCCTCGCGCCGCGACATCCTTGCCCGGTGGCCGGCCCTCAAACCCCGCCTCCACGTGGTGCCGCTGGGTGTCGACGAGCGGTATCTCGATGCGCAGCCCGACTACCGTCCGATCGAGGTCGACGGGCGCATCGTCAAAGAGCCGTATCTGCTGTATCTCGGCGGCGCCGATCCGCGAAAGCGACTCAGCTGGGCCCTGCAAACGTGGTGGGGGGCCTCCACGCCGGCGACGTCGCTCGTCGTGTGCGGCCTCGAGGCAGGCGCCCACGAATCGATTCGCAAGATGGTGCCGCGCCATCTCCAGGATCGCCTGTTCCTGGCGCCGTTCATTGGTGAAGAGGATATGCCGCGGCTGTACATGCGCGCCGCGGCCGTGTTGTATCCGTCGCTCTACGAGGGATTCGGGTTGCCGGTGGTTGAAGCGCAGGCCGTTGGCACCCCTGTGCTGTTCAGCGATGTCGGCAGCCTGGCCGAGCTCAAGGGCCCGGGCTGCGTGGTGTTGCCGGTCGACGACTTGCCGGCGTGGGTGCGCACCGTCAACAACATCATCCAATCGTCAGCGCGGCTGGCCGGTGCGGATCGCGTCGCGCGCGCCTGGGCGCGCCAGTACTCGTGGGACAACTGCGTCGATCGGACCCTGGCCGTCTATGAATCGGTCGTTGGCGGTGCGGCCGTGCGCCGTAACCACGATCATCGCGTCCACCAGGGAGTGACGTCATGAAGCGCGTGCTCTTCCTCGCCTACCTCTTCCCGCCGATCGCGAACTCGGGCACGCAGCGGCCTCTCAAGTTCACCAAGTATCTCGCCGAGCATGGCTGGGAGCCGATCGTCGTCACTGCCGATCGCGCCAACGGCAACAACGTCGACGCATCGCTGACGCTGGACATTCCGGCGGGTGTGCAGGTGGTTCGCGTTCCGATGCTGAATGAACGGATCGGCGACGGCATTAGCACGGTTCTCGGGGGCGGGAGGCTTGCGAAACGAATCGGCGAAGGTGTGCGGTGGCGGCTTCAGGACCGCCGGCGTTCTCCTGATCTCTATGCATGGTGGCAGCCCACCGCGACACGTGCCGCATTGAAGATCTTTCGCGATACCGGTTTTGACGCGATCTACGCAACCGGGTACCCGTGGACGTCGTTGATGATTGGCGAGGCGGTTGCCCGCGCCACCGGACGTCCACTCGTCGCCGACTTTCGCGACCTGTGGTCCGGCGAAACGCTGTTCCGCAACGAACGGCCGCCGTATGAACAGGAGCGCATATTGGAACGGCAAGTCATCGCCGGCGCCGGCGCGGTGGTTTCCGCCTCGGAAACGATCACGCGCTTCATGATCAACTCGTATCCGTCGGAATGCGAAGCCAAGTTCGTCACCATCCACAACGGGTTCGATCCCATTGATTTTGAAGTGACCATTCCGCCTAGAACCGACGGAAAGTTCCGAATCGTGTATACCGGCGTGTGGAAAGAAGGCTATAGCCCCGCGGACTTGTACAAGTCGATTGATTGGATACGTCGATCGAAGCCGCAGGTTCTCGAAAACGTTGAAGTCATCACGGCGGGATTTCAACCCGGCGAAGCCCGGCGGCGAGCACTGGGCACGCACATCCGCGAGCTCGGTCCTGTCCCGCATCACGAAGCCATCGCCTTGATGCGCTCGGCCGACCTGCTATATCTGCCACACTCCGATCCGGAACGGCAGTGGGTCGTCCCCGGCAAGCTCTACGAATATCTGGCGAGCGCAACACCAGTATTGGCGTTGACCGAACCGCGCAACGAGACGGCCGAAATCATCCGCCGGGTTGGCGGCGGCATTGCGGTGTCTCCTGAGGATCCCGGTAACTTGTATCACCGGGTGATCGACGCCTGCTGCGGTGCATTGCGGGTCCCGGTGCGCAACCCCGACGCGTTGCGCGCGTTCGAGCGCCGTTACCTGACTGGCAAGCTCGCCGACGTGCTCAATGCGGTGTCGAGTCCAGTACCGGTGGCCGCTGTGGCTCCGCGTGCCACGCACCCCGCGGCGGCGTTCCCGCGATTGCGGCCTCGATAATCGACCACAGCTGCGCAAGCCGCCGTTCGATCGCATAGGACTGTTCGATGCGACGGCGCGCCGCGCGGCCCATTTGACCCGCGAGGGCCGCGTTCTCCAGTAACCGTTCCATCGCCGACGCCATGCCGTGCACGTCGCGTTCCTCGACGAGGTAGCCGGTATGGCCATCGATCACGACATCGGCAATTCCGGCATGTCGTGTCGACACCACCGCCAGGCCGCTGGCGCCCGCCTCGAGCACCGTGTTGGGCGTGCCTTCCGAGTCGCCGTTCCAGGCCTGCACCGAATGCTGAACGAAGCAGCGCGCGCGACGCATTTCGTCGGCGATCGCCTGCGCCGCCTGTTGCCCGAGAAACGTCACCGCGTGGTCGAGGTGCAAGGCGGATACGAGGTCGATACATGAACCGAACAATGGACCATCGCCAATCATCCGCAGCCGCGCGTGCGGATGGCGCCGCAACACCTCCGCGAACGCGAGGATGGTCAGATGCGGCCCCTTCTTGTCGACGAATCGTCCCACCGCCAGGACGGTCGGCGGCGCCGTCGCCGCGTCGGCCGGATAAAACACCTTGCAATCCACACCATATGGGCAGTAATGAACGCGCGACTCCGGAGCGCCCATGTCGATCAGCGTGGTCCGCATCGCTTTCGACACCGCGACGATCGCCGCGGCCGTGCGAAACACCTGCTGATAACCATCCCGATGCTCGTCCAGGACGGCGCGAATGCTGGTGTCGTAGCCATGGAAATGCGCAATCAGCGGTAGGCGCGCCCGGCGGCATGGTTCGACGAGACGAACGGCAGTCGGCCCGAATTCCGCCAGCACCGCAGCGGGCCGGCAATCGAATGCGCGCATGTACCCGATCGTGATCTCATCGTCCCACGGCCGCCGCAGAAGCAGGCGCCACAGCTTGCGGCCCAACTTCGGCAGCAGTCGATCCGAGAGCACCGGCCGCGAACCGATGGTGGGGACATATCCGTGAATAGCCACGGTGCGCGCCGGCAGACGTTCGATGTGCGGGCGCACGAAACTCAGCGCCAGATCTTTGGGGTTGACGGCGACGACGTACAGCGTCGGGAGCATTTCGGCAGGTACGGCCGTGATCAGACCGCGCGCAGAATCCGCGTTGCGTCGTCCGCCGGCGCGGCGACGCGAAGTTCGTACGCCGGTTCGAGTTCGGCACAGCCGGCGACGCGCGTGGTTTCGTGCACGATGAACGAGGCCAGACCCGACACGGCGATTGGATCCCAAAGCTTGTTCGTGTCGACAACGTGCAGGATCACCCGATACGTACCGCGCAGCACGTTCGCGCGGAAGTGAATACGGACCGACAGCGTCGTGCCAGGCTCGAGATCAATCGGCGGCTCGCCGTCGATCATCGGGCTGCCGTTGAACATGACAAGGCCGTCGTTGCGGACGATCTCGAAGCCGACGCGGCAGCGCGGCAGCGGCGCGTTGACGCGGATCGAGGCATCCAGCGTCAGCGCCGTTCCCGGCGCGACGGCGGCTTTGAGCGGCGCGAAGGTGGTGCGTTCGGCGATCCGTACCGCGTCGATGGTAATCCGCGGATCGACGGCTTGCCCGTCGGGCGATGCATAGAGCGCGGCCACTTCTCCGACGCTGCCGAGGATCGGCGACCGTCCCGGCCGCAGCAGCACGGCCTTGTCGCACAGGCTGACAATCGCCTGCATGTTGTGCGACACGAATACAATCGCCGCGCCCGACCGCCTGAACTCCGCCAGCCGTTCATAACATTTCTGCTGGAACGTAAAATCGCCCACCGCGAGCACTTCATCGATCAGCAGCACGTCGGGGTCGACGTGAGCGGCGACGGCAAACCCCAAACGCGCATTCATGCCCGAGGAATAGCGCTTGACCGGCGTGTCGATGAAGTCACGGATGCCGGAGAAGTCCACGATCGCCTCGAGCTTGCGCGACACCTCGGCGCGCGCCATTCCGAGAATGGCGCCCTGCAAGTACAGGTTCTCGCGGCCGGTGAGATCGGGATGGAAGCCGGCGCTGATTTCGATAAGCGCGCCAACCCGCCCACGCGTTCGCGCCACACCCATGGTTGGTTTCAGGATCCTGGAGAGGAGCTTCAGCACCGTCGACTTGCCGGCGCCGTTGGGGCCGATCACGCCGATGGCTTCCCCGGGTTGCACCTCGAACGAGACGTCGCGCAGCGCCCAGAATTCCTGATCGTCGAGGGCGTCGCCGCGGCGCTTGCGCCTGAACGGGCGCGCCGCCAGCGCCGCGATGGTATCCCGCAGGCTGTCGTGCCGCTCGCCGCGGCGAAACTTCTTCCAGACGTGATCGAAGACGACGGCACTCTGGGTCATGGAGTCTGAAAGACGTGAATCAATGCGCGGTACGCGAAGCCGTCACGATCGGCATGGCGCTGCGCGACGAACAGCCGGCGGCCCTGCAGATCGTAGCCGACGCCGCCAATGCGGATCGCGGACTCGGGAACGGGCAGTTCGAATGTCCACACGGCGTAGGGCTTCACCTCCCACGGCTCACGCCTTCCGGCGCGGACCGCAGCCCAATCGTTCAGATCGTACGCCCACATCTGATAGTGATAGGGGTACGCGTGTTGACCTTTGTCGGACGTCGATGGGTCGTAGCAATACTTCGCGCCATCGGGCCCGGTCGTATTGACGAGCGATTTGTCGGCGGTGCCGTTGCCATAACAGAACGGGCCGGTGCCGTTGCTGCCGATAAATAACGCGGTGCGCGTGCCGCTGATTAATGCCACGCCATTCACCATCGTGGTTCCGCCAAAAGTTGGACTCGATCCCTCGAACGCTCCGAGCGTCTGATGATCGGAGTCATAGTAGACGAGCGGGAACGCATCGACAGGCTTGCCCAACGCAAGATGGGCGGGGTCCCAGACGAACGCCGCCGGCCCCCATGACGTTCGCGAGATGATCGGCACGCAGCACTGCCCGGTAACCGCGGGGCCACCCAGTCGCGTCTGCCATTCGGGCGGCACCTCGGCCATATAGCCGGCCACGAACCCCGATTTTCCTTTTTCTCCCACGCGCTGCATAGCGCCCGCGCCGCGTGCGTTCAGTGCGGTCGGTCGCGAGAAATGCGAGACGGTCTGCGTGTTGTTGGCGTCGTAATAGATCAGCCCGGTGCCGTACAAGCGTTCACGGAACACGAGCAGTCCCGCCAAAGACGCGTCCGCGCCGACGTCTCGCATGGCGCCCTCGGTGGGATCGGCAAACGGCTGTACGAATTCGGCAAACGGCAGCGCACTGATATCGCTGCTGTTTACGGGCGATGGAGTGGAAAGTTCGGCGAGCTTACCAGCACGGGAACCGACGTACAACGTGCCGCGCGCCGCATGGAATGCCAGTGGTCCACCGCCACCGGAGAAGCTGTCGCCGTTGACTTCAGCCGCAGGGAGACGGAATGCGCCGAGGTATTTAATGTTCTCGAACTGCAGACGGGGCAACTGTGTCGGATCAAGGATGGGCGTGACGCGGGGCTGCGCGGCGGCTTGCGACGCGACGGGGAGGATCAGCGCTCCGCCCAGCCATATCGCAAGTGCGGCGACCATCACTACCCCGACCGTAAGAGAGCGAACCATTAGGTGCGCGTTCGACACGAGCACTTGCCTAGCGAAACTCGTGCCTGCCGCTCGACCGTTTGATAGCGAGTGAAATCTTCCTAAGGCGGCAGAAATCCTTGAAAGGCGTGACTTTTTTCGGGGTGGCCGACGACTCAATTCGCCCAGAGAGATGCACAGGTTAGGCAATACGCCGGTTTTCTGGGGTGTTTTAGCTGGCGAGAAGTTTGCTCAACCGAGGTCGTGCGTCCGCTGATCTCGTTCGTGATTCCCGTCAAAAACGACATGCTCCGCCTCCAGCGATGCCTGGCGAGCATCATCCGCAACGAGTATCCCCGCGCCCTCATTGAAATCATCGTCGTCGACAACGACTCTACGGATGGGTCAGTTCGCGCCGCGCGCGACTACGGCGCCATCATCTTGAGCGCGTCAGGCGATTCCGTGGCCGCACTTCGCAACAAGGGCGCTCGCGCCGCCCTCGGCAGCATCCTGGCCTTCGTCGATTCCGATCATGAAATCGATCGTAACTGGATTGAAACCGCGGTTGCTGTGTTGTCGCACCCGGGGGTTGCGGCCACGGGCGCGGCGTACTTGACGCAGCCGTGCGCGAACTGGGTGCAGCAGCAATACGACGGATTGCGGGCGCGGCCGATCGGCCGGCAAGACGTCGATTGGCTCGGCAGCGGTAATTTCGCCGTCAAGCGCGCCGCGTTCGAGCGCGTCGGCGGATTCAATGCATCGCTCACCGCAAGTGAGGACGTCGATCTCTGCAATCGTCTCCGGCTCGCCGGCAACCGCATCGTCGCCGATCCCGAGTTGCGCAGCGTGCACTTCGGTGATCCGAGAACGTTGAAGGCATTGTTCTTCGGCGAGCTGTGGCGCGGACGCGACAACCTGCGTGTCACGTTCAGGGGCCCGCGCACGTTCGGCCATCTCCGCAGCGCGTTGATACCAATTGCCGATTTGATTTGTCTGACAGCGGGCATCGTCTCTGTATTCGCCGGTCATCCGCTCGTCGCAGCGGGGTTCTGGCTGATTCCTCTCATTCCCGCAGTGGCCAGGGCCGCGGTTATGCTACGCCGGCAACTGCGTCGCGGAGTGGTGACGGCGGCACAGGCACTGGCCGTTGCCGTGGTCTTCGATCTCGCCCGGGCGCTCGCGCTTCTGGCGCGGGGAAGTCATCGCGCACGGCGGACGGCATGACCATGAAGGCGAGCCCCGTTCGCGTCCTGGAGCTGCGCAGCGTGCGCGGCACGGGCGGCGGCCCGGAAAAGACCATCCTGCTCGGGGCGGCGATGGCCGATCCGAGACGGACCCAGGTCACGGTCTGCTACCTTCGCGACGAACGCGATGGCGTATTCAGCATCCACGAGCGCGCGGCGAGCCAACACGTCGACTACGTCGAGGTGCCCGAGCGGCATTCATTCGATCCGCGCGTGTGGGGTCAACTGCGGCGGCTGATCGCCGAACGCCAGATCGATCTGCTGCACGCGCACGACTACAAGACGGATTTGCTCGCATTGCTGCTGGCCCGCGCCACGGGGGCGCGGGCGCTCGCGACCGTCCACGGCTGGACCGGCCACTCCACGCGCGAGCGCATGTGCTACTACCCCGCCGACAAACGCGTGCTGGCGCGCTACCCGCGGCTGATCGCCGTGTCCAGCCAGATCGCGCGCGAGCTGGTCGACCACGGCGCCAATCCTAGCCGCGTGACGACGATTCTCAACGCGATCGATCATCGGCAGTTCCGCCGTGATCCAGCCAAGGTGGCAGCGGCGCGCGCGGCTCTCGGCCTTTCGCCAAACGACGTCGCCATCGGCGCGGTCGGACGGCTCGAACCGCAAAAGCGATTCGACTTGTTGCTCGAAGCATTTGCGGCGCTGCAGATCACCCGTCCCGAGCTCCGCCTGGTGATTGCCGGAGACGGCAGCCTCCGCAAGGCGCTCGACGATGAACGCCGGGCGCTTGGGTTGACCGACAGCGTCATGCTGACCGGGCACGTCGGAGATGTCATTTCGCTCCATCACGCCTTCGATCTCTTCGTGCAGTCGTCTGATTACGAAGGCACGCCCAATGCCGTCCTCGAGGCGATGGCGATGGAAACGCCGATCGTGGCTACCGAAGCCGGCGGCACCGCCGAGCTGGTGCTCGACGGCGTGCATGGCCGCATCATTCCTGTCGGCAAGGTCGATCGATTGATTTGGGGCATCCAGGCGGCACTGGCCGATCCGTACCGGACGCGACATATGGCCGATCGCGCGCGGCTGCGCGTCGAGGGCGAGCTGTCGTTCGAGTCGCGCTGCCGCCGCGTTGAGGGGATCTACCAAGAGGTGATGGGCCATGCGTGACGCGCTGAAGGCTGTTGCGCATGCTCTCTGCTGGATCGCCGTCACCCCTTCGGTGATCTCGTGGCGCCTGCGATCGATCGCGGTCGGCCGCGATCGCGCGCTCGAAGGATCCACGCAAGCCTGGGCGCTGGTGCCGGGCCTGAGCGGTCAATATCTGCGCCGTGCCTTCCTGTCGCGCACGCTCCGTTCATGCGCGCGCACCGCGACCATCGAGTTCGGCACGCTGTTCTCTTCCGCGTCCGCCTCGATCGGCGAGCGCGCCTACATCGGGCCGCGCTGCCATGTTGGCTGGGCGGTGATCGCAGACGACGTGTTGCTGGCAGCGGGCGTCCATGTGCCAAGCGGCGCGCGCACGCACGGCTTCGACGATCTGTCGATCCCGATTCGCGATCAACCTGCCGTCAAGACGGCTGTTCATATCGGCCGGGGCAGTTGGATCGGCAGCGCCGCCGTGGTGATGGCCGACGTCGGCGACGACGCCATCGTGGCCGCCGGCGCCGTCGTCACGCGGCCGCTACCCGATGCGACGATTTCGGCTGGCGTCCCGGCGCGCGTCCTTCGCCATCGCGATCCGCGATTCCACGAACGGCTGGCGTAAGATGCGCGTCCTCGTCCTCACCCATCGCCTGCCCTATGCACCGAACCGCGGCGATCGCCTGCGCGTGTATCACATGCTGCAGCACCTGCGGACGCGCGCGGACATCGAGCTCGTGTCGCTGGTCCATGACGACGATGAGGCCGCGCATATCGATGACGTCAGGGCCTTCGTCCCGAACGTCACTGCGTTGCGCGTCCCGCGGTGGCGCACGCGCATGAATGCCGTGGCGGCGCTGGCCGCGCATCGGCCGCTGACGCACGCGTTGCTCGACGCTCCGGGGATCACGCCGGCGCTGCATCGGATCGTCCGTGAGCGCCGTCCCGACGTGGTGTTTGCGTATTGCTCGGGCATGGCGCGGTTCGCGCTGCAGCCGCCACTGGCGGATATCCCCCTCGTCCTCGACTTCGTCGACGTCGATTCGCAGAAATGGCGGGACCTCGCCGCAACGGGACGCGTGCCGCAGTCGTGGATTTACCAGCGCGAGGCCTCGGTGCTCGGCGCGTTCGAGGCCCGGGCCGCCGAACATGCGGTGACCTCCCTCGTGGTGAACAGCCGCGAAGCACAGCTCGCGCGCGGACTGGCGCCGACGGCGAATGTGCGCGTGATCGCCAACGGCGTCGAGCTCGAACGATTGCGCCCGGTGGGACCGCCACCAACCGAGCCGCGCGTTATTTTCTGCGGGGTGATGAACTACGCGCCGAACGAAGAGGGCATGACGTGGTTCGTGCGCCACGTGTGGCCGCTCGTGCGATCCGAACGCCCGGATGCGACGCTTTCGATCGTCGGCGCCGAGCCGACCGCGGCCCTCCGCAACATGTGCAGCACTGACGCGTCGATCACCGTCACTGGCCGCGTCGCCGACGTGCGCGATTGGCTCTGGGGCGCCGCGGTCGGCATTGCGCCGTTGCACGTCGCGCGCGGCCTGCAGAACAAGGCGCTTGAAGCGATTGCCTCGGGCCTGCCCATCGTGATCACCGACGCGGTGGCCGGCGGTCTGCCGGCTGAAGCGGCGCAGGCCTCCTTCGTCGCGAATACCCCTCACGGTTTCGCCGCTCACGTGATCGAGCTGTTGCGCCGCACGCCACAGGAACGCCGCGCGATCGCGGCCGCATCGGACCTGAGCCCGCTTACGTGGTCGCGCTCGCTCGAACCGTTGTGGCCCATCCTCGAACGGGCGGCATCCTCCTCAACGTGCCGAATCCTCACCGAACCCGCCCGAATCGCCGAACAGCGCAGCTGGGGATCGGTGTAAGTGTAAAGTCAGACGACAGGCTCGTCTGTTTCACATACAGATTTGTATCGCGATCCCAACTAAGTAATCTACGGTAGAGCTGACCCGGCTGGACGGTGTCTGCGACTGATCAGATTTGTAACTCGCAAACCAAAGTCGTGATCGCGACCGACACTGCGCGCAGTGTTGCGCAGCGCGTGCTCGTCTGAATTCGCAAATTCCCGCCAGCTTTTCACGTCCCGCCCACCACGCACGCAAACGGCTGAAGTTGGTCTGCCGATTGCGATGCTCACGCGCCGGGCGACGCGCTGAAACCTTCGGCGCGTAGCTCCTTCCACAAATTCAAAAGGACAGTGCGTCAATGAGGAAGAAGTGTGTACGGTGGACGAAGTCTGTACTCGCGGTCCTGATCGTTGGGCTCGGCGCCACTCAGATTCTTGGGGTCACCGCAACGGCGCAATCGGCCGATCCGTCCGCGCTTCCGAGGCTGTCGTTTAACGACGTCCAATATGTTGGCGCATTCAGGTTGCCCGCTGGCATGCACAACAACGACAGCTTCTCGATCGGCGGCCGCCAGATCGCGTTCAACCCCGCCGGTCCGTCATTGTTCGCCGGCGCGCGGAGCGGCAAGGTCGCCGAAGTCTCGATTCCGAGTCCGGTGAACAGTGCCAATCCCAACGCACTGCCGTTCGCGACCCTGCTACAGACGTTCGCGGATCCGATGGAGGGTCGTCTGTCGCAAATTCCGGGCGAAGGCACGAATCTCGACAGCCTCCTGGTCTACGGCAACAAACTCTATGGCACCGCGTCGATCTATTACGACGCCAACAACACGCAGCGCGTTTCGCATTTCTCGCACTCGCTGCAGTTGAACGAACCCAGCTTCCAGGGTTGGTCGGCGGTCTGGGATGCAACGAAGACGGGCTTCGTGTCGGGCATCATGGCGGTGGTGCCGAACGAGTGGCGAGCACTGCTCGGTGGCACGGCGGTGACGGGCCAATGCTGCATCCCCATCGTCTCCCGGACATCGTGGGGGCCGGCGGCGTTTGCGTTCGATCCTGCTCGCGTCGGCGATGCCATGGTGCCGGCGTCGCCACTGCTCTACTACAACGGCGAACACGCCACGCTGGGCTCCTGGACGACGTCGAATCCGACCTATGGCGCGACGACGTTGATGGGCGGTCTCGCGATTATCAACGGCACCCGCACCGCGCTGTACTTCGGCACCAACGGCCTGGGCGCGCACTGCTACGGAACGGGCACCTCGAACAGCAGCCTGCACCTGACCACGGCCGCCGACGGCGAGTTGTATTGCTACGATCCGACGAACAGCGACAAAGGTTCGCACGCCTATCCATATCGCTATCAGATGTGGGCGTACGACTTGAATGACTTCGCAGCGGTCAAGGCCGGGACCAAGCAGCCGTGGGAAGTGATCCCCTATGGCGTGTGGCCCTTCGATCTGCCAACGCCGCCTCAAGGCACGGTCCGTCTCGGCGGCGTGGCCTATGACCCCGCGCAGCAGACACTGTATCTGTCGCAGCTGTACGCCGATCGCGACGGCTACTCCTACCGCCCGGTGATTCACGCACTTCACATCAATGTCGCGAAGGCGGCTGCGCCGCCGTCGCCGGTCAGCGCCCTGGGCATCACGTCGAATGTCGCCGCGCCGCAAAGCGTCGGCACGATGATTCGCTTCAGTGCCTCCGCGACTGGTGGCGCCGCGCCCTATGAATACAAGTGGCTGACTTACGACGGCGCCGCTTGGACGGCACGCACCGGATGGGGCACCGCAGGCGAGTACGCCTGGACGCCAACCGCACCTAACGCGTCGGCTCGCGTCGCCGCGTGGGTCCGCAGCGGCGGGAATACCGCCGATTCGGCGGAAGCAACGGCGGAAATGAATTTCCCGATTGCCGGCTCCCGCGTCAGCAGTGTGACGCTGACGGCAAACATGACGTCGCCGCAACCTCAAGGCACATCGGTGCGATGGACCGCGACGCCGACCGGTGGAGCCGCACACCAATTCAAGTGGTGGGTACACGCGGCCGGTACCTGGGCGCAACTTGGTGATTGGACGTCATCGTCACAGTTCGACTGGACACCATCAGGCGCGGGCGAATACCGCATTGCCGTGTGGAGCAAGAGCGCCGGCAGCACGGACGCGTACGAGGCCGCGAACGAGGCGTACTTCACCGTGTCGACGGCACCGGTCGCGACGCCGGCTCCGGTTCGCGCTCCAGCGCCACCCGCTTCGACGGTGAGCACCGTCAGCATCGCGGCGAACCTTCCGGCGCCTCAGTGGGCGAACACGACAATTACGTGGACCGCAGTCCCAACCGGCGGCGTTGCGCCGCACCAATATCAGTGGTGGGTGTTCGACGGCGCAAACTGGTCGGCGGTGACCGACTGGATGGCCTCCAACCAGTATTCATGGCGCCCGGCGGCCGCCCACGAGCACTACCGGGTCGCGGTCTGGGTGCGGAGCGCCGGCGCCAGCGGCGGCGCCGAAGCGAGCACCGAGGCGTATTTCGCAATCACGCCACCGCCACCGCCACTCTCGGCCGTCCAGTTGACGGCGAACCGCATCGCCCCACAACCGATGCACACCACCATTACGTGGACCGCCACCCCGGTTGGCGGCATCTCGCCCCATCAATATCAGTGGTGGGTCTTCGACGGGGCATCGTGGTCCGCCGCCACCGGCTTCACGACCGCGAACACGTTCGCCTGGACGCCGACCGTGGCGAGCCCATTTCACCGCGTGGCGGTCTGGGTCCGCAGCGCCGGCAACTCTGGCGCACATGAAGCTGCCACCGAATCCTACTTTGCAGTCACTGCCGCGGTGGCTACGGCACCGGCACCCACCCCGCCGCCCGCGCCCGCGACGTCGGTGTCAATCAGCGCGAACAGGATCGCGCCACAACCGCCGAACACGACGATCACATGGACGGCGACTCCAGTTGGGGGTGTCGCGCCGCATCAGTATCAGTGGTGGGTTTACGACGGCACGACCTGGGTGTCGCAGCCGTGGACGACCTCGAACACGTTTGCGTGGAGACCAGTAACCGCGAGCTCGTCCTACCGTATCGCCGTGTGGGTGCGCAGCGCTGGCGCGACAGGCAGTTCAGAAACCTCGACGGAAGCGTACTTCACAATAGCTGGCGCGCCACGGCCATGATGAGGTCCAGGCTGATCGCGTAAGAACGACGTTGCATCGTGTAAAAGTTGGCTACTGATCACCCGAGGTCTTGTCTCGCACTCCCCCACGAGACAAGACCTTGTCCGCGTTTGTCGGCAGTTTTCGCGCCCAAAGTCTGCCAAATCGCAAATTAGTTCTTACAATTCCGAATTCTGGCTCACGCATTGCGTAAGCGCGGTCGCGCGTTCGCCGTCGTAAACAAACGACTGCCGAACTGCCTCAACCACAATTCGATCTGAGGTCTTGCCTGATGTGGAAACACTGCTGCGTGTTTGTGTGCTCGCTCCTCGCACTCCTGTTGAGCGACGGCTTATTCGTGTCGGCGCAAGACCCATCAAGTCAGCCACGGGTTGAATTCGCGGATCTGATATACGTTGGGGCGTTCCGCTTGCCCCGCGCCGCGATGGATGGTGACGACTTCTCGCAGGGTGGCGACCCCTTCACGTTCAACCCGGCGCGCAACTCGCTGTTCGTCGGCAACCGCCGCGGCAAAATCGCCGAAGTAACCATCCCCGACCTCAACAGGAGCGCCGATATAAACACGCTTTGGTTCGCGAAATACCTCCAAGGCTTCAGAGATCCGACCGAAGGGAACGTCTGGCAGTGGGCGCCGACCGACGCCGGCATCGAGAGCATCCTGGTGCACAACAACAAGTTGTTCGGAAGCGGCAGCATTTATTACGACGCCAACAACATTCAGCGCGTCTCGCACTACGCGCGGTCGCTCGACCTCTCGTCGACAAGTTTTCAGGGGATGGTGCCGGTCTGGCAGCCCGATCGGATGGGATTCGTGTCGGGGTTTATGGCGAACGTGCCGCCGGAATGGCAGACCCGGCTTGGCGGTTCGGCAATTACCGGTCAATGCTGCACGCCGATCGCCTGGAAGACGTCATGGGGGCCCAGTGCATTCGCATTCAACCCTGCCGACATCGGCGTCAGGTCGCCGGTTCCGGCGACGCCGCTTCTCTATTACCCCAGTGAACATCCCACGCTTGGCCATTGGAACGGCACCGGAGCAACCTACGGCGCCACGACCTTGATGAGCGGTGTTGCGATCATCAATGGCACACGCACAGCGTTGTACTTCGGCAGCAACGGCACCGGCGCGCATTGTTACGGGAACGGGACCAGCAACCAGTCTCTGCACCTCACGACAAGTCCGGACGGCTCCATTTGGTGCTACGACCCGACGAATACCGACAAGGGCTCGCATGCCTATCCGTATCGCTATCAACTCTGGGCGTACGACCTAAATGATCTTGCCGCGGTGAAGATGGGAACCAAGCAACCGTGGGACGTGATCCCGTACGGGGTGTGGCCATTCGAACTCCCGGTGCCTGAAATCCACGCGCGGCTCGGCGGCGTTGGATACGATCCGCAGCGCCAGCTGTTATATGTCTCCCAGCTGTACGCGGACAAGGACGGCTACGCGAATCGCTCGTTGATTCACGTCCTGAAGGTCAACAACGCGCCGGCCACCCTGCCGATGCCGACGCCGTCCGGACCACCACCATCGGGCAGCGGCACCGTGTCGTCAGTCTCGATTTCGCCAAACAAGCCCGCGCCACAACCACCGGGCTCGACGATCACCTGGACGGCCACCGCAAGCGGCGGAGTGTCGCCGCTGGAATTCCAGTGGTGGGTGCACAACGGCGTGTCGTGGGTCACGAGCGAGTGGTCGACGTCCAACGTTTTCAGCTGGACGCCGACGGCGGCGGCTGAAACGGGCCGCGTGGCAGTACGAGTACGGAGTTACGCGAGCCTGGTGACTTACGAAGCGACCACAGAATGGTACTACCCGATCAGTGGCACCGCCGTGGCCGCGCCGGCACCCGCGCCCCCAAATCCGAGTCCGTCATCACGAACGACCGCAGTGGCACTCACCGCGAACTTCGCATCCCCGCAACCGCCAAACACCGTTATCACGTGGACGGCTGTGCCGACTGGTGGCGTAGCACCGCACCAATATCAATGGTGGGTCTACGACGGCACGTGGACAGCCGCTACCGGTTGGACCGCGTCGAACACGCACACCTGGCGACCAACCGTCGCCAACGCCAACTACAGGGTTGCGGTTTGGGTACGCAGCGCCGGCGCCACCTCGGGATACGAGACATCACGCGAAACTTCGTTCTCAATCGCCGGTGTCGCCGTTGCACCTGCACCAGCGCCCGCGCCGGCACCATCCACCGCCCGAGTGACGGCCGTCGGACTCGGCGCAAGCGCAACGGCGCCACAACCGGCATACACCCAGATCATATGGACGGCCACGCCCACGGGCGGCACGGCTCCGCACCAATACCAATGGTGGGTTCACAACGGTGCGAGTTGGGCAGCCGCGACAGCATGGACCGCCGCAAACACATACACGTGGGTACCAACAGCGGCGCAGGCCAATTATCGAGTCGCGGTCTGGGTGCGCAGCGCGGGAAGTTCAGGCGAGTCGGAGGCGTCCGCCGAAAAGTGGTTCTCGATAACCGCTGGTGTTGCGCCGCCGCCACCGGTAGCCTCGGCGCCAACCGCTCGAGTGAGCTCGGTGGGGCTAACGCCGAATCTTGCGTCGCCGCAACCTCTCGGTACCTCCATCGTGTGGTCGGCAACCCCGCTGGGCGGCGTCGCACCTCACCAATACCAGTGGTGGATTTTCAACGGCAGCACATGGCTCGCCGCCACGTCGTGGACCACTGCGTCTACATACACCTGGCAGCCCGGCGCGGCCGGCGTCAACTATCGCATGGCGGTATGGGTTCGCAGCGCCGGCAGCACCGGCGGTTCCGAGGCGTCGACAGAGCGATGGTTCACGGTCGCACCTGGGACCGCACCGGCGCCACCCCCGCCGGCGCCGGTGGTCGCGTCCAGCGCGTCGGCGGTGACGATTGCAGCGAACCTGAGCGCGCCACAGCTTACAAACACGGCCATCACGTGGACGGCCACAGTGACCGGCGGCGTGGCGCCTTACCAGTATCAGTGGTGGACGTATGACGGGACGAACTGGACATCGTACGCCTGGACGTCATCGTCGACATTCCTGTGGCAGCCAACGATCGCAAGCGCCAGCGCACGCGTCGCGGTGTATGTTCGCAGCGCGTGGAACACCGGTTCTCGCGAAGCGTCTGGCGAGGCGTTCTTTCCGATTAGGTAGCGCTGGCGCGTTACCGCGTGCGACGGGCCGATCACTATTGGCCCGTCGCTGCACGTCTCAGGCTCGTACCGGCTTTCGCAGCGTAGCCAGCAGGCACGCCCGGAAACGTGCGGTGCGCGGCAACCGCATCGATCGCATCAGCAGCAGTTCGATCACCATCAGCGGAGGAATCCGGACCGTCTGGGGCGACGAGTTCACCAGCTCGCAAGTGTCGACCGAAAGGCCGTGACGCTCGGCGAGGGCGCGCACATCATCCGCTGAGTTCGCGCGGTAATACGTTGGGTAGACATCTTCGGCCTTGCGTCCAAGCAACACTCTGGCGAGCGGCGCCAGTGCCTGTTCCGGTAACAGGCGCGTCAATGTCGTCGTGTAACCGTGCAGATTTGGGGTATGCAGCAGCACGCGCCCGCCGGGCACCAGCACCCGGCTGATCTCGCCGAACAAACGCGACGGCTCCGCCACATGCTCCACCACCATGTTGGCGGTAATCAGGTTGAAACTGTTATCGGCGAACGGTAGTTGCTCGCCGTTGCCGACCACGCGATGGCGAAGTCCCGGATGACGAGCGATTGCCGACCGGTCCATGTCGATACCCGCCACCGTCCAGCGAGCTATATCAATCGCGCGATCGTGCTGTGCCATCCATGGCGGAAGAAACCCGTGACCACATCCGATGTCGAGCCACCGGCCCGATCCCTTCAGCGCGTGGCGCAACCGTTCGGCATACGTGTAATGTGAGTTCCGGACCTCGGGAGCGATGAGCGACCTCGCCCGCCCGTAAAGGTTTTGCGCAACCCGGTCGTAAGTAGACGTGGCGGACATTCGCGTCGGCGTGATGCGTCAGGGTTTGCGCGCGGCCACGAGCACCGCGTCACCAAGATTCACGGGCATGAACAGGTTGATCTTTTCGAGCGGCCGTAATCTAAGACCCAGACGATTGCCGATCTGATAAAACGCCAGCCCCAGTGGCACCACTTTCCACGGCCGTCGCACCGTCTCGATGCGATAACCCAATTTTTCGAACAACGTCCGCAGCGTGCGCGGCGAAAAGAAGAACGTGTGCTGCGGCGGGGTCATCAAGCGCCAGCGCTTGCCAAACACCCTGGCGCTGAACGACTCGATATCACCGGTCGTCAGCACCACGATCCCGCCGGGATTCAGGCAGCGATCGATCAGCTCAAAGGTCGCGACCGGATCGGGCAGGTGCTCGACGACGTCGAACATCGCGACGATGTCGACCGTGCCGATTTCCGGCAACAGCTCTTCTTTCAGGATGTCGTTGATGACGCGATGCCCGCGGCGCCGCGCATGTTCGGCCGCCGGGCGCGACACCTCCACGCCGGTGCAATCAAAATACTTCGACGCTTCGTCGAGGAAAAAGCCGTAGGCCGATCCCAGCTCGAGCAGCTTCAAGCCTGGCCGCTGACCGGTCAATTCGCGCAACAGCTTGACGCTGTGCTTGAATTCGCGCCGCAATACCGCTTCCGTGCCGACGTAGTCGCCGTAGCCATCGGTTTGCCCGCCCTGGAAATACGACTCGTCGTAGATGCTGAGCAGGTCGAAGCCGCGCGGAATGTTGGTAAATACGATGTCGCAGTTCGAGCACTTCAGGATGTCGAAGCCGCTCTTCGTGAAGAGTTGCCTGAACGACCGCGCGTGACAGATGTTGCACGTGAGCGGCGACTCGATTGCCGCCGTCTGCATGCTAGGCATGGAGATGCTCCAGGCGGGTGGAGGAGGAGCGCGTGACATCAACGGCAACCCCGCGGCGCGCCGACAGGACCAGCCCCGCGAGGGCCGCGGGCCACACTATGAGCTGCAGCATCTGGATCTCGTTCACGGCGAGCAGACGGCCGGGGATCCATGCCAGGATGCCGACGATGGCGAATGCCGCCAACGCCGCTCGCGATCGGTCGCGGAATGCCAGCACGCCGAGCGCAATAAGCAGGAACACCAGCATCACATCGTCATAGGACTTGTGATATGTCCATAACCTTCCCCACACCGCCGCGACGGCGAAGGCCAACGTCAGCGAGTGCCGCGCCAGCGCCATCAGGACCATAGCCGGGACGGCGACGATCACCGGCGTCAGCGCCACCTGCGCAGCGGAGACAATGCCGAACGTCGCCAGCATGTCCATGATGCCCAAGGTGCCGTCACCGACATACTTTGCGGCGCTGGCAGCCATCTGCTGCAGCATGTGATGCGGGGCCGCACCGGTCACCGCCCACGTGATCGCGCTGGCGGCCGCGCCGTAGGCGGCGGCGGCGGCGGCGGCGCGATACCGTCGCGTGACCAGCAGTGCGATCGCGAACGGCACGGAAATCGTCGGTTTGATCAACGACAACGCCACGAGGACGCCGCAGGCGTAATCGCGATGCGCACGATCGCACACCAGCGCGCCGGCGAGCAGCGCGGTGACGACGATGCTGACTTGACCGACTTCAGTGGCCGTGCACGATCCGCCGAACGCAAACACCGCGGCCATGAGCAGCAGCCGCACCTCGGCCGGCGCATCGCGCGGTTCGCGATACGCCCACCACATCAGGAATGCGAGCGCGAACACGTTGATGATCGCGAAATAGATGCGCACCGCCGGCCACGGCGGCGCCGTCAGGATCAGCCCGAACGGATAGGCCCACGGCGGCTGGCTGGCGTCAAAGGAATCGAACGGATTTTGCCCGCTGACAAACAGGGCGTGTTCGATGTCGCGGTTACGCAAATCGATCGCGGAGCTCGCGTGCGCGCCGGCAACCAGATCATAGTTGCCCTTGACTTGATAGGCGCTGCCGAGCGCAAGGAGCGCAATCGCGGCCGCAAGCACAACGGCGCGAGGGACCATCGGCTTCACGCCGCCGCTTTCCCCACGCTGCCTCCGCCGCCGGCCGGCCGCGTGCTCTGCGCAATGGCAAGCTCACGAACGAGCAGCGTCACTTCGTTTTCGACCCGCTTGTAGCGCAGGTAATGCTGATAATGCGCCCACAGGAATGCCACCAGCAACGAATAGGTGACGAAGTCGACGCCGCGGCCGATGCCGACGATTTGCGCAACCCGCGTGGTGACGCCGGGATTGGCAATCAAGGCAATCGCCAGCGACCAGGCGCCAAAAAACACCAGCGTGGTGAGTTGCCGCGTCTTCGCAAAGCGGCGCAGCGCCAGCCCGGCCTGCAAGGCGCAAAACGTGATGAAGACGATCTGAAAGGTGTTCATTGCGCAATCTTTCCGTAGAGGTACTGAAACAGCACGTTGAGTGAGTTCGACAGCTTCTGCCCCTTCGCCAGCGTTTCAGCGGTATAGCGAATCGTGACGGGCACTTCTTCGTATGCGAGGCCGGCGCTCCTGATTTGATCGTAGATTTCCGACGCGTGCGCCATCCGGTCCTGCTTCAGGCCCAACACCGCCGCGCCCTTGCGCGAGAATGCCCGATAGCCGTTGTGGCAGTCGCCAACGCGGAGGCCCGACGTCATGAGCGTGAACAGCCGGCCGAGCTGCAATACGAGTCGCCGCACCGGCGGGACGTTGGACTGCCCATTGATAAAGCGATTGCCAAGTGCCACGTCGCAGCGCCCTGCCAGAATCGGCTCCATGAGCGCGGGCAGATCGGCAGTCTGATGCTGGCCGTCGGCGTCAAAGGTCACGACCACGTCCGCGCCCTCGCGCAACGCAAAGGTGATGCCGGTCTGCAGCGCGGCGCCTTGACCACGGTTGAACGAATGGCGCAACACATAACAGCCATGGCGCGTCGCGACTTCGGCGGTGCGGTCGTGCGAGCCGTCGTCGACGACGACAATCGCACAGCCGGTGCGCGAGAGGTCGTCGAGCACCGTGCCGAGGCGCCGGGCCTCGTTATATGCCGGAACGACGATGAAGACGTGCGGGTTCATGGGACTCCACTCACGAAATGAACAGGACGAGGGCAACGAGGGCGGCGGCCGACAGCCCGGCGCCCGCCCAGGCGAGCCGCTTCATGACTCGTTGCCGCAGCGGCGTGAAGGGCTCGCGGACTACCGGTGCCAGAGGCAGGCGCGGTACTGCGACGGCCAGATCGGTGGTCGGCCGTTGGAAGCCGTACGCCAGCAACAACACCACGGGGCGGGTCAAGCGGCCGGTCGGAGCCTGCAATAACATCGAGACTGCGTAATTGACGAAGCCGTCGGCACGCGCGAGAAAACAGGCACGCTCGCCGTCGTCGCGCGTGTGCCGCGCCGCGTACTCGAAGACCGCGGCTTTGCGGATGTCCTGCGCGGCCCAGGTCTCCGTCGGAAATTCGAGTTTGTCCGGCGCATCGAGGTACGGCCGCTCGTTTGCGCACATCCACAGCGCGTACTTCAACAGCACGGCGCGCGCATACTCGAACTGCGCGTCGATCAGCCCGCGATCGGCGCGGTGCTCGAGATACTTGCCGAGTGCCTGCAGGAACACCGTGTAGGACCAGCGATTCTCGGCGTCCAGCGGATCGATCGCCTCCGGATCGTCGTCGGGATGGACACTTCGCGCGATCAACGCCTCGGCCTTTTCGAGATACCGCGGTTCGCCGGTCAACCGGTGCGCGTCGATGAGCGCATTGATCGAGTTGCCGGCGCCGCGGCCCGGGCCGTGAAAATCCGGCGACCGTGTGACGCTGGCGAGGCCGGTGTCGCGTCGATCGATCCAGCGGAATCGCGACTTCCGTCCATCGTCCATGTCCAGCACCCAATTGGCCAGCTGAATCACGGCGGCGCGCGAGGTCTCGGAGCCGGTGAGGAAGTAATGCAGCAGCAGGCCCGTCGTGTAGTTGTGCTCGGAGCACGGACCGCCGCTCGACGATCCGCTGCGCCATGAATACGCGCGATGCGTCGCGGTGCCGGCAGGCTGGTAATGCTGGGTATGCCAGAAGTAGCCACCGTTGTAGGCGGCGCGATCGCGATCGGTGTGATAAAGGTCGATGTCGGCCACGTGGCGCGCCAGATCGTTGGCCAGTGACCACCACCGTTGATCCGCCGTCTGCAGGAACCGCGTGATAAATCCGGCAATCGCGTCGTACTGGTTGTTGTAATGAGAAACAATTGCGGCGCCCGGCGCCCGGCTCCCGGCTCCCGGAATCACCGCTTCATGGTCGGCATACAACTCGCCGAAGTTGCGCCATCCGTACTCATCG
>WUUC01165587.1_pt1 | contig 22761 bp, 27 predicted proteins | sample 6278441 | NCBI WGS metagenome assembly WUUC01 (sample SAMN13675441, study PRJNA597444) | soil metagenome | isolation source: soil | place: USA: Washington | collected 2017-10
ACCACTTGGCGCTGGTCCGCTGGTTCAGTGCCGCCAGCGGCGGCACGGTGAGGTCGATCGCGCCCACGCGCGCAGTAAACCGAACCGGGCGAGCGCTGGTTTCGCCGCCGCCGTGTGGGTAGTCGAGGCACATGGCTGCCTCCGCACTGGAGCTGCGAGACCTGCACAAGCGCTACGGCGAGACGGTCGCGCTCGACGGCGCCTCCTTCGCGGTCGACGGGGGCGAGATGTTCGGCTTCGTCGGCCCCAACGGGGCCGGCAAGACGACGCTGATGCGGATCGTGCTCGGGGTGCTTGCCGCCGACCGCGGCGAGGTGCTGTGGCGGGGGGCGCCGATCGACGCCGAGCAGCGCCGCCGGATCGGCTACATGCCGGAGGAGCGTGGGCTCTACCCGAAGATGCGGGTCCGCGATCAGCTCGTCTTCATGGGCCGGCTGCACGGGGTCGAGGAGGCGCAGGCGCTGGCGGCGGCGGAGCGCTGGATGGCGAAGCTGGGGATCGCCGAGCGGGCCGAGGAACCGGTCGAGGCGCTCTCACTTGGCAACCAGCAGCGGGTGCAGCTGGCGGTGGCGCTGGTCCACGAACCCGACCTGCTGGTCCTCGACGAGCCCTTCTCCGGGCTCGACCCCGACGGCGTCGACGCGCTCAGCGGCGCCCTCACCGAGGAGATTCGCGCCCGCGGCGTCCCGGTCGTCTTCTCCTCCCATCAGCTGGAGCTGGTCGAGCGGCTCTGTGACTCGGTGGCGATCATCGCCGCCGGGCGGGTCGCCGCCAGCGGCCCGCTCGGCGAGATCGAGGGTTCGCTGGCCGAGGTCTTCCGCGAGGCGACGCGCAAATGAGCGGGCGCGACGCGGTGCGGCTGGTCGCCGAGCGTGAGCTGCGCGAGGGGATGCGCTCGCGCGCCTGGCGGATCTCACTGGCGGTCCAGGTCGCGATCGTGGTCGGGATCGCGATCGTCTCCGTGCTCACCGGTGGCGAGGACGGGCCGAGCAAGCGCGAGGTCGCTGTCTCGGGGCCGGCCGGCGCGGCGATCCTCGCCACGGCCCGCGACGACCAGGCCGCCTACGGGATCGAGCTCGAGGCCGAGCGGGTTCCCGACCACGCCGCCGGCCGCCGGGCGGTCGAAAGCGAAGACGTCGACGCGGCCCTCGGCCAGTCGGATCTGATCACCGGCGAAGACCCCGACCCGGCGTTGGTCGCGCTGCTCGACAGCGCCTTCCGCCAGCGCCTCGGCGAAGCACGCCTGCGCGCGGACGGTCTCACGCGCGGTCAGATCGAAGACGCGCTGGAACCGCCGCCGCTGCAGACCCGCGAGATCGAAACCGGCGAGGGCGAGGGTGGCAGCGCGCTCGCCTACATCGGCGCCCTGCTGCTCTACATCGCGATCCTCACCTTCGGCTACGCGGTCTCCTCCAGCGTCGTCTCCGAGAAGTCCTCGCGGGTGGTCGAGGTGGTGCTCAGCGCGATCCGCGCCCGCCACCTGCTGGCCGGCAAGGTGATCGGGGTCGGGCTGCTTGGCCTGGTCCAGATCGGGACGATCGCCGTGGCCGGGCTGGCGATCGCGGTCCCGGCCGGGGCGGTCAGCCTGCCCCCCAGCACCGCCGAAACCGTGGCGCTGGTCTTCGTCTACTTCGTCCTCGGCTATGCCTTCTACGGCTGCGCCTTCGCCGGCGCCGGCTCGCTGGTCTCCCGCCAGGAGGACTCGCAGAGCACGACGACGCCGCTTCTGGTCACCCTGATCGCCGCCTACATCGCCACCAACGCCGCCCTCGACGATCCGGACGGGACCCTGGCCCAGGTCGGCACCTTCCTGCCGCCGATGGCGCCGCTGGTGGTGCCGGGACGCGCCGCGCTGGGAGCTCTGCCCGCCTGGGAGCTGGCGCTCTCGCTGGCGATCATGCTGATCTCGATCTTCGTCGTCGTCCGCCTCGCCGGGCGGATCTACGAGCGCTCGGTCCTGCGCTTCGGCGCTCCGGTGAAGTTGCGCGAAGCGCTCGGCCGCGGCGTGCATCGCCGCTCGCGACATTGACCCCACCAGGGCCAGGTCAATGTCGCAAGGGCGAAGGTGCTACTCGGTGAACTTGTCTTCGAGCTCGGCGAAGGCGGAGTGGGCGAGCTCGGTGAACTCCTGGCGGGTGACGCCGGCGCCCTCGTCGGCGACCGCTTCGGCCCGCGCCCGCAGCTCCTTCAGCGCCCCTTTCTTCGCCTCTTTTCCACGGGTGCGGTGGACGAAGTAACCCTCGAGTGCCAGGGTCAGGTTGCCGAAGAAGAGCGGCGCGAAGTCCGCCACCGGTTTCGTCTCCTCGCCGCCGGCGGCTCCGGCCAGCGTCTCGAAGGTCGCGATCTGCGCCTTGATGCGCTGGCGCACACCGTCGATGTAGTCCTGGTCGTAGCTGCTGCGGGCAAGCATCGTCATTCACCTCGAATCGGTTGGACGTGGGAGGCGATCTCCCCCTCTGCGAACGCGTGTACTGCGAAACCGGGCGGGTCGTCGCCCAGGCCGAAGTCGGTGGCGGTGAAGTCGAGCCGGGCCTGCACGTAGGTGCTGGGCACGGTGAGGACGGCGCGGCCGGCGAGCTCGCCGACGACGATCCGGTGCAGGTGGCCGGCGACGACCCGCAGCACCTGCGGGTGGCGGGAGAGGACGGCGGCGAGGCCGGCCCGGGCGCCGGCCTCGAGGCAGATCCCGTCGAGGGGCGGGATGCCGGTATGCAGCGGCGGGTGGTGCATCGCCAGCAGCGTCGGCTGCTCAGGCGCGGTCGCCAGCTCGGCCTCGATCAGGGTCAGCGCGATGTCGTCGAGCTCACCGCGGTCGGCGCCGGGGAGCACGGTGTCGACGGCGACCAGGCGCAGCGGCCCGAGGTCGGCGGCGTAGTTGATCGGCTCCTCACCCTCGCCGGCCAGGTCGAAGGCCTGCCGCAGGGCGGCGCGGTCGTCGTGGTTGCCGGGCAGCACGAAGTAGGGCAGCCCGAGCCGCTCCAGCTCCTCGCGCACGAACGCGTAGCTCTGCGGCGAGCCGTCGTCGCTGAGGTCGCCGGAGGCGAGCAGGGCGTCGGGTCGGTCGGGCAGAGCCGCCACCGCGTCGAGCGCCTCGCGCAGGCAGCGGCGCGGGTCGCGCCCGCCGCCCGGGGCGCCGACGTGGAAGTCGCTGAGCTGGACCAGGAGGAAGGGCGCCGCCATCGCTTGGGGATTCAACCAGGGCCGCGGCTGAAGCCGGCGCCGCGGTCGCCGCACCCTGGTTGGCTGGAGCTGTGGGACACGAGTACTTCGATCAGGAGCGCGAGTGCCGCGAGGCCGGCGAGCGCGAGGCCGCCTCGCTGGCGCAGTTGCGGCTGCAGCTCGGGCGCTGCTACGAGCGCATCCCCTTCTACCGCCGCCACTGGGACGCGGCCGGGTTCCACCCCGACCAGGTCGGCAGCTGGGAGGACTTCAGCGCCCGCTGCCCGACGATCGACAAGCAGATGCTGGTCGCCGACCAAGCCGAGCACCCACCCTTCGGCAGCTACCTCGGGATCGATCCCGCCGAGGTAGCCCGGGTCCAGGCCTCCTCCGGGACCTCCGGCACGCCGACCCTCTACGGGGTCGGGGCCGAGGACTGGCAGCGCGCCGGCCAGGTCTTCGCGATGACCCAGTGGGCGATGGGGGTGCGGCCCGACGACGTCGTCCAGTTCGCCTTCCCCTTCAGCCTCTTCTTCGGCGGCTGGGGCGTCCTCTACGGGGCCGAGCAGATCGGCGCCACCTGCTTCCCGATCGGCGCCGCCGACACCCGCCGCCACGTCGAGCTGCTGTTCGCGCTCGGCAGCACGGTGCTGGAGGCGACCCCCTCCTACATGCTGCACATGGGCGAGGTGGCGGACGAGCTCGGCTACGACCCGGCCGCCTCGCCGCTGCGCCGCGCCGTCGTCGGCGGCGAGCCGGGCGGCGCGATCCCCTCGACCCGCGCCCGCATCCTCGAGCTCTGGGGACTCGACACCGTCTGCGACTCCGGCTCGACCTCGGAGATGTTCCCCTTCTGCACGACCAGCGAGTGCGAGGAGATGCAGGGCCCGCACCTCTACAGCGACGAGGTCTGGACCGAACTGGTCGACCCCGCGGACGCGAGCACGGCGGTGGCCGAGGGCGAGCGCGGCTCGACCGTCTACACCCACCTCTGGCGCAGCTCGCAGCCGATGATCCGCTTCGCCTCCCACGACGCGGCGATCCTCAGCCGCGAGCCCTGCCCCTGCGGGCGCACCTACCCGCGCCTGCTCGGGGGCGTGCTCGGCCGCGACGACGACATGCTGCTGGTCCGCGGCGTCAACGTCTATCCCTCGGCGATCGAGCGGGCGCTGCGGGAGACCGACGGGCTCGGGCTCGAGTTCCGGATCTTCGTCGACCGCGCCGGCGAGATGGACGAGGTGACGGTCCAGGCCGAGCCGGCCGGCGCGGGCGGGGAGGACGGCGCCGAGCTGAGCAGACGAGCCGAAGCGGCGCTGCGCCACCGCTGTCACGTGCGGATCGGCTGCGAGGTCGTCGACCCCGGCAGCTTCGAGCGGACGACGCTGAAGGCGCGCCGGGTGGTCGACCGCCGGTCGGGGGCGGACGCGTGAGCGCGCCCGACCCGCGCCCGCGGCTGGTCGCCGACGGCGACGTCGTCCGCCTGGTCGCGAGCCGCTGCGGCGAGTGTGGCCACGCGGTGGCCGGCGAGTCCCCGGCCTGCCCGGTCTGCGGCGGCGCGATGGCGGCGACCGTGGTCGGCCCGCGCGGCGCGGTCTGGGCCTCGACCGTGGTCCGGATCCCGGTCCCCGGGCGCGAGCCTCCCTACGGCCTCGCCTACGTCGACCTCGAGGACGGCCCGCGGGTGCTCGTCCACACCCCGGGAGAGCGGGCGCTGCCGGTCGGCTCCGCCGTCGAGCTCGGCCCGGCCAGCGCCGCCGGCGACCTCACCGCGGTGCCGGCATGAAGGCGGCGATCCACGGGGTCGGGACCTCGCTCTTCGCCAAGCAGCCGCGGCTCAGCGCCGGCGACCTCGTGCGCGAGGCGGTGACCGAGGCGCTCGCCGACGCCGGCACCGCCGCGCCCGCGATCGAGGCCGCCTACGTCGGCACCTGCTTCGGCGAGCCCGGGATCGCGCCGCGCTCCCTGCACAGGCTCGGGCTCGCCGGGATCCCGATCTACACCGTCGAGAGCGCCTGTGCCAGCGGCACCACCGCCTTCCACCTCGCCTGCGAGGCGGTCGACGCCGGTCGCCACCAGCGGGTGCTGGCGCTCGGGGTGGAGACGATGACCTCCCACTTCTCCGGCGCGATCGTCCCCGAGCTGACCGACGCCGAGGGCGCCAGCGGGATGGCGCTGCCGAGCCTCTACGCGATGTCGGCCAGCCGCTACCTCGCCAACGGCTGGGTGACGATCGAGCAGCTGGCGCAGGTCTCGGTCAAGAACCACCGCCACGCGCTCGGCAATCCACGGGCCCAGTACGGGGACGATCTCACCGTCGAGGAGGTGCTCGCCTCGCGCCCGATCGCCGACCCGCTGACGCTGCTGCAGTGCTGCCCGATCTCCGACGCGGCCGCCGCGGTCGTGGTCGGGGCTCCGCGTGGCGAGGGGCGCGACGTCCCCGTGCGCTCCTGCGCGCTCGGCTCCGGCGGCCTCTGGGACCAGCGCACGGACCACGCCTGGGGCTTCGAGCTGGTCGCCCGCGTCGCCGCCGAGGCCTACGCCGCGGCCGGGATCGGCCCCGCCGACGCCGACCTCTTCGAGGTCCACGACGCCTTCACGATCGGCGAGGTCGTCACCACCGAGGCGCTGGGGCTGGCGCCCGAGGGAGGCGGCGGCGAGCTGGTCGCCTCTGGCGCCACCGCGATCGGCGGCGCCCAGCCGGTCAACCCCTCCGGCGGGCTGCTCTCGCGCGGGCACCCGCTCGGCGCGACCGGCACCGCCCAGGTCGCCGAGGTCGTCTGGCAGCTGCGCGGCGAGGCCGAGGGGCGCCAGGTCGAGGGCGCCCGGGTGGGAGTGGTCGAGACGATGGGCGGCGGCGCCTCCGGCGTCGACGGCAACGCGGCCGTGGTGGCGGTGCTCGGTGGTTGAGCTGGCCGAGCTCGGCGACCTGCTGCGGCCCGAGGCCGTGGCCGATCCCTTCCCCGCCTTCGCCGCCCTGCGCGAGGCCGACCCGGTCCACTGGAGCGAGCGCCACCGCGCCTGGCTCTTGACCCGCCACGACGACTGCGCCGCCGCCCACACCGATCGCCGCCTCAGCTCCGACCGGATGACGCCGATGCTGCACCGGCTCGAAGAGCGCGAAGCGCCGGCGCAGCTGATCGCGATGGTCTCGGTCCTCGCCGCCTGGATGACCTTCAAAGACGGCGAGGACCACCGCCGCCTGCGCCGCCTCGTCAGCCGCGCCTTCACGCCGCGGGTGGTGGCGCTGATGCGCGAGCAGATCGCCGCGATCGCCGACGAGCTGATCGACCAGATGCCCGCGCGGGGCGAGGTCGAGCTGGTCTCCTCCTACGCCTATCCGCTGCCGGCGATCGTGATCGCCGAGATGCTCGGCGTCCCCAGTGCCGACCGCGACCGCTTCAAGTCCTGGTCGGCCGACATCTCCTCGCTGGTCTTCGGCGCCGTCGACGACCCCGACCGCCACGACCGCGCCGAATCCGGGATGACCGAACTGGTCGCCTACTTCGAAGGGCTGATCGCCAGGAGTGACGGCGGCGGCGAGGACAAGACCCTGCTCGACCACCTGGTCCGGGTCCGCAGCGACGACGGCGACGCGCTCTCGCGCAACGAGCTGCTGGCGATGTGCACGCTGCTGCTCTTCGGCGGCCACGAGACCACGACCAACCTGCTCAGCAGCGGCATCCTCGCCCTGCTGCGCCACCCCGGCCAGCGCCGGCTCCTGCTGGAGGAACCGGCCCTGGCCGAGGCGGCGGTCGAGGAGCTGATGCGCTTCGACGGCCCCAGCCGGCTCAGCGTCCGCGTCGCCGCCGAGCCGCTGCACCTGCGCGGCCGCGCGATCGAGGCCGGTGACCGCGTATTCCTCCTGCTCGCTGCCGCCAACCGCGACCCCGAACGCTTCACCGACCCCGACGCCCTCGACCTCGCCCGCAAGCCGAACCAGCAGATCGGCTTCGGCCTCGGGCCGCACTACTGCCTCGGGGCGCCGCTGGCCCGGCTCGAGGGCCAGATCGCGATCCCGCGCCTGCTGGAGCGGCTGCCGACGCTGCGCCTCGATGAGAGCGCCGAGCTGCGCTGGCGCCCGACCCTGCTCTCGCGCTCGCTGGTCGCGCTGCCGGCACTGGTCTGAGAGCACCCGAACGCACCGGGACTTTCGCGCCATTCGGGGGTTTGTCCCTAGGATGCGCGCCATGAGCTGGGGGAGAAGCTGGATCTTGAAGTTATTCGGCCTGGCCGCGCTGGTCGCCGCCTGCGCGGGTGCCCCGGCGGCCTCGGCTTCCTTCGACTGCGGCACGGCGCTGGTTCGCCACTGCGAAGTCCAGCTCGACAACTCCGGTCGCGCCTGGTTCCAGAGTTACGAGAAGCTGACCGAAGACGCACTCGGCGACGGCACGATGCTCGGTGGCATCTGGCAGATCTACGAGCGGGACGGCAACCAGACCGTGCTGGTCAGCAAGCGTCCCGATGGGACCCCGATCCCCGATGAAGGCACCCACCGCTCGGCCGCCTTCCTGCTCGGGGTCTCCCCCGACGGCTCCCGGGTCTACCTCGGAACCCAAGCCTCGCTGGTGCCCGAGGACGGCGACGCTGGTCACGGCGAAGGCTCCTCCGACGGCTACGTCCTCTCCAACGGCGCCTACTCGCTGTTCACGACTGGCCCGCTGGACGGGCCCTTCGCGAACCCGAACGCGACCTCGGGCTCGCACGCGGTCTGGGCCTCCGACGACGGCCAGTACGTCTACTTCGAAACCGGCCAGGCCCTGGTCCCAGAGGACTGGGACGGGATGTCGGACGTCTACCAGCGTGCCAACGGGGTGACCCGCCTGGTCTCGACCGGCCCCGACGAGACCAAACCGACCGCCGAATGGCCCAACCCCATGGTCCCCCAGCCCCGCTTCCTCGGCGCCTCACCCGACGGAGCGACCGCCTACTTCGCAACCGCCGCCCGTCTGACCCCCGAGGACAGCGGCAAATCGCAGAGTGAAATCAGCAAGTCGAGCAACGACATCTTCGCCTGGCGCGACGGCGTGCTGCGGCGGCTGACCCGGACCGCTCCCTGGGAACCCGGTGCGCCCTTCGAGTCATTCGATCCGTACTCGTTCGTCAGCGGCGCCGACGGGGGCCTGGTCTATTTCACCGCCAGCTCGGCCCAGACCCCGGACGACACCAACCCCGGCCCCGACATCTACCGGGCCAGCTTCGACACTGCACTCGAAAGGGTGGCGCTCGGCGTGGCCCCCGGCGTCTTTCTCGGCCTCGAAACCGTCTCCCGCGACGGCAGCCGCTTCTTCCTCCGCAGCAACGGCGCCCTCACCCCCGAGGACCAGGACGACGAACTCGACGTCTACACCTGGTCCGCCGCCAGCGGCTTCCGCTTGGTCACGCCCCACGGCCCGACCGCGGGCGGCAAGGAGGAGGAAGTGACGCTCTGCGAGGTCACCGGTGACGGCGAACGCGCCTACTTCCGCACCTGGGGCCGGCTCTCGCCGCAGGACACCGACGGCCTGGCCGACATCTACGAGTGGCGCAACGGGGCGATCAGCCTCGTCTCCCCGGCGGTTTCCGAAGGGCGCCAGTCCGGCGCCTTCTGCGCCGGCGCCTCGCCGAACGGCCGCTTCATCGCCTTCTCCACCTACGAAGAGCTGGTCCCCGGCGACGCCGACGTCGACGTCGACATCTATGTGGCCGACATGGGTACGCCCCCCGCGGCCAGCGCCAGCGCCGCGCGGGTCAAGCCGGGCAAGCGCAAGCCGCCGCGGCTGCGGCTGATCACGGCGGAGTCGATCGCGCCGCGGATGACGGTCGCTCCCACCGGCGTGCTCCGCAACGGGGTCGCCCGCCTGCGCCTGCGCTGTCCCAAGGCCGAGCGTTCCGGCCCCTGCCACGGCAAGGTCAAGCTGCTGACCGGCAAAGGCCGCGTGCTCGCCTTCGGGGGCTTCAGGATCGCGGCCGGCCGCCGCGGGTCCGTCGCCCTCAAAGGCAAGGCGCTGCCCGAGCGCGCCTTCCGCGCCCGCGCCCGCGTCCGCGGCGCCGACCTGCTCGGCAACCGCCGCACCGTCACCGTCGCGGTCAAGCTGCGCCGCGCAGGCTGACGCCCAGCCGTTTCGGCTCTGCCCTCCCCGGGAAGCGGGGATAGATGCCCGAGGTACTGAAGGACCGCTACCGGCTCGAGCGGGTGCTCGGCCGTGGCGGCATGGCGGCCGTCTGGCTCGGCCACGACGAGGTCCTCGACCGGCCCGTCGCCGTGAAGCTGCTCTCCGACGCGATCGCCTCCGACCCGGACTTCCTCACCAGGTTCCGCCGCGAGGCGACGGTCGCGGGCGGCGTCTCCCACCCCAGCCTGGTCGACGTATACGACTACTCCGAGGGCGGGGAACGCCCCTATCTGGTGATGGAGTTCGTGCCCGGTGAGAACCTCGCCGAGCTGGTCGCCCGCGAGCACCCGGTCGACCGCGACCGGCTCGCCGAGGAGCTGCTCGGCGCCGTCGCCCACATTCACGAGGCCGGCATCCTCCACCGCGACATCAAGCCGCAGAACATCGTCTTCGACTCCGACGGCACCGCCAAGCTGATCGACTTCGGGATCGCCCTGGCGCCCGACGCCGAGGCCCTGACCCAGGCCGGACTCGTGCTCGGCACCGAGCGCTACACCGCCCCCGAGGTGCTGGCCGGCGAGCCGGCGACCGAGCGCTCCGACCTCTACTCGTGCGGGGTGGTGCTGCGCTCCTCGCCGGGGGAGGGATCGCCGGCGCTGGAATCGCTGCTCGGCCGTCTGCTCAGCCCCGACCCTCGGCAGCGCCCGTTCTCGGCCCGGCAGGCCCTGACGGAGCTCGAAAGCGCGCCCGCGCCGGGCGAGCCGACCGCGGTCTTCGAGCCGACCGCGGCGGGTGGGGTGGACCGCGGGGCGCCGCCGGATCCGCGGCCGACCCGCTGGCGCTGGGCGGCCGGCGGTGCGCTGGCCGCGGTGATCGTCGCGGTCGTGCTCGCGGTGGCGCTGGCCGGCGGCTCCGGTGATGGCGGCGGCACGGAGCGGGCCGAGGCGCCGAAAGAGGGCGGCAAGGGGGCGCAGGCCAACGGCGACGTCGGCAGCGTCAAAGCCCCGACCGCAGCGGAGCCGAAACCCGCCCCCGAGCCTGAGCCGGAACCGGAGGCGCCAGCTCCCTCCGGCGACGATCCCGCCCTTGCCGCGTCGCTCAACGACGAGGGCTACGAACTGCTGCAGGCCGGGCGCTACGAAGCGGCGATCCCCAAGCTCGAAGAGTCGGTCGCCACCTTCCCGGCCGGCACCGACGACATCAACTACGCCTACGCGCTCTTCAACCTCGGCAGCGCGCTGCGGCTCAGCGGCCGCGCCGCGGAGGCGATCCCGATCCTCGAACAGCGGCTGCAAATCGCCGACCAGACCGGGGCGGTCGCGGCCGAGCTCGAAGCCGCCCGGCGCGAAGCGGGCTGACCAAGCCGGCGGTACTGCTGCACCCGTGACTGGGGCCAGGCGTACCATTGGCAGCATGGCTATGCGTGAAAGCCGGCTGCTCGCACCCGGGAATGAGACCGAGTGGGCGGAGATCAATCGCAGCGAGGAGCGCCAGGACGCCGAGTTTTCCCGGGCTCTGAACACGGTCGAGCGACTCGAGTTCGGTCAGCGACTCTGCGACCAGGCCTTCGAGCTCTACAACTCCGTCAAGGTTCCCGGCGATGTCACCCGAAGAGATCCGCGGGCCTGACCTCGGCGGCGTTATTGCCGCCGCCAACGAGAGCGGCTTGGAGTACGTCGTGATCGGCGGCTTCGCGGTGATCGCGAACGGCCATCTGCGCGCGACGAGGGACTCGGACCTGCTGGTCCCTGACGGTGAGGATGCGGATCGGGCGATTCTCCGCTTCCTCGAACTCACCGACGCGGTTCGCTTCAGCGACGGAAAGCGCCTCGAGCCCGATGACGTTCGCGGTGCTTCCCACCTCAGGGTGGCAGGACGTCATGGCGTCGTCGATTTGATGCGAGGCGGGCTTCCCCCGCTGGATTACGAGACCGTTGCCGCCCGGGCCGAGGAAGGCGAATGGCGAGGGCGCCCCTTCCGGGTGGCCTCGCTGAGCAGTCTGGTCGGCTTCAAGCGTCTCGCCGGCCGGACCCAGGACCGCGCCGATCTCGAGGCGCTGGAGCGGGTCAACGGCGAGCTTCCGATCGACCCGATTCCCGGCCTCGACACCTGAGGCGAGCTGGCTCAGCCGGCGAGGGCGCGGCGGACGATGCCGGGGTGGCGGGCGACCTTGGGGCCGAGCACGGCCGCGAACAGGGTCAGCGCCAGCCACGGCCGCAGGTGCGGGCTGATGCGACGGATCAACCCGTCAGCGCCGAGCTCGAAGACCATCGCGTCGGTCATGCGGATGCCGAGGATCTTCGCCTCGCCGACCAGCACCCGGTCGGTGCCCTCTCCAACGTCGGTCTTCCAGCTCAGCCCCTTCAAGGTCCCATAGACCGCGCTCAAGAGGACCCGGACGTCCTCCTGCCCGCGGAAGACCATGCGGCCGGAGATCGGTGAGACGACCTCGACGTCGGGCGCCATCGTCGCCATGAAGGCGTCGACGTCCCCGGCCTCGGTGGCGGCGCGGTAGCGGGTGATGGCGTCGTCCATGGCGGGGATCTTAGTTCGCCTCCGCGGGGCTCTGCTAACGTGCAACCAAATGGTTGTACGTGAGAAACGCCAACTGAGCGAGGAGGCCGTGGACAACCTCCTCCACGCGCTGGCCGACGCCACCCGCCGCGACATCCTGCGGCGCTCCGTCGCCGGCGAGCAGTCGGTCTCGCGGCTGGCCGAGGCCTATCCGATGAGCTTCGCCGCGGTGCAGAAGCACGTCGCGGTCTTGGAGCGGGTGGGCCTGGTCAGCAAGCAGCGCCGCGGAAGGGAGCAGCTCGTGCGCAGCGACCGTGAGGCCGTGGCGCGGGCGCGGCGGGCCCTCGACCAGCTCGAGCAGGCCTGGCGCGGGCGGGTGGAGCGGATGTCCGATCTGCTCGCCGACCCCGAGCCGAAGGCAGACAAACCGAAAGGAACGAATCGATGACCGTCACCAGTGTCGAGCAGGACACCGAGAACCTCACCCTCACTCTGATCGCCGACTTCGACGCCCCGGCCGAGCGGGTCTGGGAGTTGTGGGCCGACCCGCGCAAGTTGGAGCGCTGGTGGGGCCCGCCGACCTACCCGGCGACGATGCGGGAGCACGACCTCAGACCTGGCGGCAGCGTCGCCTATTTCATGACCGGGCCCGAGGGGGACAAATTCCACGGCTGGTGGAAGGTCACCGCCGTCGACCCGCGGCGCTCGCTGGAGTTCGACGACGGCTTCGCCGACGCCGAGGGCAATCCGAACCCGGAGATGCCGGTGACCAAGACCCGGATGCAGCTCTCAGAGCGCGACGGCGGTACCCGCATGCAGATGCAGGCCACCTTCCAGACGCTGGAGGAGATGGAGAAACTGGCGGAGATGGGCATGGTCGAAGGCATCAAGGAAGCCGTCGGCCAGATGGACGCGCTGCTCACTGCCTAGACCCTCGGGCGCTGCTGACTCCGTGGTGCCTTTGCCGTCCTATGCGCGGTAAAGGCACCACGGAGTTCCTCGGTCGGCAGAATGCGCTGCGTGTGGATTCAGCGAGAGATCCGGCTGCAACCGCGAGCGCGCGGCTTCCACCTCGTCACCGCCGAGGTGCTCGAGGGGCTGCCCGAGCTGGAGGAGATCTCGGTCGGGCTCCTCCACCTGCTGATCCAGCACACCTCCGCCTCGCTGGCGCTGAGTGAGAACGCCTCGCCGGAAGTGCGGCGGGACTTCGAGTCCTGGTTCGACCGCGCCGTCCCCGAAGGCGCCGAGTACTGGACCCACACGCTGGAGGGCGCCGACGACATGCCCGCCCATATAAAGGCGGCGCTGCTGGGCCCGTCGCTGACCCTGCCGCTGCGCGACGGCCGCCCGGCGCTGGGGACCTGGCAGGGGATCTACCTCTGCGAGCACCGCGACCACGGCGGCGCCCGCACGATCGTCGCCACCGCCAACGGCGAGTAAAGCTCGCGGCGGCGTCCGCCGATGTAGCCGCATGACCAACTTTCGCCTGCGTCTCCGCCGCCATCTCTCCTACGCCAACGTGATGGCGAGCGTCGCCGTCTTCCTCGCCCTCGGCGGGGTCGGCTACGCCGCCACCAGCATCAACGGCAACCAGCTCAAGAAGGGGACCGTCGGCGCCGGCAAGCTGAAGAAGGCGACGCTGGGCAGCAAGCAGGTGAAGCCGGACGGGCTCACCGGCAGCGTCATCGACGAGTCGACGCTCGCGATCGTGCCCTCGGCACAGACCGCGAGCTCGGCCACCACCGCTACCTCTGCCCAGACCGCGACCACCGCGACCACCGCCGTCAGTGCGACCACCGCCACGACGGCGGCCAACGCCGACCACGCGACCACCGCCACCACGGCCAGCAGCGCCGAGGACGCCGAGACCCTCGAAGGCTTCAGCGCCGGCGAACTCGAGCTCTCCTGCCCGGCCGACACCGACCTCTACGGCGGCATGTGCTGGGACGAAAAAGTCCGCCCGGCCAAACACTGGCTCGCCGCCACCGTCGAATGCGGCGACGCCGGCGGCCGTCTGCCCTCGATCAGCGAGCTGGTCGCCTACGTCCTCCAGCCCGACGAACAGGTCGGTGACCAGACCTGGTCCGGTGACGTCGTCGACCTTGCCGGACCGAAAGAGGTCGTCCTCACCAGCGACGAGACCTCGCGGTCGACCAGCGAATCGTCGGTGACCCAGCACGGCTACCGCTGCCTCTTCTACCGCACGAACTAGGAAGGACCAGATGAACTCGGCCCGCCCGACCCGCAAGGTCCTGGTCGCCGCCCTCGCCGCCTGCCTCGTCGCCGCGGTCGCGATCGCCCCAGCGCTCGGCGCCGGCAAGCGCGGGCCGAAGACCCAGAAGGTGTCGCTGCTCTACGCCGTCGACTCGGCCTCCGGAACGTTGCAGGGCAAGGGCAAGGCGCTGACGCTGAAGCTGCAGGGGACCGCCGCCGACGCGGTCTGGTTCTCCGACCGTCCCGAGCGCCGCAGCGGCTCCTTCCCGAGCGGCGACCTCGCCAGCTCCTGGAAGGGCTTCGGCTTCGCCGCCGACCCGCCCAACGCGGCGCTCGTCTACGAGGACCCGGCGCTCGGCTTCGAGCGCACCGTGATCCTCCGCCTCTCCAAGCCGCGCGCGACCAAGGCCCACAGCCTCACCTTCGCCGCCCGCGTGATCGGGCCGGCCAAGGCCAGCGGCAACCTCGGCAGCCACGGCGAAGCCGCCGACAACCGCCCGGCCGCCAAGTTCGGCGACGCCAGCCTCTTCGTCGACGACGGCGAAGCGCCGGTCGCCCAGGGCTGCGTGCTGCAGCCGCACGCCAACTGCTCCGGCCACGAACTCGACAACTTCTACATCGAAGGCGTCGAACTCCAGGGCATCACCCTCAACGACTCCAACATGGCCGGGATGCACGCGCTTGGGATCAACTTCGAAGGCGCGACCATCCTCGAATCGAACCTCGAGGCCAGCAACCTCTCCTACGCCAACTTCGAAAAGGCGAACCTGGGCGGGTCGGACATGAGCACCACCACGCTGGTCGGTGCCAGCTTCAAGGGCGCCAACCTGACCAACGCCAACTTCATCGGCGCCGAAGAAGCCAACCTCGCCGGTGCCAAGCGCTGCAACACGAAGCTGCCGAACGGCTCGATCGACAACAGCGGCTGTTAGCCGGGTGTCCCCCTAGGGGTTGAAGGCGAGGAAGAGGAAGGCGGCGAAGAGGATCAGGTGGACGCCGCCCTCCTGCAGGGTCGCCCGCCCCGGCAGCAGGGTCAGCGAGCTGACCAGCGCGGTCAGCACCAGCAGGCAGATCTGGGTCGCGCCGAGGCCGAGGACGAGCGGGCCGGCGAGCCAGATCGAGGCCAGCGCGATCACCGGGATCGTCAGCCCGATGCTCGCCATCGCCGACCCGTAGGCGAGGTTGAAGCTGCCCTGGACCCGGCCGCGGCGGGCGTTGCGCCAGGAGGTCAGCGTCTCCGGCATCAGCACCAGCAGCGCGATCACGACGCCGACCGCCGACTGCGGCGCGCCGAGCGACTTGACCCCGTCCTCGATCGCCCCGGAGCTGACCTTGGCGAGGCCGACGACGGCGACCAGGGCGCAGACGAGCAGCCCCAGGCTGCGCAGCGCGGCGGCCCGCGTCGGCGGCTCCCCGTGGAGCTCTTCGGCCCCGTCCTCCTCGGTCGAGAGGAAGAGGCCGCGGTGGCGGACGGTCTGCACGAGCAGGAAGAGGCCGTAGAGCGCGATCGAGGCGCCGGCGGCGAAGGCGAGCTGGGAGGAGGAGAACTCGGCCCCGGTCTTGCTGGTGGTGAAGGTGGGGAGGACGAGGCTGAGGGTGGCCAGGGTGATCACGGTGGCGAAGGCGGTGGCCGACCCCTCGGCGTTGAAGGAGGCGACGCGTTCGCGCAGGGCGGCGGTGAGGATCGCGATCCCGACGACGCCGTTGCAGGTGATCATCACCGCGGCGAAGACGGTGTCGCGGGCGAGGGTCTCGGTCTCCTCGCCGCCGGAGACCATCAGGGTGACGATCAGCCCGACCTCGATCACGGTCACCGCGACCGCCAGCACCAGCGAGCCGAAGGGCTCGCCGACCCGCTCGGCGATCACCTCCGCGTGATGCACGGCGGCCAGCACCGCGCCGGCGAGGAAGAGGTCGATGACGACGATCACGACCGTCCCCGGGTGCGATCCCCAGGTGGCCGCCAGCGCCGCCAGCGCCAGCAGCGGCAACGTCGTGGACCAGTTGTGGAGCGCTCGCCTGCGGATCGCCTCGATTGTATGAGGGCCCACCGCCCGCCCTCCCTAGACTCGTCCCATGCCCAACTTCGCAGTTAAGAATCTGATGGATATCGAGCCCGGCGGCAGCGAGGGGTTCGAGATCCGCTTCGCCCGCAAATACCTCGGCTCCGAGGAGCTCGGCGTCACCTACGAGCGCCTCGCTCCCGGCTTCGTCGCCACCGACGGCCACAAGCACGGCGAGCAGGAGGAGGCCTACGTGGTCGTCGAGGGCGCGGGCGCGATCAAGCTCGACGACGAGCGCATCGAGCTGAAGCAGTGGGACGTGGTCCGCGTCGGCCCCGAGGTCGTGCGCGGCCTCGAGGCCGGCCCCGAGGGCATGGTCCTGATCGCGGTCGGCGGTCGCAAGCCCGAGGGCGGCGACGGCGAGATCGTCAAGGACCGCTGGCCCACCGCCTGAGCGCACTTTGAACAGCCCCACCCGCGAGCAGACCGCCGGCCCCGGCCGGCGCGGCAGGGCACTGCACCCGGTCGCCTTCGTCGGCCTGCTGGGCCTGCTCTCCAGCCTCGGGCCCGCCTCGATGGACATCTACCTGCCCGGGCTGCCCGAACTGGAGGGTGACCTCGGCGTCTCGCAGGCGCTGGCTCAGGTGACGATCAGCGCCTACCTGATCGGGCTCGGGGGCGGGCAGCTGCTGGCCGGCCCGATCAGCGACATCCTCGGGCGGCGGCGGCCGATCCTCTACTCGCTGGCCGCCTTCGCGATCGCCTCACTCGGCTGCATGCTGGCGCCGAGCGTCGAGGTCCTCACCGGCGCCCGCTTCCTGCAGGGGATCACGGCCGCCGCCGGTACCGTGGTCTCGCGGGCGGTGATTCGCGACCTCCACGCCGGCGCCGCCGGGGCGCGCCTGCTCTCGCGGATGGTCATGGTCTACGGGCTGGCGCCGGTGCTGGCGCCGGCGGTCGGCGCCCTGGTGCTGTCGTTCTCGAGCTGGCGCGGGACCTTCGGGGCGCTGCTGGCGATGGCGGCGGTGCTGGCGCTGGCCGCGTCGGTGCTGCTGCCGGAGACGCTGCCGCCGGAGCGCCGGCGCTCGGGCCTGGTCGCCACCCGCGCCGACTTCGGCGTCCTGCTCGGCAACCGCACCTTTGTCGGCTACGCCGCCGCGATCGCCTGCGCGGCAACCGCGCTGGTCGGCTACATCGCCACCTCCTCCTTCGTGATCCAGGACGTCTACGGCGCCTCGCCACAGCTCTTCGGGGTCCTCTTCGGGGCGCTTGGGTTGGGGGTCATCCTCGGCAGCCAGATCAACGCCCAACTGCTCGCCCGCCACTCGCCCCGGCAGCTGCTCGGCTGGGCGGTCGCGGCCTTCGTGCTCGACGGAGTGGCGATGCTGGCGCTGGTTCTGGCCGGGGCGCCGCTGTGGGCGGTCTGCCCGACCTTTTTCGTGCTCATGTGCGGCTGGGGGTTCATCCCCAGCAACGCCACCGCCCTGGCGATGCAGGACCACCCCGAGCGGGCCGGGTCGGCCTCCGCCCTGGTCGGCTTCTGCCAGTTTGGCCTGCCCGCTTTCTGCGTGCCGCTGATCGGCGTCGCCGGCGAATCGTCGGCGACGCCGATGGCGGCAACGGTGCTGGTCGCGGCCCTGCTCTGCGCCCTGGCGCTGCGGCTGGTCCCGCCGCACGCTCAGGCGGGGACCGACATCAGCCCGCCGGCGCCCGCCTAGACGACGAACCGGAACGAGTCGTTGCCCTGACAGATGTAGAAGCTCTGCACGAGTTCGCTGTAGGCGCCGAAGTTGACTTCCTCGTAGGAGTAGTTGACGTCGAGCTCGGACCCGGGCGGGTTGTATTCGTCGGCGGAGACCCGCGGGGCGCCGTGGGTCGGGACGCAGGTGGAGGTGACGTAGCCGCTGACGTCGTGGATGCGCTTGCCGGTCATCGCGAACGAGAGCGAGTTGCCGGCGAGCGTCTCGCCGTCGTAGTAGAGCGTCTTCGGCTTTGCCGCCGCCGGAGCGGCGGTGACGAGCAGGGCGATCAGTGCGAGTGCGGCGATCATGCGCTTCATCTTGTGTTCCTCCTCGAGGGGTTGGTTGTCTCGAAGGAGCCTGGTTCCCCCGACGGCCCTTGCCATCGGGGGAACCCCCAAGATCGATCCCCAAAGTTCGTCGCGCCGGGCCCCAACGCTCGGAGAACGCTTGCGTACCCCTTCCCGGCGTGTTACTGATTCACTCCTGATGTCGCGGCCCATCCTCGCTCTCTGCCTGGCTCTCGCCGCCGTCTGCGTCTTCGCCGCGCCCGCCAGCGCCGAAATGAAGACCTGCGGCGACCGGGTCGACGGCACCTTCTCGACGGTCAGCGGCACCTTCACCGAAGTCGCCAAATGCGAGTTCACGGCGCCGAGCAGCGGCACCGCGATCGTCCTCGCGACCAGCGGGCTCGGCTTCGTCGACGCCGACTACGAGGCGCTGCTCTCGTTGAACGTCGACAGCCCGACGGCCCCGAGCTTCGGCGACCCGAAATCGCGCTACGTCAACATCTACGGCGACGCTGGCGGTAACGGGACCGACAAGACCACGGCGCTGCAGTCGACCTTTGCGGTCACTGCCGGCACCCACTCGGCCTACCTGCTCGCCTCCCGCCAGACCGGCCTCGGCACCGTCTCGCTCAGCGATCCCAGCCTCGAGGTGATCTTCGTCCCCGACGACGAGCCGGGGATCGAGATCTGCTCCGAGCAAGACGGCGAGACCTACCTCAACTCCACGACTACCTTTACGACGGCGGCCACCTGCTCGTTCAACGCGGCGACGCCCGGGTTCGTCTGGACCCTCGCCTCGGGCTCGGCGGCGCTGAGCGGCGGCGCCTACGAGGCGAACTTCCGGCTCGGCATCGACGAGGCGACCAGCGGCCTCGCCACCACCGACCGCTACGTCAACATCTACCCCGACTCGGGCGACGGCACCGACGAGACGGTCGCGGCCGAGATCCTCACCACGGTCCCCGCGGGCGCGCACACGCTCTCCTTCATCGGCCAGCGCTTCGGCAGCAACTCAGGCACCGGGACCGTCCAGGTCTATGACCCCGGAATCATCGGCCTCTTCATCCCGGCCGACTATGAGGGCGTCCAGCTCTGCTCGGCGACCGGCGCCGACACCTACGACAACAACACGACCTCCTTCACCACCGCGCGCGAGTGCAGCCTGGACCTCGCGGAGGACAGCGACGTCCTGATCCACGCCGGCGCCTCTGGGGCGATGGCGTTCCCGCAGGGGGCCGCGGCGGAGTGGGAAGGGCAGTTCGCGCTCGGGGTCGACGCCACCGCCAGCGTCGAACGCGCGCTCAACATCTACTACGACGGCGCCGAAGGGGACGGCACCGATCGCGGCATCGCCGCCTCGGTGCTCGCCGAAGACGTTCCCGCGGGGGTGCATGACTTCAGCTTCCTCGGCCGCCGCAACGCCGGCACCGGCATGGTGCGGGCCTACGCCGCCGCCTTGTCGGTCCTCGCCTTCCGCGCCGAGCCGCCGCCTCCGATCCCGCCCGCGGCCCCGAAACTGATCGCCAGCAACCCGTCCTCGCCCTCCGCCGAGCTGAGCCCGCGGATCCTCGGCACCGCCGCGGCGGGCACGACGGTCCGCCTCTACACCGACGCGGGTTGCACCAACCTCGCTGCCTCCGGCCCCGCTGCCGAATTCGAATCCACCGGGATCAAAGTCAGCGTGCCGGCGGGGTCGACGACGACCTTCCGAGCGACCGCGACCGACGTCGCCACCTCGACCTGCTCGACCAGCTCGCTCACCTACACGGTCGCCGCGGGCGCGCAGCCCGGCGGCGGCTTGCAGGGCGGCTCCGGCGGTGGCGGGGGTGGCGGCTCGTCCACCCAGGCGCCCGGGATCTCCGGCCTGCGCCTCAGCCCGGCCAGCTTCCTCGCCACCAACACCGTCACCCCGGTCGCCGCCAGCGCCTCCAAAGCGCGCGGCACGACGATCCGCTTCGGCCTCTCGGCCGCGGCGACGGTGCGCTTCATGGTGCTCAGAGATCCGCGCCGCCGCGAGCAGCCGGGCCGCCTCGGCAGCCCCGCCCACAGCTTCACGCGCTCGCTCGGCGCCGGCGAGCAGGCGATCCCCTTCTCAGGCCGCCTCGGCAACCGCATCTTCCCGCCCGGCCGCTACCGCCTCTACGCGGTCGCGACCGACAAGGACGGCAAGCGCTCCGAGCGCGTCTCCGTCCTCTTCCGCATCCTCGCTCCCTAGGGAGCCGATGGCCCTCGACCTGTTCGCCGGCATGCGGGTCCGTGACTTCGCGGCGGCGAGGCCCTGGTACGAACAGCTGCTCGGCGGCGAGCCGAGCTTCTCCCCGCACGAGACCGAGGCGGTCTGGGAGCTGGCCGAGCACCGCTGGCTGTTCATCGTCGAGGACGCCGAGAACCCGGGCGGGGCGATCCAGACGGTCCTGGTCGACGACGTCGATGCGCGCGTCGGGGAGATCAGCTCCCGCGGCCTCGAGCCGAGTGAGGTCGAGACCTACTCCAACGGCGTTCGCAAGGTGATCTACCGCGACGCCGACGGCAACGAGCTCGGCTATTCCGGACAGCCCGCCTGAACCTCGCCTCCCGCTGCAGCGCTAAAGCCGTACATGCCCGAGGTCGATAGGACCCTGATGAAGCGAGCGCGCCGACACCTCAGCTACGCCAACGTGATCTCGACTATCTGCCTCTTCGTCCTGCTCGGTGGTGGCGCCTACGCGGCGGCCCGCCTGCCGGCCAAGAGCGTCGGCACCGCGCAGCTGAAAGCGGGCGCGGTGACCGGGGCCAAGATCAAGGACGGGACGATCACCGGCGCCAAGGTAGACAGCCGCACGCTCGGGCCGGTGCCGACGGCGCTCAGCGCGGACCGCGCGGCCAGTGCCGAGAGCGCTGCCTTCGCGACCAAAGCCGGCGCCGCGACGAAAGCGGATCTGGCGACCAAAGCCAACCTTGCGGCCAACTCCGACATGCTCGGAGGCAGCCCGGCCAGCAGCTTTGTCGGCAACGGCCAGCTCGGCTACATCGACCGGACCTTCTCCGGCTGCACCCTCTCCGTCACCTGCGTCTCCGACGTCCTCACGATCGCCGGTGTCACCGTGCGTGCCACCTGCGAGTACAACGGCGGCATCAGCGCGATGATCTTGCGGGTGATCGGCGCCACCCGAACCGGCTACGCCTACGCCACCAACGGCACCGAAGCCCGTCGCGGGCAGTTCGAAGGCGACGGCAACGTGATCCCGACCGCCTCGACCGGCAGCGAGGTCGGTGCGACCGGAACGATCGTCGCGCGCACGCCGGCCAGGATCATCAGCTTCAGCTTCGACGCCAGCTCGCGGGTACCGACGCCAGGCACCGGGGCCTGCGTTGTCTTCGCCACCGCGTTGGCCGTCTGACGCTCAGACGAGCCGCGCCCTGGCGTGCTCGGAGCCGAAGTGCATGGCATCGACCCGCTCGCGGTAGACGGCTATCTCGCTGCTCTCGGCTGCATCGGCGACGATCAATATCTGGGGCATCTCTTCCTCTTCCGCAGTTATCTCGACATTCTTGATAGACTTAGCCAAGAATGCACACGGTAGACGTCCATCAGCACCTTCTTTCCGAGCCGCTGATCGCTGAGTTGGCACGCCGGCGGCAGCCGCCGTCGCTGGTCAGCCGGCGCGACGGCTGGACCTTCCGGGTCGCCGGCGAGCCGGACAGCTTCCTCTCCTTCGAGGCCACCGACGTGGAGCTGCGGGGGGAGGAGCTGCGTCGCGACGACATCGACCAGGCGCTGGTCGCGCTCTCGGCCGCACTCGGGATCGAGAGCCTTCCGGCCGAGGAGGCCCTGCCGCTGCTGGAGGCCCACCACCTCGGGGTCGAAGCTCTGCCCGCGCAGTTCGGCGGCTGGGGAGCGGTGCAGCTGCAGGCGCCCGACCCCGCTGATGTCGACGCCGCGCTCGCCCGCGGCTGCGTCGGCATCACGCTGCCCGCGACCGACCTCGCCGACCCCGATGCGCTGGAGCGGGTCGGGCCGCTGCTCGCCCAGCTCGAGTCGCAGGAGGCGCCGCTGTTCGTTCATCCCGGCCCGGTCTTCCCCACCGGCTACCAGGGGGCGACCCCCTCCCGGCCCCCCTGGTGGCCCGCTCTGACCGACTACGTCGCGCAGATGCAGGCGGCGTGGTTCACCTTCCTGCACGCCGGCCGCCGCGCCCACCCGCGCCTGCGGGTGCTGTTCGCGATGCTGGCCGGCGGCGCGCCGCTGCAGCTCGAGCGCTTCGCCGCCCGTGGCGGCACCGCGCCCGCGCAGCCCGACCCGCTCGTCTTCTACGACACCTCCTCTTACGGGCCGCGGATGATCGAAGCGATGATCGGCGCGGTCGGCGTGGCGCAGCTCGTCTACGGCTCCGACCGACCCGTCGTCGATCCCGCCGCCCCCCGGCTCAACGCCTCCCTCAGGTGGGCGCTGCTGAGCACCAACCCCCACCGCTTGCTGACCCCCCGACGGGAAGGAGCCTTCGCATGATCGACCGACTCGAGGACATCGAGCAGCCGCTGGACCACGACCTCGACGAGCGCGAGCTGCTCGCCGTCGCCAGTCAGCTCGGCGCCCGCCCCGATCTCTGGTCCGAGTACGTCCAGCACGACTCGGCCCAGCGCCACTTCACGCAACTGCTGCGCAACGAGCACCTCGACGTCTGGCTGCTCTGCTGGTCGCACGACCACGACACCGGCTTCCACGACCACGACCTCTCGGCCGGCGCGGTCGCCGTCGTCGCCGGCAGCG
>WUUC01054187.1_pt1 | contig 22760 bp, 20 predicted proteins | sample 6278441 | NCBI WGS metagenome assembly WUUC01 (sample SAMN13675441, study PRJNA597444) | soil metagenome | isolation source: soil | place: USA: Washington | collected 2017-10
ACATTCAGGAGGTCAGCAGGGAATACGTTCTCTTACCATGGCATCTGTTGAAAAAAAGACCGGGTTCATCGCACTGACGAATGGAGATAACGGCGCTCACGTGGTTCATCGGGTTGCTGAGTTTCTGACGCCTGTTCTTATGGCAACAATTTGATAAAATCGTGCTGCGAGAAATTGTTTGAAACCCTACCTGGTAACCAGCTCCTCCACAACACCATAAACCAGAAACGTCACGAAGGCCAAATAATCAAAGTCCACCGTATCAACGGTGTCGGTTGACAGATGATGATGTGGCGACGAATCACCATTCACATGCTCCCCTGCTATTCCAATCGCGTTATAGCCCGCATTTCTAAATTCCCGGTGATCCGTTAGTGAAGTCTCCGTTGTATACGCCAATACACCCAATGAGCTTGCGTGGCGTCTATAAATTGACTCCAAGTCAGGCGACGGCAATTCAAGCTCTATATTTCTATCTCCATCGTTGTCCCATCCCACCATATCAGCCGTGTGCACCGAATGAACGACAAAACCCCGTTCCTTGATGAAGTTCGCGAATGCGTAGCTTCCAGCATGGCCAGTCTCCTCCTCATCAAAAAAGGCAACGACAAGATTCCTTTTTCGATCCGTCAATGTCGATACCAGTTTGGAGACGCCGTATACTAACGCGCACCCGGTGGCGTTGTCCATTGCTCCCGGGCTTTCGCTTACCGAATCATAATGAGCCCCAATAACTACATATTCAGCACTGGGTATTGATGAAGGCATGATCGCGAATAGATTAGTCCCACGAAAGGGATTTGATGATCGGTTCTTGTGTGGCAAATCGACCTTATACGATTGTTCTTCTGGCACGACACCCACCTCCAAAAGTCTCGCTGCTAAATATTCCCTTGCCTGTTTTTTCTCTTTGCTCGTCCATCGCCGTTTTAGATTTCCGTGACTGCCAATTTTTGATGCGCCTGACAGCGCGGAAACAATCTGCTTTTGGTCATTTGTGAGTGCAAGCCGGACCTGTTCCGGTATTTTCTGAGCTGTTGCGTTTGAAACGGCACTCGCAGCGACGAGAATATAAAGCATCAATCTTGTTATGCGTATCATCTCTTCTTACTATCATTTGTAATTGTTAGCCCTTTAAACCAGCCCTCTTTGCCATCACTCCATAAGCCTAACTTCCCGTCGGTCCGCTTACTAATTTGGCTGACCATCAACGTCGGCTTGTTCGAACCGTTGACGTACACCTTTATGTCGGGATACTGTATCACTATCTTAACATGAAACCAATTGTTTGGGTCGGTGTCAGGTACAACCGCATGCTCATATTTTCCCGGATGCTTTTCCCTTAATTTATCCCAATCGTTGTCAGGCCAGTCGATGTATTGCACGGCGCGATCTTTTTTCTCCGGATTCCTGAAATTAAATGGCCTAAAGTAGATAGCATCGTACGCCTGGTTGTTGTCCCCACCATGAAAGGCTACACCGACGAAGCTCTCTCCATCCAGATCCTTCCCCTTGATATCGAGCTCCACCACGCCATTTTTTAAGTTGACGTTTTTCGCCCACAGGATCCCTGTCTTACCAACGGTATTGACCAGGTGGATCGTGTCGCCGGAGAATTCGGCTTCGCAATTGTAAGCCGTCCACTTTTCAGGTGTTGCGGCGACGGGGGTTTGAGCGACTAAATTGTTGACTCCAAAAAGTGCAAGAGCAAATCCAAGTGATGTCCAGGTCTTCATAATTTTTTTCTCAAAAATGAGCCGTTCTCTGTGCAAACGGGGCCTCATTTAACGGTCAAATGCCGGTCAAAGCGCGTGCATAGCGGATTTTACCCTAAATTTCGCGACATGGCAAGATCAGACGAGCGACTCATTGACCTCTGTAAAAAACAGATCGAACAGAAGTTCTCTTTTGGTAATGGTCACGACTACACCCAACGGGACCTGGAGATCTTATGCGCCGAAATCGAACAGAAAACAGGCGTAATCATTAGCCTTTCGACAATCAAAAGGTTATGGAAAGGCAACTACAAGCTAAGTCCGCAAATCGCTACCCTCAACGCCCTTGCAGTACTGCTGGACTTCAGAGACTGGAAAGATTTCAAGCTGGCTAATCTAAACACAGAGCCAACGGTTTCAACTGACCGAAAACCCGTTCAAAGTTGGGTGATGCCAACGGTTGTTTGCCTGGTCATCATAGCGGGAATATTGATTTTCAGTTTTGCCATTAAGCCGAATAACTCCACGAAGGAATCGAACCTAACTAAGGCACCAACTATAAACGGCCCGGTTCATTTCGGGGCGTCGAAGACAGTCACTACCGGCATACCCAATACGGTCATATTCAAATTTGATGTTTCAAATGTTGTTGCCGACTCCTTTTACATTCAGCAATCCTGGAACGACGATCACAGGGTCACCGTAAATCCCCGTGATAGTGTGCTTACGAGACTTTACTATGAATCGGGATTTCACAGGGCCAGGTTAATAGCCAACGACTCGGTGATCGCCTGGCAACCGATACATATTATCAGTGACGGATGGGAACCTCACATCTACCGCAGTGATTCAGATCCCGAGCTGACAGACCTGAAAAATGAGAAATTCATATATTCCGGGTACTTGCATCTCGACAGTGCCGTTTTAGTAAAACGGGGTATCGATTTTTCGAAAAGATTTCATACCAGGATAACAAATAGTCAACCGTTCGATGTTCACTCCGATAACTTCAGTTTTTCTACCCGGCTTAAAGCGGATCCTGTCTTTCACCAGGTGTGCCCCTGGATGGACCTTAGCATCATAACCGATGTCGGCACATTTTCGGTGTCATGGACCGGCAAAGGTTGTGAAACAAAAGCAGCCTATAAGCTAGGTGAGATATCCAGGTCCGGCCGCAACAATGACCTCTCTGCTTTAGGCTGCAACGTGTTTGAGTGGCAGGACCTGGAAGTGCGTGTTGAAGGCAGGCAGGCTACGATCTACCTGAATGGCAAAGCTGCGTATCACGAAAACTACCAGCAGGATTTCGGGAAAATCGTAGCACTCATCTATATTTTTGATGGCACGGGATCAATAGATTACGCCAGATTAAAAGATGGAAAGGGGGATATGATGTTTGAGGACAACTTTTGACGGGATGATCCTGGAACTAATAAAGAAATCAAAAAATGGTGGGATCTTTAAGATTGGGGCACTTGCGGATTGAACTTATTCTCTTCCTCTGGGTCTTCTCGCATGCAAATTCCTTTGCACAGTCATGGTCGGAGGCTAATGCAGAGGGTATGATGCATTATAAAAAGGGGTCGTATGAGAAAGCTGGAAGGTTATTCAAACAAGCGGCAAGGCTGGCATCAGCGTCGGCCGGTTTAAATAGTCCTGAGTACATAACTGCGCTAACCAACGTAGGGTACGCGGCTCAAGGGCTGGGCAGTTTCAAGAGCGGACAAGACGCATTCAGAACATCAGCTTTCATCGCATTGAAAGTTTATCCGAATCATCACATTGAACAGATAGAATCACTGCTCAATCTCGGCAATTCGTTTCTACCAAGTGGGGAATACGATAGCTGCGAACATTATGTAATGATTGCAAACGAATGGATCGTCGGCAATGTCATGAAACGAACGGACCAATATTTGAAAAATGTGACGCGCTTTTTCGACGCCTCGATAAACGCGAACAACACCATTGCATCCCTTGCCTATAAGAAGGGTCAATATCGAAAGGCGGCAGATCTCATGAAACAACAAAGGATCGACATCCAAACAATGTACCCATCGGCCTTTGGAGAGTATGCGATTTATCAGGGCACACTCAATAATTTAAGTACCTACTACCTGTCTGCGGGCGACGTTGCGAACGCACGCGCGATCATTTCCGAGCAGATCTCTATCTCGTATAAAAAGGACAAGAACGGACTTGATTATCTCTATGCGTTGAATAACCTGGGAAGTATTTACAGGTCTCTCGAACAGTATGATTCCGCAATCAGCATCTACTCGAAAACCGGATCGAGTCTTGAACAGGGTTCCTACAAGGGATCCGACCTTCACATCGCAGTATTGAACAATCTTGGCGAGATCTACACATCCCTCGATTCTACAACTGCGGCCATTAAATATTTAACTGCGTCAATTCGTCTGCAGGAAAACCGGGCAGGTATCAATCCAAGAGTGTATCAAAGTTCGTTATTAAACCTTGGCGAGACATACCGCTGGTCGGGAGACCTGAAAAACGCAGAAACCGTCTATGTCAAACTGACATCCTTATTAATCAACGAGATCCTTCACAACTATACATATCTCTCGGACGAAGAAAAGATCTCATTCTTTAGAAGCAATCTCACGGTCATCGAATACTACTCTTCGCTCGCTTTTGAACTAAGTGGAGATCTGCGATTGCAAAAATCAGTGACATACGTTAACAAAAAGTCGCTCAATGTTCTTTTTGACCTGATGTTGGCGACCAAAGGACTGATCCTTCACCCGGCCCTCCGGATTAGAACAAATATCGTTTCCGGAACAGACCAGCAATTGAGGGACCGGTACCAGGACTGGGAGGACAAGAAATATCAATATGCAAGCGATGCACGACAGCAGAATACAGACAGAAATAAACTCGCGCAGCTTGCCCGTGAGATTGAAGCACTCGAGAAATGGTTGCGGAATATGTCACCTCAATTTAAAAGAGAGTTCGCAGTTGAAGAGAAAAACTGGGGACATATCCAAAAATCGCTTAAGGCAAATGAGGTGGCTGTCGAAATTGTAAGGCTGGCGGAAGGATTAGTTTACGGTGCATTGATACTGACGCCCTCCACGACGGATGGGCCCAAGGCTGCCGTGATAAAATCGAAACCGGATTTGTACCTCGAAAAACAATTATATCGCCGCTATGCAAACACGGTAATCACGGAAAGCGAGGACACCGCTTCTTACAACATTTTCTGGAAACCGATCATGGACGTGATCGCACAGAATACCGAGAGCGTGAAGCCAGAAAAGATCTATATCTCCTGCGATGGTGTCTACCACCAAATAAATCTGAATACGTTATACAATCCCGTCTCGCACAAGTATCTGATCGATGAAATGAACATTCACCAGGTCACCAACCTGAAGGAAATCCTTGAGACCAGGCCTGCATCGGGTAATGAAAAAAAAGATGCAGTCCTTTTCGGAAAACCGTCATTCAATCTCGATGGAGAGAAAAGAGATGTTGTCATCAGTGATCTGCCTGGAACAGAAAAAGAGGTCGATGAGATCAGCACGATACTCCAGAACAATGGGTGGCAACCTGCAATATTCAAGGGTGCATTCGCCACTGAAGCCAAGGTCAAAAAATTATCATCGCCAAAGATTGTTCATTTTGCAACCCATGGTTTTGTTTTGCGGGATACTGTCACTAATGACCTTGTGAACGCCATGCTTAACTCAGGGATCATTCTCGCAGGTGCGGGCGACAGAAAACTTCATGGTGGAGAAGACGGAATACTGACGTCGTACGAAATGATGAATGTCGATCTTGAAGACACACAACTCGTAGTGCTATCCGCATGTGAAACCGGACTTGGCGAGTTCTTTAGCGGCGAGGGAATTTATGGTTTGCAAAGGGCTATCCGTTCGGCCGGCGCCAGATCCGTCATCATGAGCCTCTGGAAAGTCGACGATGATGCAACACAACTTTTAATGAAGGAATTTTATCACAACTGGTTAGAGAAAGGCCTGGATCGGAGAACGGCGTTTCGGGCAGCTCAGATCGAGCTTCGAAAGATCTATCCTGGTCCAAGACATTGGGGCGCGTTTGTAATTGCAGGAGAATGAAGGTGGTGATCGCGAACCATTTTCATCAAGATATGACTGGATTTGAGGAATTTGGGATAGACTATTCACTTTAGGAACAAAGCACGGATATTTGTATTGCTCACCGAAAACGAATGCTCGTATGAAAAAAGAAACAATGGCCTCTTCAATGGTTCCCGGCAATGCACACAAAGAGATCCCCGGTAATCCATCGACTGCAATGACCAGCCAGGTCCGGCTGCGGACTGATTTGAAAGATGGTAAAGGTCTGAAAGTCCTCAGCGAAGAGGACTGGAACTTTTGGACAAACAATGGATACGTTATCATTCGCGACGCAGTGCCCCGCGAGCAAGCAGAAGCCACCGCGCGTTTCATTTGGGAGTTCGAAGAGAAAGACCCCGACAACCAGGATACCTGGTATACCGCCCCAAGAGCTGAAATGATGATGAAGGAGCTGACCAACACGGGAATGGTGGAAGTATACAACGATCAAATGCTTTGGAACAATCGTCAGTATCCCAAGATCCATGCAGCTTTCGCCGACATCTGGGGTACAGAAAAACTGTGGGTAACAATTGATCGCGCGAACCTGAATTTCCCGCTGCGTCCCGGTTTCGAATACAAGGCATTCATTCACTGGGATTATGACCCGGATACAAAACCACAAAACGTGCAGGGAGTTTTGGCGCTTGCCGATCAGAACGACGAAAATATGGGAGGGTTTCAATGTATTCCCGAGCTGTTCCGCACTTATGACACCTGGAAACAGACACAACCTCAGGATCGCGATCACTTCAAGCCCGACACTACCGGCTTCACCCCTACGAAGGTAAAATTGAATGCAGGCGATCTTTTGATCTTTAACAGTTTACAGCCCCACGGTATTCGCGCAAATCTGACAACGGATAAAGTACGGATAGCACAGTATATATCGATGATGCCGGCGGAAGAAGACAACGAGGCGTTACGTCAATGGCGGATCAACTCCTGGAAAAACAAGATTGCGCCGGAAGGATATGCTTTTCCCGGTGATCCCAGGAAATGGGAACAGACGAGGTATGCGACAGCAGAGCTGTCAACGCTCGGAAAGAAGCTGCTGGGACTCGATGATTGGTAATCGTAGTTATGATAGTAAGACTGCTCTTCCGATCGGCTACATAATTTGGTGACTAACGTCCACAATGTTGGCGGACAGGTGTTGATCCTGATTCTCCAGTCGTAAGCTGACCCGCCTTTTGTAGCTCAAAATGTCGACCCGCTTCCGTGGCCCGGATATTGAGTGGCATGCAAAAAAACGAACTTGACATGAACAACTTATTTAGAGGCTTACTTGCCGGCGCCGGCGCGAAATGGCTGGGCGGTGGATTGATCAGCACGGTGATTGTATTCTTTATTCTCTGGGCGCTCTTAGGTCAATGTTCGTAGCGGGGTAACGCGATTCTGGAATTTCCAGGGTGCGGTATCTCTCGCGGATCGCACGGATCCAAACGCTTACATATCCGTGCAATCCGTGAGCAAATTCATACCATTGAATCCTGTGCTTGTACCGAACGACGGGTGATCAAAGTCTTACTCCCTCAACTTCCAAACGGCCTCATAGTCGCCGTTCGATTTTTCTTTCTCCTTCAGTCTCCTGATCTCGCTTCTTAACGCCGTCATCATATCGGATTCCCGGATGATTGCTTCGAGTCCGGCGATATCGATATCGTTTTTAAATGCAACTCCTGCGGTGCTTTGTATTGTTCCTTTAAAGTATTTCGTCGTGGCAGAGAGTCCATTCATGCGTCCGGTAATATCGATCGCGAGCATAGGGACCATCAATACAAGTTCCCCGCCTGCTTCCTGGGAGATATCCAGGTCAATCGTCACATTCATCAGCGCGTCTGTACCTGATTCGTTCATAAGACGTTCGTTATTGCTGTTCGGGCCGTAGCCTTCGGTCACCGGTATCCACGCCGAGATCACCTTCGTGTCGCGGAAAGCACGTGAGAATTGGACCTTAGTATTCTCATCGGCCTTTGAATACGATTGTACCATTTGATACGCCGGAGCTTGTGTCACTTTTTCGACAGGAACAACTGTAGCGCCTAGTTCCGATTCAATAACCCCAACCAGGTTGACGTAAAACTTCTCCAGCAATGCATCCCACTTCTCATTGGGAAGTTGCGGGAAAACGAGTGTCGTCGTGGTTGTTGTGGTGATCGTCGCCGTCGACGTTTCCGAGACGGAACTCTCCGATGAAGCATGATAAGTTGTACCACGAATGGTCAAAGAGCTCAGGCCGATCTTTTTAACATGCGAAAGCGGGCGGCTAAGAAACGCGTTCGGTCTGAAAAAGTTATAGACCATATTCGCTCCCTTATCGGTGTCCTTGTCAGCGATCCCGCGATTAATGTCGGGCTCCCCGGTAACGTTCACGAATTTGCCATCAGAATAATTGCTTACATACTCAACACGCTTAAAGACACCTGTTACCTCTTTCGCTTCCTCCAGGCTTTCTGTTCCTATTTGCAGATAGCTGTTTTTGAAGTTGTACACCGCTTTGCCTGCCGGCGCGATATTGATATTACGGAAGGCGGACGCCGGCACAGTAACTTTAGGCGCTATCTTCAGGTAGCACACATCAAAAATACTTTTGAAGCTGAGCTGCGTGATGGCAATGCTCACTTTCATTAACTGGCCTTCAAGCTCCGGCGCGTAGGTTAATCCAAGGACCACATCTTTAGTAATGTCGATAGCGGCATTTTCGCCCTCTTGTCCGTTGATGGACGCGAGCTTAACAACCTTTTTACTTGGCTCAACGACGAAGCCGGACTTTTCGCCGTTCGACGTTGTGACTTCGATCTTCCTCGGGCCGCTGCCCGGCGCAATGACCAGACCGTATGTTCCTGAGGTAAAGTATTCCAGAGGTTGGCCGTCGACTGTAACGCTACCGTCAATCTTAAAGAATCCGGCCTCATGCTGTTTGGAGAACAGCACAGATACACCGTCTGAACCGCCCTTCCAGCCTGTGAAAATCGCCTGCGACATTGTGCCAAGCTTTTCAGAATGAAGGTTGCTGGTAACGCTCACGGTCGGCACGATATCGTTGAGCGATGCCGCAGCAGTAGTTTGTCCGCCACCGACTTTCTTCGCGACTTTTGCGAGCTGTTTGCTCAAGAAACCTTGAGCATACGATACTTGGGCGAATACGATCAGGGCAAGAATTAGCTTAAGTTTCATAAAACCTGGGGGTGTGTTTGAGGGGTTTCAAATGCTTCAGTGAAATAGCATCCTGACGCAGGATAACTAAATACCTAGAGGTTGGTATTCCGAGGCGGGATTAGTACGTAGGACTGAGCAGGCCAATAATGGCAAAAAAGATGGCTGTTGGCCGTAGTTCCCGATTGTAAACTTACCGGCCGGTGGCGGGTCAATCTGTATAAATACCCGAAACGTCCCCTCGCAGGTCCAATAAATTGGCGGATGTCAATGCTATTTTTGCATCCGTTTGCGTAAATGCTAAAGGATTGCAAGTTTTAGTTGCTTAATATTATAGAGCACACAATCCACCCGCGCCCAGGCGCAATATTCTAAACCCTTACACGATGAATTCAGACAAATTGATTTCCAGGAAGAAATTTTTATACCAGGCAGGCATGTTAGGAGCAGCGACTATGGCGACCATGGTTGGTCAGGCGAAAGACCTGGTACAGGACGGAAAAAAGATACGTATTGGAATAATCGGTTGTGGGAGCGTGTCCGGTGTTTACCTGCCACATCTTACAAAATCGCCTTTTGTTCAGGTGGTGAGCGCGTGCGACATAATCTACGAAAGGGCTCAGAAACGAGCGAAAGAGTTTAATATACCCAACACCTATCCTTCGATAGAGAAAATGCTTGCAGGTGCTCCATTCGACCTCATGGTCACCACCACCGATATGCAGGAACATGGAAGGTTGAATAAAATTGCCCTTCAGGCAGGCAAGAACGTGTGGAGTGAGAAGCCGCTGGCCAACACTTACAAGGAAGGAAGGGAATTGCTCGACCTCGCGAAACAGAAAGGCATCCGGATCTGGGGAGCCCCGGCCGTTGTGAACAGTCCGCAGTTTGCTTTTATGGCAAAAGCGATCAATGAAGGTAAGTTGGGCAAAGTGGCGTCGGCTCATGCACATTACGGCCACACGGGCCCGCATTGGTCTGCATTTTTTTACGAGAAGAATGGCGGCAGTATGCCCGACCTGGCAGTATATAACATGGCGAGCCTCAGTGGCCTTCTTGGCCCGGTGAAATCTGTCGTGGCGATGCTCAACATCATTACACCCGTCCGCAAGGTTGAAAACAGGCCCAATGAAATTAAGGTCGAGGCTGAAGACAATTCTATGGTGCTGATGGAACATGCCAGCGGAGCATTGTCGCATGTGCAAAGCGGATTTAACTTCTTTGATCCTTATGGACACGAGGGCGCGGGTCAGGATAAGCCCACGATCTCGGTATGGGGAACGAAAGGCAATATGCATCTCATCGGTTACGACTGGGCTCCTTTTGGAGTCGACATGGCGACTACCGAAAATGAAGAGAAGACCATCCGTTACGCGGAAGACGCGAAAGGATATGTGTGGCAGGAAGGAGCTTCCGCCATTTCCGAAAGCCTTGTGACGGGAAAAGAACCATTGATTGCCGCTGAGCACTCGCTCCACGTGCTCGAGATCATCGAAGCCGCAAGGAAATCGCAGGCAGAAGGAAAGAGAATTCAATTGGTGTCCACATTTAAGTGGCCCGTCGTACAGTAAGTCGTAAATTTAGGTTATGAACGAAGTATGGGCGTCATACGATTTTGATGCTTACAAAATGACACCGAGGATCGAACTTTTACTAGAAAAGAAATTAGTGGGCAACCGATTGCCAATGAGTTTGGCGGATAATAAGACCGCTGAATTGTGGAGAACCTTTATGCCTCGGCGGAACGAAATATCCGATAACCTGACCAGAGATCTAATTTCAATGCAGATCTATCAACCTTCGCATTTCTCTAACTTTAAACCAATCAACACATTTGAGAAATGGGCGGCCGTCGAAGTATCGGATTTTAACAACGTTCCAGCAGGGATGGAAACGTTTACATTGCCAGGCGGACTTTACGCCGTTTTCGACTACAAAGGATCAAGCAATGACCCAACAATTTTTCAATATATCTTCGGCACCTGGTTACCAATTTCGAATTACGCTTTAGACGACAGACCTCATTTCGAAGTCCTGGGAGGTAAATATAAAAACAACGACCCTGCATCAGAGGAAGAAATCTGGATACCCGTAAAAGCGAAGCAATAAATACCCGTTCATTCGTCCGTATAACAATCGGCAAACACTGCCCCAAATACACATCTCAATTGCCCAATGAAGCACCGCAACGCATCAGCTTCCTCCAAATGCATTATGAACGAAGATTATGCAAAAAAGAACCAGTGATGTATGTAACAAGCGCCCTGCGTAACGTAAGAATTGGCTGCAGGTCCGACATTACCTTTGTAATAAGATATCTCACCAAGCCAGATGGAGTCGTCCGCAACGCGGAAATAAGATAGAGGCAACGTCAGCGCCACATCATCAAATTCATCTTCCGGCCCCACAGATCAATCCTTGCGAGCATCGACGGACAGTCGCCCGTTTTGTTTTCAGTTTCAAAAGCATCTATTCGCGGCCTAAACACAATCAAAAAAATGAAAATTAGAAACATATTCGCATTGATGGTTCTTCCTGCATTACTTCTGGCAACAGGATGTAAAGAGGATGACCCAACAACAAGTCCGCTCGTGACTACAAACGACCCGGCAAACAATGCAACCGGTGTTTCCCGCAACAAATCGGTCAGCATCACTTTCAACGAAGCGATGGATCCGCTTACTATCAATGCTTCCACATTTCTGATCACGAAGGGAACAACGCCGGTACCTGGTACGGTAACCTTTTCAGGAATGACAGCAACGTTCACACCTACTGTGGCTTTCGCAGCAAGCACAAACTATACTGTCACGCTTACGACTGGCGCAAAGGGCCTCGCGGGAAATGCATTAGCCAATAACACGGTTTTTACTTTCACAACAGGAGGATCTGCAACGACGCTCGCAATAGTGAATCTTGGTACAGCGGGAGATTTTGTAATCCTTGCGAAAACCGCGATCAACAATAGCTCTACGTCCGCTATAACCGGCGACCTGGGTATTAGTCCTGCAGCAACTTCTTACGTCACCGGTTTTGCGTTGACAGATGCAACTGGTTTCGCGACCTCGTCGCAAGTAACCGGAAAGGTGTATGCTGCTGACATGGCAGCTCCTACGCCGATCGGGTTGACAACTTCAGTCAATAGTATGATCACTGCCTATAACGATGCTGCGGGTAGGCCATCACCTGATTTCACCGAATTGGGCACTGGAAATATTGGCGGGAAAACACTTGCTCCTGGCCTGTACAAATGGACAAGCACCGTAACGGTGCCGTCAACAGTGACGATATCCGGCGGACCAAATGATGTGTGGATATTCCAGATCACCGGCGACCTTTCAGTTGCCTCGGCCGTGAAGGTCATCCTTGCCGGCGGAGCACAGGCCAAAAACATCTTCTGGCAGGTTGCAGGACAGGCGACCATCGGTACAACCGCCCATTTTGAGGGTACGATCTTGTCAATGACCGGAATCACTTTCCAAACCGGTGCCTCACTGCATGGAATGGCACTGGCACAGACGGCTGTCATACTTGACAGTAATGTTGTGAGCAAACCTTGATCAGAAGTAAGTCTTAATGAAGTAGTCAAGACTGAAGAGACATGGAAGGCGACCTCAAATGGGGTTGCCTTTTTCTATGTTCAAAACCTCAACTGGACTGATTTGTCTAGGTCCATTGAAAAAATTGATAAACTTCATCGTGGTCTTTGTCCCAAAAAAGGTAGATCTCGGCTGAACCGTCGGTAAAACTATACTCATCGATACTGCCGATGAATATTAGATCCAGCTCTTTGATTATCTCTTCCGGTTTCTGCAACCAAGCTGGTTTGTCGACTAAATTATTTACGATCTCATCTTTGGTTTTTCCATAACTATGAAATTCGGAAATTACCTCTTCTCTTGTGATCGTTGTTCCGATAAATGTTTCGGGATACGTAAATGAAGAATTGATTTTGCCAAACAGCTCGAATTTCTTTTTTGTATAAAGATATTTCGTGATCCTTTTGAAATAATAGCCGGAATCACCTCTGTCGAATCCACCTATTGAATTATCTATTAATTCACCGCCCTTTCTAAGGGTCTTATCTTCAATTGAAAACTTAACATGACTTTTCGGAGTGAGGTAGTAGTCCAGGTTTTCATTAAAGTTCTTCTCAATAATATCATATGCCTGGGCCAGGTGCTCAACTGACGGAAACTTTGGATCGACTGGATATAAATACTTATTGTTAACAATTTTGAATTTGATAATTCTCGACTCTCTTCTGAAGTCATTGAAAAAGTCATCCTTATATGAGCCCGTATCCCAAATGGAGATGAAATGAAAACTTCTGTTCCCCAATACCCTATGATCATGAAAAGATACCGATGCCAAAGGCAGAAAGACGTACTTTTCTCTTCCGGAGTAAACATCAAACACATTTTTCAGGTCAGGAAAAGAGACTATCTCTGTTTTGTCTTGTATATCCACTGGCTGACGTTGGTTTTTTTTTACAATAATAATTGCAAGCTAAGCGGACAAGGTCTTACTTCCGGTTGTATATGCCCGCATAATAATTAGTGAACCCGAGACCACCTGCTGCAAGGTAGCCGGAAATATCTTCCGCTGTGTAGTTATACAAATGAAATGGATCGGACCGCACGCCAGATACAATACCATTGATGTTTTGAAATCTTAATATTTTGAGAATGAAACGCTGGTTAATACTAGAGACTAAAAAGGAATACGAGGCTGCCCTGAAACGGGTCGACGAGTTAATGGATATTGATCCAGGTCTCAAGACAAACGCTGGCAAGGAGATGAAGCTGCTGCTTTATCTTATAGAAAAATATGAGGATGAGCATTACTCTCTTGACTTCCCAGACCCAATCAATGCCATTAAGACACGCATGGAAGATTTAGGACTCGAGGCCAAGGATCTAGTTGCCGGGGACGGTGTCGAAAGTTCTGAATAGAAGGATTTCGTTGTCGTTGCGAATGATTAGGAATTTAAGTGAAATGCTGCAGTTGCCCGTGGAGGTGTTGGTCCAGGAAGGGAAGTTGGTGGCAGCGTGACGAATGTGTCTCGATTTTAAACATAAAACCACCGTATGCCAACCATCAGTCACGAATTAATCATTGCAGCATCACCGGAAAAAGTTTACAAGGCTATCACGGAGCAACAAGGACTGTCAGCATGGTGGTCACCGGATGCAAAAGCGGAAGCAAAGCTCAATAGCATTGCAAGCTTTCCTTTCGGTCCTGAATATCACAAAGAAATGAAAATTACGGCGCTGAATCCTTTCAGCGAAGTCAGGTGGACGTGTATAAAAGGCGCAGAAGAATGGACCGCTACTCATATTTCCTTCGAGTTAAAATCGGGTAATAAAGACACTCTTTTAGAATCGCGCCCCGAGCTTACCGACCAGGTCCGACAACAGCAGAACCTGACGACAGCAACGGTGCTGATCTTTCATCACAGTGACTGGAGAGATCACACACCCATGTTCGCAGAGTGTAATTATACCTGGGCGCTTTTTCTCAGAAGCCTGAAATTGTTTTGCGAAACAGGGGTGGGAAGCCCTTGGCCGGATCAACATCGCACGGATCTGTGAGCCTCACCATGCTATGCGTTGCTTCTTAGACCAAATCATTACAGCATATTTTTCAACTGAAAAGTATGACGCTTTAGGTGCATTTCTATAAACCACAACCACTCATAGCGGGTCAGATATCCAATCCCGGGCAGTTCAAGGTCGAGGCAGATAAGTGTCAGGTCCTGCGAAGCCAGTATGGTGAGGTCTTTCTCGCGAACGCGGCTAAGCTCATCGAGAATAAACTTCCCGGATTTCGGCTGATCGTCTGGCTTAAATTCTTCGGGCGATTTAAACTTTTGGGCAAGATCCTCCCACCACGGCCGGATCCGGGGCAAATACAAATCTATTTCCCGATCGGATGTCCTTGTGGAATGATCCGGCACTCCATCGGTCACGAGGACCATATGCGTAGCAACCTGCGCTGGAGTCCATTGACCGGGCGCAAGCTTCATGTTGATCCGACTTTCGTCAAATGCAGAGAAGGCATCTATGAATTCGTCAAACGCCTTGATGAGCGCTTGTTGCAGTTCTTCTTTTTCGAATGACATAACGCTTTGTTTTTCCAACAAAGGTTGCTAATCGACCGACGCGACAAGGGGGTCGAATGTGACAAAAAAAGGGGCAGTTGCGTCGTTCTTAAGAGAAGACCGAAAATCTGTTTGGCGTGATAAACGGTTTTAATATCAGGCCATTTTCCTGTAAAATTGAGACTCGTTAATACGATCCTTATGTCTGATCAAAATAAAATGTTACGTGTTCTGGTTGTCGGTTGTGGTAATATGGGGGCCTCGCATGCGCAAGCGTATCACCTGTTGGAAGGTGTTGAGATCTGCGGCCTGGTTTCTACCGGGAAAAGCAAGGAGGTGCTGAACGCGAAGCTTGGTGGCGAGTATGCACTATATAATGACTATGAAGTGGCCTTACGGGAAACCCAACCCGACGCGGTGTGCATCTCCACCTATCCCGACACACATGAGCGCTTTGCCATCCTGGCGTTTGAGCAGGGATGCCATGTATTCATCGAAAAACCTTTGGCCGATACGGTGGCAGGCGCCGAACGTGTGGCGGAAGCAGCGAAGAAGGCTAAGAAAAAATTAGTGGTCGGTTATATCCTGCGACACCATCCCTCCTGGGAACGTTTTGTGGAGATTGCGCACGAGCTTGGCAAGCCACTGGTGATGCGCATGAACCTGAACCAGCAGAGTTACGGCTCCAAGTGGACAGTACACCGCAACCTGATGGAAAGCCTAAGCCCTATTGTGGATTGCGGGGTACACTATATCGATGTTATGTGCCAGATGACGCGGTCCAGGCCGATACAAGTAAGCGCCATCGGCGCGCGACTCACTGATGATATCCCTGCGGGCAACTATAACTATGGCCAACTGCAGATCCGCTTCGAAGATGGATCGGTTGGCTGGTACGAGGCTGGCTGGGGACCTATGATGAGCGAAACGGCCTTCTTCGTGAAAGACGTGATCGGGCCGAAAGGTTGCGTATCCATTGTCGCGCAGGACGCAGGTGGTGCCGGAAAATCTGCTTCGGTAGAGGCACACACCAAAACAGAATCGCTGCGATACCACCATGCGGCGCTCGATGACAACGGCCAGTTTGTAAAAGCAGACGACTGGATAAATCTAAAAGACGAACCTGACCACCAGGAGCTTTGCAACCGCGAGCAGCGCTATTTTCTGAAGGCAATCGGCGAGAATGTCGACCTGACCGATCATGTGCAGGATGCGGTGAATAGTTTGCGCATTGCGTTTGCGTGTGACGAGTCGGTGAGGACGGGGAAAGTTGTGGTGTTATAGATCTTACTTCCGGCTGTATGGAAAAGCCACCGATTCCCGGTGTTCACGGTTCATGATCGACTTCATCTGGTTCACAACATCCGGAAACCCCGGAGCTATATCACTCTCCTCGCCAGGATCTTTGGAGAGATCATAAAGCTCGAATGAGCCCGCAGTATCTTTATTTACTTCGTATTGCACAAGCTTCCAGTTTCCTTGCCTGACTGCCCGGCGACCACCCTGCTCGTGAAATTCCCAGTAAAGAAAATTGTGCTTCACTTGTTTGGAGCTGTCGCCAAGCAGGGTGGCCAGAAATGAGATCCCGTCGGTTTGCTCTACTTTAGCGTCGACTATACCGGCGACTGTCGGCACAACGTCCCAGAAAGCAGACACATGACCGGTACTGGTGCCGGCGGCAATCCTTTCAGGCCATCTTACGATCATCGGCACGCGAATACCGCCCTCGTATAAATCGCGTTTGTAGCCTTTCAGTATTCCATTGCTGTCAAAGTATTCCGGATCGGCGCCACCTTCGAGGTGAGGACCGTTATCGGATGTGAAAATGATGATCGTGTTCTCTTCCAGCCCGAGGTCACGCAACTTCGCCATGATCTCTCCTACCTGTACGTCGAGCAGGTCTATCATTGCGGCAAACGTCGCGTGCGCCTCGGGCTGCGATCCATAGGGTCCGTTGCGGAAGCTCTTTCCTTCGTCGACACCTTTATAAGATTTCTCGGGTACCAGCTTTCCGCGGTAGCGCTCAATATATTCTTCGGGTGCCGCGAGCTCGGCGTGAGGAAGCACCGATGGATAATATAAAAAGAAAGGCTGCGACGCATTTGCATCTATGAATTTCAGGGCCTCCGTATGGATAACAGCCGGAGCATAGGTTTCTTTTGCAAGCCCCACGTTTCCGGGCATGTCGACCGGGTCGTGATCGCGCCACAAGTGGCCGGGATAATAGTTGTGCGCCATTCTTTGGCAATTGTATCCAAAGAAAGTATCAAAGCCCTGGTTCAGCGGATCTCCCTCGGAGGCAGGATAGCCCAGACCCCATTTTCCAAAAGCGCCGGTTACATAGCCCGCCTCTTTTAACATCCGCGCGAGGGTAAACGTGCCGGATGGCAACGGCCATTGCCCTTCGGGTAATACTTCCTTGTTCCCTCTTATTGGAGTGTGGCCGGTGTGCAGTCCGGTAAGCAATGCCGACCGAGATGGTGCGCAAACTGCAGTACCTGCATAATAATTAGTGAACCTGAGACCACCTGCAGCAAGCTTATCAATGTTGGGGGTGAAAAATTTCTTTTGACCGTAGCATCCAATATCTCCATAGCCAAGGTCATCGGCAACAATGAAGACAATGTTGGGTTTACGGACAGGCGGGTCCTGCAGGCGAGTCGTGCAGTTGCACATCGCCAGTGGAATGAACAACAGGAGATAACGCTTCATCCCGCACATATGTCTTCGCTCATTGGCGTTGGGTTTAGAAAACAAATTAACCAGAATCCCTGGTTAGACTAAACCTAGTGCTTCGATAGCTTAAACTCTCCTTCGGTGATAGTCACCTCGTTGCGTCCAACTGATGTAAAAACCCTGCCGGAGAATGTACCCTTTACATAGCCGCCGGTGTTTTCGCTGAAGGTTACCAGGAGTTCATCGGTTGTGGCGGGAAATTGTGCAGTGAAACCCGTTCCCGCTGCATCCCAGTAAACGGCTTTTGCCTGAGGGGTCGGACCAAATACATCGAGGTCGACAGAAGTTTTAAGCGAATAGGTTACGCCGGTTGCTAATGGCTCCACATCGACGATCATCAAGTCCATCGCGTCCTTGGTTAAATCAGTTGTTCTGTTGGCATATGTCTGACAGTTGTAGGACTTGTTGTTGCTATCGAAGTTAAAAACAGCAATGGCCTGTTCGTCGTAAATCATTTGTACGCCATTAGCTTTGAACTTCATGTAAAATTCCTTCATCTCCGGCGCTGCGTCATCGTCGGACCCGCAGTTGGTCAACAGGGCGGCGAAAACTGTAAACAAGAGCCAGCGTGTGAATGTCAGTTTCATATTTGGATGATGGTTTAGAAAGCGTCAAATATAGAATGAACCGCTCTCCTTCGCTAAAGTTCCGGCGAGGTAATTACACGCAAGATCCCCGAATATCGAATCATTTTGTTGGCGAGTTAACCGGATTTGAGGGAATTTTTTGTATACGTGAAAAAGGATCAGGCGCATTTCCGGGCCGTTGCCGCTCCGCAAAATCTATCAGCCTTCCATAGGTATACTGCCTCCTTTTCATCCACGCCAGGAGCTCACGGAAGCGAGTAACCATCTTATCCCCGGTGTTTTTTTTAATGAGCCAGGGCAGTCCAAGTTGCGGGTCTGAAATATCCGCAAACTCCCATGGATGAAAGTAAATGTTCAGGTAACTGTCATTAATTATTGTACGCTCACAGGCCATTCTGTAAAACCAAGAAGGCAGGTGATGAAACGACAACCAAAAGAGCGGTATTCGAAATAGCGGAGTCGCCGAAGCAGGCAGGTGAACTAAACCATGCTCGTTGAATGCCGTCCGCCTGCTCGTAAAGTTATTGTACCGGCCCGGGAGGTATATGGGATTGAGGGATGAATTGTAGAGGTAGCCTGCATCCTTGATTGCCGTATCGTCAACATTCATCATTCTCGCCATCCTGAAACCTTTGACGTCAAAACCTGAGATCCTGCCGAGCTCGTTTTTCGAGGCCAGCAGGTCTTTGTTCTCAAATGACGAATGGAACCATCCATGTGATGCCAACTCATGCCCCTCCCCGACTATCCGGTCAATAACATGTTGAGCACTTTTCGCAAAGACGACAGTAGAAAAAAAAGTGGCCTTGATCCCGGATTCCTTTAATAAGTCAAGTATCCTTTGGGTACCCAGGACGGAAATGCTGATCTGTTGATCAAATGGAATGTCAATGCCATACTCCGCGGGCACGTCAAACTCTTCGATATCAAAGGAAAGCAGAACCTGCCGGGTGACAGACATAACAGGCACTAGATGTAATTTGTTGTTCTTATCAGGTAGACCGGCCGGCGACGCGCCTCCACAACAACACGGCTCATATAAACGCTGACAATGCCGATCACGATTAGTTGCCAACTGAAAAAGAACAAGATTATACCGACAATTAAAACGAACATCGAGAGAGACTTCGTAACAAGGTAGCTGACAGTTAGAAATACCAACAACGCTGTTGAAATAAACAACAGTAGCATTCCCCAATAGAGAATGACAACCAAGGGGCGTGTAGTCAGGGACAGCAAGCCCTGGAGTGCAAATTCAAACATCTTTTTAAAGCTATACTTGCTTACCCCGCTAAATCTATCGCGGGCAACATAATCGATCCTCGCCTGCCTGAATCCAACCCACCTTACAAGTCCACGAAGAAAAAGTCCGCTTTCTGTCAGGCCCGAGATCGCATCAATAACATTGCGGTTCAACAAACGGAAGTCAGCTACGCCACTTTCCAGTTTTGTATCCGACAACCAGTTCAATATCTTATAGAATGCGCTGGACGTTACCCTCTTTAACCATGGGAGGCGTTTATCCGGCAACCTCCGCGTATATACGACCTCATATCCCTCTTCCCATTTTTTAATCAGCTGGATCACGATGTCTGCGGGATGCTGCAAGTCACAGTCCATTGAAATTACACAGTCCCCGTTCGCGGTGTCGATACCCGCTTTCAGGGCATACTGTTGGCCAAAGTTTCGGGAAAGCTCAATGTAAAAAACCCTGTCGTCTTCTAAACCCAGTTGGCGGATGATTTCTACAGAATCGTCGGTGCTGCCGTCGTCCACAAAAATAATTTCGAATGAGTGTCCGGCAACCGGCATTACCTTTGACAACTCCTGATAGAGCGGTCTGATGTTGGCCGATTCATTGAATACAGGAATGACAAAAGAGATCTTTTGCGACGTCATGTGGGATGCTAAAGTTTATGCCCGGAGGCCATTGGCGTTGCTGATCCTTTGAGAGTGAAAATATAGCTGGTCCTTGTGGGATGCGGTGTCATTCCTGTTGCCTCACATACCGACATGGAATAACGCGCTGCCATTTGGTCAACGAAATCCGAAGAAAGAAGCAACAATTTATTTTCCCTCGATATCTTCCTGTAGTCGGAGAACATCAGGTACAAAATAAATTTTCCGAAGGCGAACACACGACCGCGCCGGACACATTGGATGAATACTCCAATTGCGTCCCTGGCAGACGAGGTATTTTCGTGGAGGACATCCGCAACAATCAACTTTCCTTCCGGCTTTAAGTATCGGCTTAAGAAGCCAACGACATCTTCCACTTCCTGTTTCGATTTGAAATACTGGACAATGCTGAGAAGAACGATTTGATCAAATAGTTTTCCTAAAAATTTTTCAGACAGTATCTTGAAAGTAGCACTCGTATCTTCGGAAATCTCGATCATTTCTGTGGAGGGGAAAGCTATTTTGTTCTGTTTAATAAAGTGTTTATTTATATCAACGGCTGTTACTGCAACATTCGACCTCACCAAATTGCTGACAAGGAAGCCAGGACCGCACCCATAGTCGAGTATACTGTTGCCGGGACTAAGGGGAAATCGCCTGTTGAGCTCATTGTAAAAAAAATCGGTGCTCACCCTCATGACGTCATCAAACGCATCGTTAGGCTTTTTCCAAAATGAGCTCCAGTGATTTATCGACATGTCAAATCCAGAAGGCGAATATCGAACGATTTTCCGGAAAATTTGAGTAAAAAGGCGGGTTTTCACCTAAGTCAACACCCTCCCTCTCAATCCTTCAGGCGATACACCCTGAAACTCTCAGAGTCATATACCACCGTGTAGGGCAGTTCCAAATCGCCGTATAGCTCTTTCGTAATCAATACAAGTTTGCAACCGCGGTCCTTTAAATCCTCAACGATCACGGGGTTTGTAAGATCGTAAGGCATACACCACCCTCGCCGGTGTGCCATAAACATGGCCGTAGGGTAGTCTGGCTCACAATTGATCGCAATGAGATCCTCCCGCTGCGAGTACCTATCCATCACCGGCTCGAGTGTCGCCAACGACTCAAATGGAGCCTTTATACGAAAGTCGTATATCTGGTCGGCGATGGACTCAACACTGATGATGATCAAGGCTGCCACCGCGATCTTACGGTTATCGATCAATGAAAGTCCATAGCCAATAACAAAGGCCATCGCTGGAATGAGTGTCAATACATAATAATTGTCGCCTGTTGCAATGTAGGAACCGGTCTTAACGAATATCAGCAGGTAGGAAAAAGCCGGAACGGCAAAACACAACAATGAGATCCAATGCTTTCTTTTGACGACGAAAAAAAACGAGATCATCAGTGCAGCGAACCCGGTGTATTTGATGGGACTCAAAAACAGTTTATTGAACACCGGGAAAGGCAGTTCAATAATTCTTACCAGACCATCCTTGAATGATAGTCCCATGAAAAAATGTCCCGCAAATCCGATCGTGTTCAGGTATGGCACCCATATAAAATACCACCAGGCAACTACGCCTAATACAATTGTCGACACTACCGAAAGCATCCCCTTTCTCGAGAGCGGAATTGTTTTATCGAGCATTGGCACAACCAGTGCCGTAAGGATAGTTGCCGTTAAGATCTTCGACATCGTTCCGAAGGTTGCAAGTGCAAGAACGAACAACAATCTGTAGCTACCTCCTTCCTTCAAATACCGGTAAGCAAAGTAAAGTGCCATAATACACAGGGAAGCCGCAAACACATCGGGAATCATCTTGCGTGAAAAAGAAAACCACATGCTCGCCATGAGAAGTATCGTGGAATTGAACGCCACGGTCTCATTGAAGGCAGACCTTAACAACCGGTGGAAATAAAATGCTCCGAACGACGAAAAAACGAGGACAATCAGTCGCCCGAACCAGTCATGAAATCCAAAGACGAGCGACAACAAGTACACCAGGTAATTAAGTATCGGGAACTCGCTGCCAACGATCCCGCTTTTGTCGCCCGCAATATCGACCCTCGGATAAAGGATGTTCGAATCGACTTCGTAGAAATTGCGGGCAATCATTAAGCCGTCGGTCTGTCGCCAGTTGTGAGAGATCTCGATCGGCGGAAACGTAATGCCATACATTCTTACAGCAAAGAACAAGACAATCCAAAAGATGATATTCCTGCTGTATAAATTAAAGCTCATTGTTAAGACTTAAAAAGTCCTTACTACATACCTGTCATATCCAGAGATCGCGTACCCGGGTGACCAGTCAAATTCTTCCAATGTGCAAACTGCAGAAAAAATCCCCTTACAAGGGCAAATATTATCTGAAATATTATTACGAGAGAGGTACGGCCTGCATCTATAACACAAGAACAAAGAAGGTTGACTGCG